>Ga0172381_10000072_pt1 | contig 106130 bp, 90 predicted proteins | sample Leawel6488metaG_FD_119754 | JGI IMG/M metagenome (GOLD analysis project Ga0172381, IMG submission 119754) | Leachate microbial communities from a municipal landfill in Southern Ontario, Canada - Leachate well 64-88 metaG | ecosystem: Engineered > Solid waste > Landfill > Unclassified | place...
CATGAAGCCAAAATTTAGTTTGTTGTTCCTTGGAAGGACATAATTTATATTGAAAAGTTAGCATAATTATTCTTGTAATATTCTTTGATTTTAGAAAATAATAAAATTCCATGGCAATTCATCACTCACCTAAAGGAAAGGGGCTTCTTACACGTTAGGTTAATTCTTTTGCATTAATCATTTTTTTTACTTTCTGATACAGACCTTAACTAATTTGTATTAGAGCTTTCTATCGGAATCGAACCGATTTCTGAGGTTTACAAGACCTCTGCATCGCCAGCAATGCTTAGAAAGCATTTAAATTGTAATTAGTACTCCGCCAAGGACTCGAACCTTGATCGCTGAATTTAGAAGATTCTGCTGGGTAATCCCACCCACGGAGCAATTATAATAATATTATCTAAATTTTATTTACTCTACAATCTATTTTTTAATTCTATGATAAATACATTATTGAAATTTTGATATTTAATAATACATTCCAAATTAACCTTCTTTCTAAATTCCATTACAAAATCCTTACAAAGTTTTTGATGTGTAGATATATCTACCCAATTTACCTTATCTTTAAATTCTTTTATAAATTCTTCGCTTAAATTTTGTTTACTAGAAATATTACTCCAACTAACTTTGTTTTGAAATTCTCGTATAAATTCTTCACTTAAAACTTGACAAAAACTAATATTATCCCAATCAACTTTATTTTGAAAATCTCGTATAAATTTTTCACTTAACTTTTGATGATAGGATACTCCTATCCAATTAAGTTTATTTTTAAATTCTCTAAGAATATCTTCAGAAAAAACACATACCGAACAAGCATAATCCCAATCAATTTCATCAACATGTTCTCGAATATATTGAATATCTATTTTAACACTAAGAATATCAATTGTCATCTATTGCCTTTTGTTTAAAAAGTTTTTCTACTTTACTATTAAATCTACATTTAAAATCCATACAAAATTTCTTGCATATTGGATCTTTGTGAGCATCGTGATTTTCAAACCATTTATATCTTTCTATTGTATTATTACCATTAAACTTACCAATCGGCTTCCCTTTTTCTCTGACATATACTGCACATGGATAATAATCCTCACCAAATATTGTTAAATCATCTTTTATTAAATGACATTTTGATGTATCACTAAGATCAGATCCTCTCATGTTTAATCCAGAATTAAAATTTTCTATCCTAAACTTTAATAACTTATGTTTATCTAAAAGATCTTGATCAACTTCAAATTTTAATATTTTATTATATTTTGCAACTGTCATAATCCTAATATCAGTTACGCCAAGATTAGAAATAAATCGTAAAATTTCCTTATAAGAATAAATATTATCATCATTAAATACAATACCAACGCCTACATATGTTAATTTAGATAATTCACGAATATTATTTACAACAATATCAAAAACATTTTCAACCATAGTAAATTTTTTATTAAGATCTTTTGTATGAACATCTAATGATATTGAAAATAATTCAACACCAGCTTCAAATAATTGTTTATAATATTCTAAATTACGTGAACCATTTGTTGATAATCCAACACGAATATTATTTAATTTTAGAAGTTTAACAATATCAATAAGATCTTTTCTTGCAGTAGGCTCTCCTCCAGTTAAATGCACATACTTGCATTGTAAGTCTTTAAGAAAACTTACATACTCTTCAATCTTTTTAAATGATAAATCTTTATCTTGTAAACGATTGCAATAAGGACAATTAAAATTACATTTAGATGTAATTATCCATTCACAATAAGATATTCGTCCACTAGAAATTCCAGTAACCCTATCTTCAATCATTTCTATAAAACCTATATCATTTAGTAACATTTTTTAACCTTTTTCAACAAGAAATCTTTTCTTTAGGGAGTGATAAATTGTTGTTAAAAATATTAATATTTATGAAAATATAATTATCACAATTCTTATTTATATACTTTTTTTTTGGTAAAATCACGTCCAAAGAAACTCTCGAATATCAATTAATTCTTTTAATTTGTTTTTTATTTCATTATCACGTTCTTTTTCAAATTCAACTAATTTTTTAAGATTTTCATTTTGTTCATTATAAAAAGATTGTTCATTATAAAGATTGTTATATAATTTATCTGAATTATACGTAATAGTATAATTCATCCACCAATTATATATTTCTAAAGCTTTTTCAATCTTGCTACCTCTATCATGATTTTCTTTTTTACAAATGTCAATTTCTTTTTTAATTGAATAAATAGAATCATATTCTTTTTCTATAAAATTACAAAGAATAGCCATATTTGCATAAAGGATTTGTTCACATGGATCGCAATAGCCATATTTATAATTAATTTTATTATTTGGTCGAATATCAAGCAAATGACGTTTCTTAAAATATAATGATTTAATTTTATAAAACCATTGATTAATTATATTATAATAATAACTTATATAATCCGGTAATGTTTCAAATATAAAGTATTTAACTGGAAATTTATATTTCATTTCTTCATTCCAATTTTCCCAATAATATTCTTTTGTATTATTAAACTTTCCATCAAATATATTACTTGGAAGAGCATAGGGAACTTTCCAATTTAATAATTTTTCTAACCAATTTTGTTTTGAATATTTCATATATTTTTACCAGAAAATATTATTCTATCAAAATAGCTCAGTACTATTGGATTTTCTCGCCACGATTCTCATAAATAAACGATTTTAAAATTTGAACTACCATTTCAAAAGTTTTACAAATACATAATTTATCTAAACTATGAACTATCATTATATTATCCCAAACATCAAAATCTTCTATTAACATTCCATCATGTGGAATTAAACGGTTATTAATAATTCGATCTTTATAATCAACTCTATAATCACAATTATAACCACAAATTATTTTTCCTAAACCTTTTCCATATGCACATTCCCAAACAGTACCAACATCAGCGCTTGGCCCTCTAAAAGGCTCTAAATTTGCTAAAACAATATCACAGCAATTAATTTTTTCAGCATTTGATTTAAAAATTGTTTTCCCAAGATTATATTTTGTTGAAAAATCTAAATCTTTTTCATCATTATCAATTGGAAAAATTCCTTCAAAACCATAATCTTTAAGAACATAAAGTTTATAATCTTTAATTTCTTTTACATTTGATTTAAAAACATCAGGACCAGCAAGATATACTTTTTTTATTTTATTCATTTTATTTCTATATTTTAATATTATTTTTAATATTATTTTTTTATACAAACATTTATTACAAACACCACAACGATGTTTTTCAGATTGTCCAAAAAAGTCTCCTGGACACACCATCTTACGATATTCTGTAGAAAGCCCTTGCCACCAAAAATGATCTGTTGGGTTTTCCATATCTCTACCACGCAATTTGTAATCTGGAAAAATTACAGAACCTTCCGGTAAATCTTCTGGCAAACTACCATCACTAGTCATATAGCAAATACGATTACCATTCGATTCAACAATTTGTTTTGCATATATATAATTCTCAGCATCTGCGGAAATATTAACAGTAAGATTTTTAGCATTATTTAAAATATGTATAATTGGCAATGATCTTGTATAAATCCAATGATTCACATTTTGTGATACATTACAAACATCTACAATAAACTTAGAATATTCAATACTCATTACATCGCCAGAAACATGCCATCTAAAACCATGTTTACAATTATCTGATATCCATTTACCAAAAATTTTAATAGATTCTAAATAAGTTTCAAATTGTTTACCATTAATATTACACATTAATAACTCTTTCGTTTTGACAATATTTTTCATACACTTCTGGAGCGTACTTTTTTAAACCAAAAACGTAGCAATTTTCTCTACATTGTTTTGTAGAACCTGGACAGGTGGAAATATGAGGTAAACTTAAAGCATTTGGTTTTGGTTCATTATAAGTTCCATTACCGGCAGTAATTTTACTATTCCCGTCCACATAAAAACTTAAATCATTTCCCAAATCAATTTCTTCGAAAACATATGCTGTAGCCATTTTTTCTCTCTCTTTCTTTCTTTTACTAGTTTAATTCTTTATCTTTATCTTTATCTTTATCTTTATCTTTATCTTCACAAGAAGTATAAACTTCTATAGATCCATCATAATTCATATCACATGTAATTTCACCTTCAAAATTTTCTGATAAATCTTTATGCCAAACTGCAAATGCAATATATTCTAAAGTTTCTTCAATTGATAAATGTTTTTTAAAGATCATATATTAACTCCATAAAATCTAATAATATTCTATTAATACAACAATTCTAATTTTGATTTAAGAAATAACACAGCATCTTTATCACTACTATAATTATTTAAATTAAATAAAGTACCATTAAAATATTTTGTAGAAGCATTTACATTTTCTTGTCTATCATCAAAAAATAAAACATCTTTTGTCCAATAATTTTCAATAAAAAAACTTTGATAAAATAATTTTGAAGGTTTTCTAGCTCCAATTTCATAAGAAAAATGTTTTATATATTCAAAATTGAATATTTCATTAAAATAAAAAGAATGATCAAAACCTATATTTGATAATAATGCTATTTCCCATCCATTACCAGATAATTCTTTTATAAAATCTGAAATTTCATTTGAAATTGAAATAATATTCATCCAAACATAATATATTTGATCTAGATCTTCTTTGCTAATATTTGGGAAAAAATTATTAAAACTTTGCTTAATTCCATACATACCAAGATCCATACCGATTTGAATTCCTTCTATAAAATTACTTGCAGCTTCTTTATTTATAAATAATTTTTTATCTACTAAAAAATTATTAAATTTTTCTAAATCAACATGACAAATAACATTTCCTATATCAAACGCAACTTTTTTTATCATGTAATTAACCTTTCATCTAAAGTTTTAAAAGTTTTTTTAATATTTAATTCAATAAATATTTTTTTCTTATCTACTTCTTTTTTTATAAAATCTATATTATTAGATCTTCCAATATTACGAGCCACTCCATACCATTGACTCAAATGTCCATTTAATATTTGTTCTAATTCTAAAGGATTAGGACTAACAAAAAATTGTTTTCCAGAATATAAACAATCTGATATAAAACTAGTTTCTCCAGTTGTTATTAGAGAATTTGATATACATTTTTTATATAAATCTAATTCAAAATTATTTTCTGTTATTATATTTGGTTTATTATAATAAGGTCTAATCCATTCAAAACCATCTTTAAGCACTGGTCTACAAGATATATCACATAGTGGAGAATAAATCAAATAAAAATCTGCAATGGGTAATAAATTAAAATATTTTCTAAAATTACCAAATAAATTATAATCTAATTCTTTTTGAACATGATGTATTCCAACAATTTGTAGTAATGGACTACAATAATACAATGGTACTTCTAATACTTTAGCAACCATTGCTGTAAAAAATTCACAATCACTTATAACTAAATTAGGATTCCATTCTGATAAATTATTAATAATTAAATCTGCTAAATTATGATTTATATTAGGACCAAAAACACCAAATTTTTCTTTAAAATAATTTAAACTTCTAAATTTTGGTTGGTATAAAGCATCTAAACACCAATCAATAGATTTGAGATATTGATGATTTTTATAATAAGCAGCTATTCTAATTTCATGAATAGAAGAAAGATGATTAATAATCCTTGATGCCATAATATTAGATCCTAAACAATTATTGGCACCAATTAATATTTTCATTATTATTTACCTTCTATATTTGCTATCCATGCCAAAACATGTCCATGACAAAGTTTTGGTGAACAAAAACAACCAAGAATTTTATTATTTAATTCTCGTTTAATATCTTTTATTAATTCTGGTTGAGAACGTACCCATTCTTCATACTTTAGAATTGCTTCTGAACGATTTTCGACACGAAACTTTCCTAATGTACCATCTTCAAATACAAATGGACATCCCCATTTTGAAGGTCTTCCAATATAAACATCGTATGGAGTTTTGCTACGGTTAACTACATATTTCCATACTTTACTAATTTTAGTAATATCAAACATTATTCCAAGTCCAAACTTTATGAATTACATGTCCCCAATTAAGACCATCCCATATAATTGTACTACCAGGAATTCTTTCCAATAATTCTTTATATGTGAACCCTTGCTCCATATTTAATATTAAAAATCCTCGTTTAGCTTTTGATACTATTTTAATTAAATATTCTTCTTGCAATTGTTTTGGAAATTCAGTAAAGGCAAAATTTGATATTACTAAATCATATTCAGATTCTTCTATTTTAGATTTAAAAGAATATGGACATTTAGTAGTGAATTTTGACAAATACTTTTCAGTTAATGCACATGCACCTGGCAAATCTATAAATACATAATGTTTAATACTAAAAATAGTATCTAATGCCAAAAACTGTCCACCATATCCAATACCAATTTCACAAATATTAAGATTATCAATTGTTCTAAAACGTTTTTTTATATCGCAAAGAATTTTAATATATCTTAAAGTAGTTGGGCTTAGAAAATATTTTCCATATTGAGTTTTATTAGGATTACCAATAGAATCATTTGGAAATAATCCTATAAAATTATTAGCATCTGGAATATTACTATAATAAGTAAGTCCTTCGTTTTTTGGTACATGTTCTAAAATTTCATTATATATTAAATTTGTTTTGAAATTTTCAAATATTCTATCATCTTTCACAGCATCAAAACAAAAACCTTCATATTTCCCGTAAACCATAATTATCTAAACCTTATATATTTAACCTAACAATATTATTTATAACTATTTTCAAAAGCAACACGTAAAGGTTCTTCAAGAACTTCTAAAATCTTTTCAAATAGATCTTTGGTCATTTTCACATCACCATCAGCTCTATGTGCTTTTGCTTTAATAATGCTAAAATCTTTTACTAAAGCACCAAGACCATATCTTGGTCTTTTTTTACCAGTACAAAGATCAATGATTCTTGCTAATTGCATTGTATCAATAATAAACCCTTGATTTCTTCGACCATCTTTCCCATCAATCCAATATCCAAATGGAAAATCATCCTCATGACCAAGTTTTCTCCATAGAGCTAATAAAAAATTATAATCAAAATCTGGGTTTTGTCCAATGAATACTCGTTCTTCTGCTGCAGCACCATCTTCCATGATCCACATTTCTATTTCTGGTAAAACCTCAGAAGGTGAACGATATTTTTCTCTACCTTCCTTTGTTTTATGTAAAATATCTTCTTTTAAGTGTTTGTTTATTCTTAAAGCTTCTTCTTCAATGTTTTCAGGAGCTAATGGAATTAGCCACCAAGTTTTACTTTCAGGTTCTCCTAAACGCCAAAAACATAATTCAATAATATCATGTTTATCTGGATTAAGTCCAGTTGTCTCACAGTCACATACATATTTAACATAACTCATTATTATTTCTCCAAATTAATTTACCAAAGAATTTGCTATTTTTAATTCTCATGTGAACTACCCTTACCTAAAGGTAAGGGCTTCTTGCACATTAGGTTAAATTGAGTCAATGATTTTCATCCTGTTTATTGTTGTAGCAACAAACCTTGGTTATGGCATACTTTAACAAACTATGCAAATGAAAAATTACTTTTTCAAAATATTAATTTATATTTTACTGAACAGATGGAGATAATCTATTAAAATGATGTAAAAACATTGATTTAATATTTTCATCAACGGGAATTTGAATTACACTTCCAAATTCATTGGTAAAAATCATAAATGATTGTAATCCTATTTTTTTAGTTCCTTGAAAAATAATCATATTAAATCTTTAATTTGTCTTTTAAAATCAGATACTGATTTCCACCCTTGTTTAACACCATTAATAATAAATAAAACACCAGCAGGAGTTCTTAAGAACTCTTTTTCTATAGATGAAAATCTATTCCCTGTAATAAGTAGTGTTTTGGTATTATTTACCAAAATTTGCCAATCTTCAGAATCAGATTTGGAAATTCTTTTTACTCTAATTAATTTTCCTGGAACATAATCATCTTCATTAAACAATTCAGATTCTTGTTTCAGAATACTGGTGTTTTTAGAATATCCTTCATCATAAAAAAATTGATCATTTTCTATTGAATATTTATCATATGAATGTGTTTTCATTTTGCAACTCCTTCTGCAGCAGCAGCTCCGGTAATACCAGCAGCCGCAATTCCTTTTATACCAGTGCATTCTCCAGTTACAAACAATCCATCAATTTCAGTTTCTAAATTATTAGCTATATTAATAGTATTAACATTTGTATCAATATCAGGAATATGAAAATATCCTCTATTAATTAAATTAGGGAAAATAGATTCTAATTCACGCAATGTAGATAATATCCAATTATATTCTGGCATTTGCGTTAAATCTCCAAAACCTTGAATAAATGTTTTTATTTTTTCTCTACCAACTCTATCTCCAGAAAGTAAATGTGATAATTTGGCAATACGATCTAAATAAGAACATGGATCTTTATCAATCTGAATATTTCTTTTTATAGAGAAAAATACTTTATCAGTTTTCCATCTATCTTCATTAGATCTGAATGATGCTATTGTCATATCATCATGATCTTCTTGAATAACAGAACCCATCCAACTAATTGGTCCTACTTCAAGATCTGGTTTTAAAAATGAACAATGAGATTTTTGAAAATCTTTTAAGGCTAATGATGGCATTTCTACTCGTATACCATATTTTACAGTATTATTATATTGTAAAATACCTAGTTTCTTATAACTATCATTTATCCATCTCCAACCACTTCTACCTACGCTTAAAATAACACGTTTACATTTAAAATCACCTTGAGAAGTATATATAGAAAAGTTTTTTTTATCTTTCATAAAACTATAAACTTCAGTATCAAAACAAAGATGAACATTTCCAGCTTCTTCTATTTTATCAGCTAAATTTTTAGCTAGATGATGAATTTGATCTGGCATCCACTGTTCAAAAGTATGTAATTTAAAATTAAAACCACCATTTTCTATATTTTTTATAACTTGAGGATTTGGTAATTTATTTTTAACTATTTTTTGAGTAGATATTTCTGCTAGTTGAGATTCAAACCAACTTTTAACAGAACGAATTTTTCTACCATCTACAATTTCCAATACTTTATTAGTATCTTCTTCTAAATAAATTTTTCCATCACCTGTAGGAAAACATCCAAGCCATCCTTCTAGTTGTCTTCTACGACGTTTAATACGTACAGGATCTTCTCTTAAACAATTAGGAGGAGGAGGTCCAAATTCAAAAACAACTACTTTTAAATGTTTATGTTTTTCAGCTAAACGTAAAGCTGCGAAAACTCCAGAGACGCCAGCACCAATAATTCCAATATCGTAATTCATAAATATTTTAATTGTGACTGTATTTCTTTAACATTCACTTATTAAATAATATAACGACAATATCTTAATCTAATTAAAAAAAATAAAATTAAATATTATATTGTTGTTTTAAATAAACCTTCAACTTCATTGTATCCAATTGTCAATGGTTCATTATTCCATCCAGCCTTTTTTAAATACAGTGTAATAATAATTTTTGTTCTTAATTCTGGAATTAATGAGTTACAACTAATATCTTTTACATTCAATGTTAATATTCCAGTAGACTGATCTATATTAACACCAATTGTATTATCAATAATTATACCATAGCCATCTATATCATATCCATCTAAACTTGGATAAATTGATTGAATAGCAACACCAAATCTAATTTGATTCATTAATAAAGCGTCTGATTGAACTGTTGAACAATCTGCAAATTTAGCTGCACGATATCCGGATTTTGTAAAACCACTATCATTATCATATACTAATTTTTCAAATATATTCAAATTATAACCATCATAAAATACTTGTGGTGGTAATTCTAAAGTAATTGTTTGAATTTCTAAATCTTGTTTAAATAAATAACCACTTGTATTTAAAATTTGTCCTTTACCAATAATAAGATTATCAGGAATATAAAAATCATTTCTACCAGAAACACAAGATCCGCCAATACTTGTAGTTTCTTGACATATTGAAATTTCAGCAAGGCTTGCACAACTGCCAGTTTCACTATTAATATAAGAAGTAGAATTGGTTGGGTAAGTAAATATTGCTGGAACTTGTCTTGCATCACTGCTAAACTGAACAAGATAATCTTGCCAAAAAGGCATAGGCTTAATTTTAAATGTTACAGCATTCCAAGGAACTCTTTCAAATGCTGTTGTATTATCAAGTGTAATATCAGGAAGATTATTATAACCATAATATTTAAGTTCAATATCTGTTAAAGTTGAAGGATCTGCAATATTATTGTAACCATCAAATGCTATTAAATTATTACAAGTATAATATCCATCAAATCTCCCTGTACTATTTTGAACTTCAATTTCAATATGAGTAAAACTCGATGCACCTACAACTAACGTTTCTCGTCTACGATTAACATAGTCTTCAATAATTGTTATATCTGAATACGTAATATATCCATCACCATCTACGTCAGCTCTTAATAATTCAAGAGTACTAATATATCCATCTCTAATTAATTCTTGTGTTGTTATTAATGATAAAGATTGTCCTAATAATTCTATTGCTCTTGCAATATCATATTCATCAATAATTCCATCTCCAAGAACATCACCATACCCATCTACACAACTTTTAATTCTAACAATCTTATAATCTAAACTAGCACATCCAGTATCATCTGGAATTAATTTACTACCAATCCATTGTTGAGATTCTATATTAGGATCTGGATTAACAATAATATAATGGTTTCCGCGTGCTAATCCTGGATAATATTGCACACCAGTAATTTCTATATTATTCTTAGCATTAATATCTCTTGCACATCCTATAACTAAAGGATCTGAAGATTCTCTTAATGTAGCTAATGTTGTATTTGTTACAAAACTAAAACTTGGTTCAAATTTCTGACGAGAATATACTGGATTACCAGTTCTTTCATCTTGTTCTTGATCTGATTGCTCCAATATTGCTTCTATAATTGCTGTATTTAATGTATTTTGTCCATTATCAATAAATACATTATTATCAAATGAATAATCTACTACAACTCCTAATTCATTTATAGTTGTTTTTAAAATATCTATACCATGACCAGCATCATATGCTTTACCATCAGATACTTTTGCTGTATCTGTCCATACTTGATACCACATATCTTCTTCAGATACATCGGTCCAATTTCCACTAAATATTGAAAATCTATCATTTATAGAATAACTATTTCCTATACCAGTAAATAATATACCTGTTGTTGAATCACCAGATCTGTTTATAGAAATAGCATAATATTTACCAGGAATAATTTTAACATTAGATGTACTACCAATAAAAGAACCGTTAAATACAAAATCAACTGGTTGTAAAATATCGGTTAAGATATAACCATATTGTTCTAAAGTATCTTTACTTATACTAAGTTGAGTTATTGGTTCTGGATTTGGCTCAAATTCAATTGCTAATTGTGGTACAAGTTCTGTTGGACAGCTAACAGAACTTTGTAATTCATAAATATTTACTATTAAATCACCACTCCAATCAAATACATGATCTATACTTACTGAATCATCTCTTCTAATACCAAGTAATAATGTTATCTTTTGTATATTATTACTTGTAGCTAAAAATTTTTGTGCCAAACGTGTTGTAACATCATTTGTTGTTAATTCAATTTCTCTTTTAACAGTAGTATTTATATCTAATGCATCAAAACTATATTCAGATCCTATTCCAGCCTGAATTGCTTGTGATAATGTTGCAACTGTACCACCTACTATACCTTCAATTACATTTGAAATTCTTAAATCTCTAAAAAAAAGATTAGGTTCTACATCTTGTGAAATCATAATACAATCACGAGAAAGTTGAAAACTCTTACTTTCTCTTATTATAATTCTACCACCTAGTTTACGAGAACATTTATTATTTCCATATACATCATTAAGAAATACGCATAAAATTTTAGTATAATGTTTTTTGGTAACTTGTTTTTCTTTTCTATAAAAATAGAATCTATCATATTGAAGATTACCTTGAAAATCTAAACCTATTATAGCAACTTTACTACTAAAACGCCCACCAACAGTGGAAATTCCATTCATATAACCATCATCATCTGAATCAGTTAATTCAACTTCTAATTGATTTCCTAAAACAGTATCTGTTGAATATTCTATTAATGGACGTAATCCTGTACCATCTAAATCGCAAGAAGCTACTAATGCCACTTGATCTGGGAATAAACTATGTGTATCAAAAATAATTTTTTGAATAAAAGATTCTGGTAATACACCAGATCCAAAATGATTTTGTATAATAGATGCATCAGTGTTTACATTTCTATCTTGTTCAACAATTAAATCTGTTTGATCCACTCTCTGACCATCATACCAACGATTTTGAATTTTAGATACTTCAGTTCTAGTCATAATTTTATTACCTTTATGTGATATAATGTATTCCAACTTTTGAAACAGCAGGTTTTAATGCATAAATTAAAGCTTCCAATACTGTACGAATACGTTGATCACCTGTTACTATGTTAAAAGAATCAATGATATCAATATCAAATTTAAATATACCATATATAGGATCTTGTATTACTGAAAAATCTTCTGTTTTTTCTACAATATTATCAAAATTAAATAAAAATGTAGTAAAAGAATCTTCTACAGATGGATAAATAAATTCTGTATTTGTATTGAAATATACGTCAATTGGTTGTCCTGATATGATTAAAGGTTCTATTGACCTATTTGAAATCTTTAAATTATCAAATCGTGCTTCTGCTCCAAAATTACCAGCATAATCTTGTCCTAAAGAAAATTGCATTATAGTATCAGTAAAGTTTATATCAGCAATATAAACTTTATTTGTAACCCCACCAACTGCAGATTGACCCCAAATTAAACCTTGCCCAAATAACAAATCACCTTCTCCAAATAATATTATTCCTCTTTCTTCACCATCTATAAACAATCTTAACTCATCTAAATTTGCTGCAGTGTTAAATTTAAATGAAGCTCTAATCCTATGCCAACTATCTTTTGGCCAAAATATAGGTTGTCTTGTTTGAAATTCTTTTCCTTGTGCTGTTACTGTTAAACATACAAAACCTTCTCCATCTTTAGAAATAACTATTCTATCTCCTTGTACGTTTGTAGGTATATATGCTACTTTAACTGGAGTATTTTGAAAAGGTAAAGATGTTTTTAATGTTATATTTCCATCAGTATCAAAAGATCCCCCATTAAAATAATCTATTCCACGTAATTTTGTATCATTTGATAATCTAACATATATAATTTTATCAATTTTACCAGAAATTTTCACTTTTCCTTTTGTAATACTGATTACTTCTTCGACAATATTAGCAGCTGCATCAAAATAAATTCTAATATTTGGGTCGTTATAAGTATCAAATCTTGGACTAATCCAAAATTCTATTAAACCTTCATTAGAAGTATCTAATAAACCTTCATTATTAAATACTAAACCTTTATCTTTTATAACAATACTATGTCCAAATTTTGTATTTACACTTTCTCCTGATTGAATATATTCTTTATTAGCAAATTTATACACATCACTATTGTTAATTAAAGGCACACTATTAAAATTAAATAATGCTAATGTATCAGAATTTTTAATAAAAGGAGATGTTCTATTAGCATCAGTTGTGATAGAATAATTATTTATGCTAATTGATTCACCAACTCTTGTATCAGTTAATTGCCTATTTAGAATTCTAAACTCATCTAAAATTGCTCTTGCTGGCTTTTGTAATGTAATATTATTTCCAATTATTCCAACCTGATCTAATGGATTAAATGGAACTTCTAGATATGTAGCATAATCAAATTCATACCAACCTGGAGGAATTTTATATTCAGCATTGTGAAAACCAGCTAATTCTAAGAAAAAGAATCCGTTTTGAAAACCACTGCGCCCAATACTTATATTATAACAAGTATATGTAACATTTGAAAAAGAACTTCCAACAACACGATCTAATCTAATACTAGTATTATCTATTTTTTCTTCTATACTGTAAATGCCTTTTATATTTGAAGGACTTGTAATTTCTAACAAATGTCCAACTTCAGATATTGAAAAGAATCCTAATAAATCACTTACAATGTCAGATCCATCTCCTTCTAAACTTATTCCAAATTGTGTAGTATATGCATATCTAATAACTGGATAATAATTATTACCATTTGGTTCTGTGATAGAATATTTTTCTTTTATTTCAATTGCTGTACTATTTAAATATCCATCTAACAAATTATATCCATCTATTGGAGTGGCTTGTACTATTATAGATGAAATTTCCATCCATTTACATTGAGTAAATTGCTTAATTGGTGAAGTAAAAATTAAAGATTCAGAATATCCATCATATCCATCTACTATAGATGATAAACCATTTATAGTAACATTTACACCAACTTCTAAATCTACATTATCTCCAGTTATTCTTACTTCTAATATTCTACCCTCATTTGGTAAATAACCATCCCATTCAAAATGATAACCGTCAATTAATACTGTACTAGGTTGAGAATAATTATCTAAATCAGCTAAATAATAACCATCTATAAATATAGAATTATTAAAACCAATTGGTACCAATGGAAGAATTATAGGTTTAATAATAACATCATCTAGATTTATTGGAGATGGTAACCCTGTCTTTAAAATAGATCCATCACTCCATAAATAAGAAATATCTCTACATCTTCTATGATTTAATCCAAATGTTTTAATTAAAATAATATCACCAGTTTCAGCATTACCAAGAACTTTTAATATTCTTTGATTTAAAGCATTTCTTTCAATTGAATATGAAGGAATATCAGCCCTAATTCCTGGAATTTCCGTTTCATATCCATCACTTAATATAAAAACTCCAATATTTTTATAAATATCAATTTCTGTATTTACAACAAATGAATATGGATTAACGCTAAATTTGGCATTATTTAATGTTGCTGGCATAGGACTTGATAATTGTAATGTATAATTATCAACATTTAATATTGTATATGTATTGAATCCTTGCTCTAATATTTCTATATGATCAGTAGGCACAATTCCCTGTGCCTGAAAATTAATTGTAGTAGAATGTACATATTCATCACCTTGAACTGTTATTAAATCAATTCCAACAATTGATTTTGCTGGAACTATACCAACAACTTGTTCTGGAACAATAGTTCTAAATCTTTCAGTAGATACTATAGATGGAATGTTACCATAACGAGTATTGTTTGGAGTTTCCAATCCATCTACAAATAAATGCATTTCATCTCTACGATCTGATGAATTTAAAATCCAACTAATTGCTATATTATGAATTTGTCCTGCTTTCCAATTTTGTACATCTGCACTAACTTGATAAACAGATCTTCTATCTGGTTGTATATGAGAAAAACCACCACGGTCCCAAACTTCAAATACTAAATACCCTCTTCCATCTTTATATAAAGAAAATCTATTTTGATTCTCATTTGTTCCAAAATCAAATAAATAATGATCATCATCTGACATAAATTGAATACCATCAAATGAATATCCAGTAATTAAACTATCACTATCATATCCATCTGGACTTGTTAAATCATATCCGTCTAAACGAAATTCAAATTCTACTGATTTAATTCCAGATCTTAATACATCGGTTTCTTCACCTAAATTTTGTATAAATTTTACATCGTAAAAATCACCAGAAGTTGTAATTATTCCTGAATATATATAACCATCAGGTCCTGGTACATCTTTTGCTAATATTTTCCATTGTATATTATCTGGATCATAATAAATAAATATACCAACTGAACTAAATATAGCCGCTGGAACACCCTCTGGATTTTTAATATCATTTCTATTTAATGAAAATATACCATCTTCAATTTCAGGATTAAAACTATTAGCACCAATAAAAATATTAGAAGATTCTAATTCATAACCATCTCTATATAATTCAAAAGTTAATGTAGCATCATTATCTAAACCATCCCAATTAGGAATAATGGATAATTCTAAAGTTCCTTCCTCTAATCTAAGGTTATTAGATATTGGAAATGTAACACCATCACCAGAATTAACTACAGACACTCCATAATCAAAAATACCAGCAGATAAAGAAGTAATTCCTAAAAATTCTGATATTGCTTTATTCAAATAACTAACACTAAGAGACCAAAATTCAGCTTCTCTTATTCTAGGGTCTATATGAGTTACACTTGCTATTAATTGTTTAATAGCAGCTGCAGTTGGTCCTTGAGTAAATGTTTGTAATGCACCTTGTAAAATATCTCTATATATTTCTCTATCTAATTCTTCATCAAATACTTGTAATTCTTCAATTTGAACTAAAGATCCAAAATTTTCTGTTAATGAATTTCTCAAAGCTCCAACTTTATAAGTTACATAATATACATCATTTTCAATTAATGTACGACTCTGTCTAAAATCAATAACATTATCGCCCCACTCATATGTTACTAAAATTTCATCAAGCAAATATGAATAATCAATAAACAAATCTCCTTTATTATAATCTACTATAGGAGTTGCTCCTCCTTGCATTACAACGGTATATAAAACCGTCACTATATCACCGACTACAATACCACAATCACTATCTAACCAAATTGTATTATCTGTAATAGAATTAATACTATCAGTAAAAGAATATCCATCACTTATTCTAATTATACTATTAACAATTCCAATTTCAATTTCTGGAGCAATAGTAGTTACAACAATTTTTAAATCTCCATCAATAGTTAGTTGCTCTGTCTTAGCAATACCAATACTATTTAAAGTTATTATATTTGATTCAAATGTAGCTGATTCAACAAAATTTATAGGATTGTCATTATTGTTTAAATCAAATGCATCATAAATTCCACGTAAACTTTTAATATCATTAGTTACAATAATTTGATTGCTATCATATATGTATTGTTGTTCTGGATTATTATCAGTATAACGCTCATCAGAAAAATATAATGATATAGGAGTTGGAATAATTTCTCCTTCATCAAAACTTTCATAATTTAATAATAATGATATACCAAAATTAACATTAATACTAGTATATAATTCTGAAACTGATATAACATGAGAATTTTGTGGACTGATTATAGGTTTTTTATAATTAATAGTTCCTAGATTTAAATTTTGATTATTAAAAACTCCAACATATACAATACCTTCTCTGTAATTAATTTGATAAAAACCAATTCTAATTCTATTAATATTTATTTCTTCTGTTAATTCTTGAGAATCATAATAAATTTCTTGACTGAATACATCAGTATCACTAAAATTAACACTAGAATTAAAACTTGAACCAATTACATCATCTGTACATCCAATTATATTTTGATTTTGTAATCTAATTTTTAAAATTCTAATACTACTAAGATTTATTAATTCTTCTTCTAAAATTAATTGTTCACTAAAAACACTAGTAAATTCTACTCGTTCTCTTTTTATATCTCCAATTCTTGGCGGTGTTCTAGAATCAAAAAATATTTTATTATCAGTAAATCTTCTTAATGAATAAATTTCACCAGTAGTCTCATTATAAATACGAAACACATCTGTAATAGGTGCATGTTTTGTATAAAAAGAATCTAAGGAAACTAATTTATTTTCAATTCTTTCATTACGACTTTCAATATGAACATTAGCTTCATAATCAATACCAGGCACAAACGTTAATTCATAATTATAATTAATTTTTGCTGTTTTACCAATTAAATATCTAAGAGGTGAAGCTACCACATCTACAAATTCTTCTACATAAGTATAATCTAAACGACTGTTATATATTTTTCTACTATAATAATTCATAACTGGAGGAAAATCTCCAGTTCCATCATTATCTATAGCTCCATAAACATATACACGTCCAGTTTCATAATCAATAGAATATTCTCCAGGTCGTGCTGGTAATCCACCTTCACGATAAGGTAATTCAACAGTAAAAGCCGAATGTGTATTTATAAATGGAGTTATTGAATAAGGATCTAAAAATTCAACTCCATCATATGTAGATATAACATCTCCAGAAGTTACAATTGGAGCGTTTTGTAATGAAAATACAACAGATAATGCTGGAGCACATTCACGTACTACTTCTATAACTTCTACAACTTCTACAGTATTAGCTCCTATTATTTTACCAAGAAATTTAAATTCATAAGAAACAATAATAATATCTTGTCCGCCAGGTAATACAAAAGAAGGATCATTTTTAAGATTATCGCTTAATTTTATTTGATTATTTTCTAGTGTTATATATCTTCTAGCATAAGAAGTATCATATTTAGGATCTTGTATTTGATATCCATATGATCTTATTTCATAATCAAATACATCTCCATTAGAATATTTTATTTGAACACTATTCAATTTAGTAATTGGATATCTATTAAGTGTTAATACTAAATCATCATATGTTCCCTTTCCAATTCCTAAAATTAATTCTTCACCTGTTATAGTTTCAGTTTGTAAAGAAATAGGATTTGAAGGAAATGAATCAAATAACATTGAAGTAGATATAGATGTGTTAGTTGGTTCTCGCCCAACTCTAACTACTTCAAATGCACCTTCTTGATTTAATCTATCCCAAGGACCATATCTACGTACCTTTCTCTCATCTTGTATTAACAGTTCTAGATAATTAGCATTTTTAGCTTGTCCTATATCATATTTGCATCTGTTAATCATATCAGATGTTTGATTAAGAAATTTTCTAATATTTGATTCACGAGATAAATCGTATACACTATCTTGTCCACCAAGATAATCAATAAATATATTTCTTGTTGGATTATAATCGTTTTCAGCACCTAATATTTTAATAGTATTATTTCTACTATCTTCTAATAAAAATTTACTTTCATCTAAACTTCTAAATGTTACAGAATTTGTAGATGAAAAAATTACATTGTATCGTGAAAATGGTGTATGCGGAAGTGTGTTTATAACAAGTATATCATCTAAAATTGATACACTAACAATTTCTATATCTGGAACATTAAATATCTCAGATAATATTTGAATATTTGATGAATTAATATCTAATGCTAAAGGATCAGAAAATCTAACCTTTATAGTTCTACTATCAGCTGCATTAATGTTTAGTATTCTAAGATTAGCCATTAAAAATTCTCTATTAAAAGATATCTATATTATGTTAATATATCCGTTGGGAAAATTATCAATAGTGAAATACAAAATTTTAATAAAATATACTAACGCAATTCGATTTGTACAGTAACTTCATTAGCTTGAATATATTCATTTTTATCAGCAGTAATGCTTAATACTCTTCCAGTTTGACCATTTACATTAAATTGTAATACTCTAGCTCTATCAACTCCGCTTATTGTATAAGCTACTGTTACAAAATCTGATTCATCAATTGTTGTATTTAGAGTTGTTGCGTTTAATGAATTTGTAATTGAATCTTTAACATTTTGTATAACTACAGAACTAGAATTTTCATAACCTTTAGAAACTACTATAGCAATATTAATATTCACTAATTTAGCAATAGATGATTTAGCTAATACATCACCTCCAATAATATTTTTACTAGCTATTGCAAATGTATTATCATTAATAATTTGATTTTGATTATATCTAATTGTAATTCTTTCATTTGGTTTTGGTGCTAAATAATCATAATATGATGAATATCTAGTTCCTTGTGCTGGTTGGTTTTGTGGAGCTATAGATAATGTAGATGTATTTTCACCAGAAATAAATCCACTAGCTTTAGAAATAGAATCTATAAATGCAAATATTTTTTGAGTATAAAGTGTTCCACTTTTAGTAAATGATATACTTTCAGTTTCTGTATAACCAGATTCTGGACTATTTATAGTTCCAATATAAAATGTTACTCTAAAAGCATCTCCAACAACTGGTACAATTGTATTATTATTAATAGTATTTGGTAGTTTAATTTGTACACTAGTTAAAGTAGTATTCTTTAATGATTCAAATTTTGCAAAATCATTATTTTTAATTTCATAACCAAAAGTATCATATTCATGTTCAACAGCAATTACATCTTTATTAGAATTAATTTGTACTTTTTCAAATTTAACCAATTTAATAATATTAACATTTAATGGTATCGTTTGATTGCTTGTTAAAGATAATGCAGTTTTAATTAATGACGATAAATTTTGAGTTAAACCATTAGCACTTGCTACAAATACACCTTCTATAATTCCTTGCATTGTTGTTCCAGCAATAGTTAATACACCAGGAGAAATAGAACCTGATAGTGTTAATTTTAATCTAGATGGTGCTAATTTCAAATTTTTCTGAATAATATTTCCATAAGAATAAATATGTGTTGTTGGTTGTGTTCCCGTAATAAAATTACTATTATTAATAGAAAAAGCATTTCCATTTCTAGTAACTGGTAAATTAGATAATAATACAGATGATAACAATTGTCTTGTATCAGCTAAATAATTTACTTCAACTAAATAACCATCAGAAGCATCTGTGTTAGCTGGTAATGTAATCTTATTTGCATTAAAACTTCCACTAACACCATCTTGTGTAAACTTATCTTCAGCATTATACTTAACTGTTAAATATCCATCGCCAACTTCACCAATAGTATTTGTAGGTAAAAATATTGTAAATGCACTAAAACTTCCATCATTATTAACTGTGTTATAAAGCTCTGCATTGTCACTATCTCTAATTATAGATATTACATTTAATACAACAGATTCAACAATAACTGCAAGACGATTACTAACTAAAGTAATGTTTACTTCTTCCTGTGTTGTAAATCTATTAACATTAACAACTGAATTTATATCATGTGTAACATATATTACTTTTTGATTACTAACACCTTCTGATTGTATTGTTGTTTCTTCTCTTCTAATATTATTAGAATAGCCCCAATCTATACTATCACCTACATTTCTAATATTAAAAGAATTAACTTTATTATCAAAATCCCAATGTGGACTATAATCAAATAACCATGTATAATCTACTTGTAAAATATCACTTATAGATGGTAAAGTACTTCCAGATATTAAAATACGTCCAGTTGTATTTTGATCACCACCATCAGGGTTTTGATTTGAAACAATATATCTTTCTCCAGTTGTAAAATTAAAAACTCTACTTACAGAATTAACTGGAGAATGTGATAATTGAATATAAGCTCTATTATTTGATAATAATCTACTATTTTCATTTATAATTTGTAATGATTGTTGTACATTTTTAATTTCAGACACATCAGAAAAACCAGTAGGATCTTGACTATTAAATTTTCCTTTGGTAATATCTTCTAATAAATTTCTTACATGATTATCAATCCAACGTAAACGATCAAATCCCCAAACACTGCCAGCATAAGCTCCATTATCAAATACTAATTCATAATTACCAGATATTCTTCCAATTGTATCTATACTCTTTAGTTTAAAATTAGAACCACTAGAAGATCCTGAAACATCTATGATACTTGTTACAGGTTGATTTGGTAATTCTTGATTTAACAGATTGTCAATTCTTCTTCTAGATACAGTTTTATTTTCATCACCATCTATTTGTCCAAGAACAAAGTCATTTGATATATCAGTTGGATCGTCTTTATTACTATGATCAAAATAAATAAAACTATCAATTATTTCTGTAAGACGATAACCAAAAATATATATATCTACTTTTCCACCAGTTCCTTCTGATATAATTGTTTTTGTACCATCTTCAGCTGTGTATACATCCGTACCATCTCTAGTCATTAAAACATCACCAGGTCCAACTACAATTGCATCAATTACATCAGGGTCTGCTAAAACTATATTTTTATAACCTGTTTCAGTACCTGTATTAGCACCACTAAATATTCCTAAAATTCTACGCTTATATGCAGAATCACTCTCAGATGGAGATCCTCCACCAAAAGAAGCTGCATTTGTAACTCTAGATACTCCAGCTATAGTTGTATTCTTTAAAGAATATCTAGAAATGTTTCCACCAGAACCAGTAGTTGCACATACCACTAATACTTCAATCGCATATTCATCACTAATTCCAACAAAATCTAAAGCTGCACGATTCTTGGAAGCCGTTGCTCTATATGTGTTCTTGTTAGCATATAAAACTGTAGTAGATGTAACTACTGCAAACGACATTCCATTAGAAGCTATTACCAAACCATCTTTTTTAATTGGTATATCAGATTCAATTTCATTAAATGTTAAAAGAGCTAAACCTCTTGATTTTGAACCTGTTTTACGAGGTGCGCCATAATTCGAAGCTAGAGCATCTATATCAGAACCTAATGATAATAATAAAGATTGTTTATTTTGAATATGTAATAATTCTTCGTATAAACGAGACATTTGAACAGCTTGTCCATCAACAAAAAGATCTCTACCTACTTCTCCTGGTTTTAAATCAAGTAAAGGTATAGCAGTTCTATAAAAATCTAATATACTTAGAACTATATCATTAGCAGTTCGAACTCGTACCATCGTTTGTCCTTAAATATTATATTAATATATATCCATCAACTCAAATAATACAAAAAAATGCACTGTTAAGTGAACTACCCTAACCTAAAAATAATGGCTTCTTGCACATTATGTTAAAACGTATCAATACCAAATGATATTGGAATTCTTTGAAAAGATTTAGATATCACTGTTAAATATATTAAATAATATCTAGAATCATTACGAGCTTGAGAAACTTTTATATTTTCAATAACTGCAATTTGTTCATCTGGTGTAACAGCTTGATTTTGTTTTAATTGTTCTAATTGAAGTTGTTGTAATCTCTCAATACTTGATTTTAATTGATGTGTAGCAATATCTTCTAAAAATTCTTGTTCATAAATTTTTCCAATTAAAGCCTTGCTTATTGGAGAACCATAAGCTGGAAAAAATGGATTTGAACCTAATGGAGTACTAATAAGTTTTAAAACATCTTGAACAAGTTTATCAGATCCTTCAACTATATCCAAATCACCATTTTTTATTATCAAATCCCCAGCTATAAGTTTTAAATCAAATGACATTTTACTCCAGTTAAATATATCGAACTATTAGTAAAAAAAAATAATATAAATGAACATACGGCAATTCATTCCTCATCTAAAGGAAATGGACTTCTTGCACGTTAAGTTAAAAGAAAGTTCCAATATCCCTTGAAACATCACCACCTTCACTATCAGTAAGTGATCCTTGTGCTCTAACATATAACTTATCTGCATACGAAAGAATGCTCATAATTCTTTCTTCAAATTCTTTATAATATTTAACAGCTTCACCAGTATTATTTTTTCTGTTAATTACTTCATTCGTTCTTAATGATTTGATTTCGTATAATCGCTGTATAGCTGCATCATCTATTAAATTAAGTAACACTGTAATATCTACGGACCACATTGCCATATATATTGCAAATATATCTATTAATCCTAATCCGCTAACTTCACCAGAAATATATTCAATTATACTTAAAGCAGAACTTGCCTCAGCTTCAAGATTAGATCTTTTATTTTTTTCTTCTTGTATTTGTTTGTTAAACGTTTTTGATAATTCTTGAGAAAAAGGAATTGTAAAATCTCCATAAGATAATCCATCTCCTAATTCAACTTGATTTGTAGCAAATAAATTTTTAGCCTCTAATTGGGTAATCCTACGCTCTAATTCCCAACTATCTTTAAAAGCAACTGGTTTAACAAAACCAGTTGTTATAGTTGTTCCAGATTCAGGACCACCTTCATCACATAATGGTGTCCAAACAATCTGTTTGCTTATACGTTCAACTGTTTCTAAACATTCCATATAAGCACTTATAATGCCCTTAAAACTTCTAACAAAATCATCTAAAATATTTAATTCAAGATAAGATGTTCCTTTTAAAACACGATCTATATCAACATCATTAACCCCTGTATTAGAAAGTATCGCAGCAATTTCTCTTTTTTTATTAATAGAAATAACTCCTTCGTAAGTTGTTATTGATTGTTGAAATGTAGAATTATTGTTTTGTATGATGTTTTGTTGACGTAATCTTAATCTTAATATTAATTCAATTCCTGGACGCTTTATATATTTTCCTCTTTCATGTTCTAAATCTTTATTATTTAAAAATGGCACTCCAACCATAACACTTGATTTACCTGAAGATGGTTTTAGTTTTTCAGAAATAACAGGATCAGTTATAAATGGTCTAAGAATATGTTCTACACTATCATATGTTTGTTCAATATCAGAACCATCATTTTTCTTATATCTTGTCTTTATAAATTTAGCTCTTTCTGGAATTTTTACTGTTTGTTTATCAAAATTATTTAATGCATCAATATTTTTATCCATACACATAAATAATCTTGTTCCATTTGGAACGGCTAATGCTATACTATAAATAGAAGAATCTGAATTTGCAGTATAAAATTTACCATATCTATCCCTAGAAGATGATTCTCTTTTTGAAATTGCATTTTTAACATTTTCTGGAATTTTACTATTAATATTATTATGAAGAGCCCTATCATCAGTTGAAAGTGTTATTTTATTTTTTCCAGTATATCCTGTATTATAAAATCTACCACTAGGTTCAATTGCTGGTAATCCTAAAATTCTATAAAAAGCATGAGCTCTACTTTCCTGAGGTATATTAGGATTTGCCGAAACAATATCATTTGATAGACTATCAAATGGCATTTTAACATTTGGTGAACTTTTACTACGATAATTTTCTATTGGTTTTATAAATTTGTTTATTAAAACATCAATATCAATATCAACAGCATCTTGAGCATCTAATGCACTCTCTTCTTGAATTTCACCAATAGAACTTGTTGCATCTACCATAAATACACCTATGACTTATCCTTTGATATATCTTGATTACTAAAACGAATCTTGTTAATTCCGTCAAACGGAATAAATTTAAATTCATTAATCGGAATTCTAGTAATATTTCCAAAACCATCAGTAATTTCAATATTATTACCAACAACATTTCCATAAACAGTATTACCATTATTATCAATATATACGGGTACTAATCCATCAATAATTGGACCATAACCATCAGCATATGAATGTATAATAGAAGTAGCATCAACAAATTCATATTCTAAAATCTTTTCAATTATAGAACTTTGTTCATTAATAGACTCTCGATTTATAACTTTACTAATAGATTCTTCTTTTATATACGCCGTCAATTCTCCTTTACCAGCAGTTTCACTTGTTAAAGTAGCAATAAAGTTATTATAACCATCAAATACAAATTCAGATATTTTGCCAAATGTTGGAATTGCCGTTACAATTCCTGATAAACAGTTTGCAATTTCAGCTGTAATACCAGCTGTTAATAAAGTTCCACTTTTATCTTTCAAACGAATAGTAACATCTATATCTTTTTTAACAAATTGTAAATCTGTTGATATTTCAAAATCACTATTAAATCTATCTGCTGCAGCTGTTGCTGCACGACAATAAAAATCAGTACAATCATTTCTTAAATCATTTAATGCTGTTACTGTTGTATTTTGAAATTCTTTAGCTGATTCTTCATTAATAGCACTTCTAAATTTTTCTAATGCTGCAGCAATTGTTCCTACAGTACCAGTTCCACTTTTTCTATCAGGATTTAAAGTACCAATATTAGGTAATTCTCCAACTTTATCAAAAACACTTCTTAAATCGTTAAACTCAGCATTAAAAACAGCAGATTCTATCGCTAAATCAGGTTGACACATAAGTGTTATTAATTTCCTATCAATTAAAACCTCGTGAACATACCTAAAATTATATGAAATATCATATATATAATCACTATCATCAATACTTGGAATCGAGCTGGATATAGCTTCTTTACCAAAAAATGTCTCTAATGTTGCAGGTTTTCCATTAATAAAATATTGTTTATACCCATCTGCTGTTGTAGTATCAAATTCCCAAACACTTCCACCACCAATAAATATACTTCCTGAAGTAATAGTATTATCTACTTGATTATCCCATCGATAAGGATATTGGGTTGGTTTATATCTTACAATAAGATCTCTAATATTAAATTTTCTATATCCATCTAAATCTGCTGGATTTCCAAAAAGACTAGGGTTTACTCCAACATTCATATCTAATAAATATGGAACTCTAAAAGTATTAGCAGTACTATCATATGATTCACCTTCTGGCCAATATGTAAATCCAGATGGTGATGGAGTAATAATATCTAAAAATTTAAATCCTTGTGGATTATCATCAATAAATTGAAAACGTTGTGGTCTTAATGGTGATAAACTATTAACACTTAAAAATGAAAATTCAGAAGGAATTACAGTATTAAGTTGTCGTTGATAAATAAAACGACCAGTTTCAGATCTTGGTCCGTCCGGACTATAATTTGATATAAAATCTGGACAAAAATCTTCTGTACAACAAATACCAAGAGCTTGTTGCACATCTTCAGGATCTCCACCTCCACTACCCCTAGCACATACTCCACGACCACCAATATCCATTAATGGTCTTATTATTGCAAATAATGCACCCACTGCTAATAAAATAGCCATTAATTGTTCTAATAAACATATTAGATTTGACATCTTTTGTATGCATTTTAAGATTGAATCTTCATCATGTTTATGTATAGCATCAACTAATACTATAATATTTGCTATTAATTGTTTAATATAATCAATAATTCTTTGTATTATATATTCTATTAATGCTATTAATAATAATATTAAAGCTAAAATCATTAATATTAAAGCGAGCCAAGGAAATAAAGCTAAAAATGCTGGTAAACATGTTTTAAATAAACGTTTTACAGCCTTTACAGTTGACCATGGATTCATAAGAGCACAAACAATATCAATTATACATAAAATAATATTAAGAAGTGCTTGTATAAATTTATAAAAAGCAAGAAATGGTGCTAGTTTATTTAATAAGTTTGCTATAGCATCCCATGCTGATTTTGAAAAATCATCAAAATTTACATCAAGTCTAATACCTGTAGGAAGTAATGCAAATAATCTTTCCATTAAATCTAATAAATCTTCAGGTCCAAATGAAGGATTTACATCAGGAAATGGTGTTTTTGGAATAGAAAAAGGATCGCCCATACCAGGTAAATGTGGTCCAGGACCAACTATAATGTCTATACTATTTTTTGATGGATCACAAACCATATATTATCCTATATTTTTACACCAGGTGTTCTCTCAACTTCTCTAGGAGGTGACATGCTGCTATAAAATGTAATATTCTCAGCATCAAATGTTATATTATTCTTAACAGATTTAAACCTCATCTCCCCTTCACTAACTATATCAATTCTTTGTGGTGTATGAATTTTTATTCCTTCATTATCAACTCTTATAGTATGAAAACTTCCAGAATTCCATATCCTAATATCTATTATTCCATCTCTTGCTGTGTTATTATAATTAACTGTAGGGAATCTTGAATCATCATTAATTGTGGGACCACCCACTTCCAAAAATAAATCTCCATCTAATGAAGCAGAAACAGATCTATTATATTTATCTCTTCCAATTGCAGATACTATACCACCAGCACAATCCAACCATAAACTTTGACGATCAACTGTATTAGCACCAATACTTAAAGACAAAAACCCATCAAGTGAAAAAGTACCACTCCTACCACCAGCATTAGCTCCATTACCAGCTACGATAACTTCCGAAGATACAATATCACTAACTGGAGGTATTAAATTTAAAATACTATTTGGATATCCTCCCGTACCACCATCACTTCCATATATATTCTCAAATTTATGTGAAAATAATACATTATTTATATAATGATAAGCTGTTCCTAATTGTATTATATTATCTTTATTATTTCTATCAGTTGGAGATAAATAACTATTTAATTCATCTTCATTACTCTTTAAAGTTACACACCCCTTTCCATAAGGTTCTAAAAATACATCTTTCTTATCTGTACCATTGCGTAAAAATTGCCCACGATCAGCTGATTTTTGAGATTTAGAATCACCTTGCTCAAATCCTTTCAAATTAGAAAAATTTTCATGACGTACTAATAATGGAACGTTTCCTACCTCACTAGAACATGGAACATTAATTTTAAATTGACCTTCTTTATCTATATCTAATTGAAATCTGCTTCTATTTCTAACATAATCAGTTGTATCTTTATAATCCGGAAGATTGAAATTATTTTTTCTAGCATTTAATTCAAAATGATATGCTACACTTTTTCTTAATTGCTCTAATAATTTTTTAAAAACAATATTTTTATTATCTTCAGTTGATTTTCTAAATGATAATGAATCTATTAAACCATTTGGTAAAATATTTCTATTTAAATCTAAAATATTTCCATAAATATCAACAACAGTACCAATTATAATTTCTAACAAATAATTTGGTTGATCTAAACTAAGACTTAAAGTATCTGTAATACTGCTTTTTCTTTGGTAAGATTTTGTACTAGAAACATCTTCTCCAGCATATAATCTTTCCTCTTCTATATCACTTGTATAACTAAAACTATCTATAAATTCATAGAACATCGAACGATTTTCTGTTAAACCAGGATTTCTATTTCCACCTACCGAAACAGATACATTAGTAAATGGATCTAATCCTATATGTCTTAAACCTGCGCTATAATTATGTCCATATAATGAAGAACCATCTTCTCCACGAGTACTACTTGATTTATCATCTCTTTTTATTGGACCAATTGTTTGTCTATGAGCTTCTGAAAAACCCATCAATTGATTAAATTTAGTACTCCACATATTATGAACAGGATCTGCTTGAGTAAATTGAAGTGAATCTCCTTCTAATATTCCTTGATTAGGATCAACTATAAAACTAATATCATTTTGTACAAGTGTTACCCATCTTCCAGGTCCTAATTTGGTACTTGAATCAACTCTCCTTTTACCACTTGGAGAATATGACCTTGTCATTTTTTGTTGATTATAATTTAAAAAAACAAATTCTCCACCTTGACTAACAGTAACAAAAATATTTGTACCTATCTCTGGATAACCTAAGGCAACTTCCCCATGTATACCCATCCAAGCAGCTGGCCATTTTACTGGATACTGTATATCAGTATCTGTATGAGGAAGATTAACATAAACAATACCATTTTGTATATCAACACTCTTAATAACACCTCGCACAGGTATACCAATTACTGAACCTATGTTACCTATGTTTGTTTGTTTTTGAATTTTACTCAAATTATCACCTAACTATTCAACTGTACTATTTAACTGTTTATATATTATATTGGAAAATTATTAATTTTTAAGAAATTCTTCCAATTTGGCGAGCTTCATCAATTGAAGCATTTGACTGTTGACCATATTCACTTCCATCATCTGATTGACTTATTGTTTCTTTAACATCTTCATAATCTACAAATAAATCTAAAATACAACTAGCTAATATATTTGAAAATTGTGTTGGTTTAATATCTGATGCTGACATTACTCTGGTAGCTGCAATAGCTGCACTAGAAGGTCCTTGTGTATTTGGTTCAGGAGATTTGTTTTCTGGATAAGTACGACGTCTAGTTTGTTGTTTGGAATTTGTTAAATCAACCTCTTCAATTATAATATCTTCAGCATTAATACCAAATACTTTTTGATTTCCTGTACCATCTTGCATAAAAACATCAGCACTAAGACCATCAGGTGTCATTTTTTCTGGAGAAACAAGCCATTCAAGAACAGCTGTTGCTAATTGAGCCATGTAAGTAGCTGTATCTTCTTGTGTTTTATAATATACTATTTTTATTCTTGTTTTATTAGTACCAAATCCAGTTTGATTAAAATTACCACTTATAGCAAATAATGTATTTGTAAGAATATTCTTATTTCTTTCTCCATTCCTACCACTTAATAATTTTACCATAGGTTCTGTGTTACTAAATAATATATTATTTTCACTTATAGATTCTGTAAATGAAATTTTATTTTCAATTGTTAAAGCTCCTAATGAACGAGAAGCTCCTAACATCTGATATCTTTCATTTCTAAATCTACCAGTAAAACCACGGCTATTATATAAAATTTTACCAACAACATCTAACATAGTTGGAATATATTCACCTGAATTGTGACCATATGAAAGATCTAATGTTGTATTTAATTGCCCATAACTAAAATTATGTTGCACACCTCTAACATAAAATAATAAATTTCTATCTTCAATATATACAACATCACCAGGTTGATAAAACTCATTATAACCAGTAATTTGAACAGAACCTTGTAAAATATTTTCACGTGCCTGTAACAATGTAGCATATGCATATGGTGCGCATTGACTATCTGGATCACTTAAAAATGGAGCTTCAATAGATGTAGGCACTTTAAAACCATATTGATACCACATATCATAATCTACAGCTATAGCAGAAGACATTAGATTACTTTCGTTCTTTCCATCAAAATTTGTTTTAAAACTACTTCCAGAATCAACAAGACCTTCAGCAAACATTCCATTAACACTTATCATAGTGTATTGAGGAGCATTTTCAGAAATAGTCAAACTAACAATACGATCAGCTGTAATAATAAAACGACGACCAGAATTAACTCCTAAATTATCATCATTTTCATATTCAATCATATGTTCTAAATATTCTGGAATTTCAGTATGTCTATTTAAATTTGGAGTTGCTATAGAACGACCTACAGCATTAGAATTAGTTGGTTCATCTAAATTACTCAAACCACCACTAAAAATGTTTTGATTTTTTTCATCAGGTGTATTGATAGATAAACCATCTACAAAACTTCTCATAGCATTTGAAAGAGAATATAATAATGTTTGTCTTTGTGATATTAAACTTCCAATTTGTAAAAATAGATTTAATCTATCACTTCTACTTACTGCATGTGTTTCAAGACGACGAAATCTATCATTTGTAAAAAGATCACTAAGATTTTTTGGTTCAAGTCCAGTTTTATTCCTTAGTTTTATTCTAATTTTTTCAACTATTGTAGCTTGTTGATCTGGATCAACTGTAGTATTAAATTCTTTATTAGCTTTGATTTGAGTACTAATAGTAAATAATCTATTCTTTTTTAAATATATTGAAATATTTTGTTGGTATTTACTAAGTTGTTCTTTTGCATCTTTAACTGATGTAAGTCCTTGAGAATTCGCATGTTCAGAATATTCCGGACGAATTTGTGTTAATATAGCTGGAATATTTTGTATACCTCCATCAAATGTAGTTAAAAATCCAAAGTCCGCAGATGAATATGTTCCTATATTTGAACCACATACTATTAATTTAATAATTTCATCATCATTATTAGCGCCCAAAGCAACCGCTCTAAGCCTTATTTCATCTTCTATAATTTCTATTTGAGTTAATAAAGCCTTACTCTGATTAAAATATAATGATTCAAGAAAATCTGGAAATACTTTAGTTCCTTTTGTATCGCGATCTTTAAACATCTTATAAAAAACAGAACTTGGTACTTTATTATATCCAGGTGGACGTGCTTCTATATGTCCTTGTGTATTTGCAAAGACTTCAAAACCAAGTAATTTTTTAACATTATTAATCTGATCTGCAACAGATGAATATGGACTATCAAATAATTTAATAGTACTTCCAATCTTTCTTTCAAATGCCATTAAATCAAAATTTTTATCATACTGATCATCTACTATAAATAAATTTTGATCTTCATTAGCTTTTACTTTCCAAAATCTTCTAGCTGTAAATCTAAATAAATTTCTTCTTAATTCTAATTCATCTCTTTGTTTTTGAGCATTACTTGAACTAGCATCATTAACAGATGTTAAATTAGTATTTACATCTGTTCCCATAATCGTTAAACCAATTTCTTGATTGTTTGATTCTTTATATTTTTTATCAAAATATCCTTGAAGATTATTTATTTGTTCATCAATACTATCAAGTCTTCTTTTAGCATCAGTTGCTGCATCTGTTTCTATTGTATTAGTGGAAGAATTTGATAATACAGATTGTCCAGCTTCATTTTTAGTGAAAAGACTATTTAAATCTACATTAAAACCATCAGCTAACATCATTATTTCATCTTCAACAGAAGCTCTTTCTCTAAGTAATTTTGTTAATTGTTCATTGTTCGAAACAGCATCTAATCTGGTTTGTGTAATTAAAGTGTTAATAGATGGATTCATAACTAATTTTTTATAAGGTATAAAATTACCCCAAATACAATTAGTTTTTTCAATATCATTTAATAAACCTTGAATATAAGTAGTTGCAGCTGTAATATTACTAATATTATCATTTGACCCTAATGAATTACCATTTGCAATTGCAGCTTTTAAGAAAGTATCATAGTTATATGGTTGACCAGTAACTAACATAGATATTACATTCATAACATCTTGACCGGCAAATGGTTGTGGTGTTAATAATACTGCTCTATTTTCTTCTGTAGAGTTTTCTGGTTTTGAAAGCCAAGTTAAAGTTTGAATTCCTTGTTTCCATCTATAAACTAATCCATTTGGTGCATGAAGTACATTTCTAAATTTACCAAAAGTAATTTCACTTGTTTGTTGTTTTAAATTTTCTTCTGTAACAGAATTACCTTTTTCTGGTCCACTTCCATAAGTTAATAATCCTGTTTGAATTAACATTTTATTTTCTGGTAATAATTGAGGTAAGTCTCCTTCAGTCGTATCTGTTAAAGCAGTTCCAGTTGAAGCATCTAAACTAACATCAAATGGAGTTAGTGGATCGTAAATACTAGCATTAAGAACATCAGCAGATGGTTGAAAATTTATATACCCTTGAGAAAAATAAGCAGAATTATCATTACAAGTTACTGAAACTGTCCACTTACCATCTGACCACGTTCCAACCACACCTTGTCCCATTGCTCCAACAAGACCTGTAAAAATACAAGGTCCTGTAGGTTGACATGTAATATCTTGTTTAAATTGTCTCCATAACCATTTTGGAAAACCAGCACCAACCATACTGGAACGCTCTATATCTTCAAATGACATTATAGTTTCAAGTTTGCCATTTGTTTGCATATCCCCTACAGTATTATTTATATTTTTTAATATAGTATCAAATCTATTTATTAAAGAAAATCCACTTTCATTTTGTTGTTTTTGAAATCCGCCAGGTAAACGATCATCTTCACTAGTCCTACTTGACATGAAAATTGTAATTACATCCATAGGTTGAATTACATATTTCCCATTAAAAAATAATCTCATTCTATTACGTGCATAATTAATTTCTGCAGATGCTTGATTTAATTCGGCTTTACTTGTTTGATTATATCCTAATAGAGTAAAAATATTACCTATAATTTGTACAAATTTCTTTTGTTCAGATTTTGTTAATTGATTATTTATACTTACATTAATTGAATTATATCCTTCTAAAAATTCAGGTTCAATTTCTACATTGCCACCTGAAATTGTATTACCAATAGAAACAAAAACACTTGATAAAACTTCTCCTACACTTCCATCTTCTCCTGATAAACCAGTAGAATATTGAAATCTTATATCAGTACTTTCATCATCAAGAATCGCTCTTACTCTTTTAGAAACAACTGTTCCTGGACTAATTTTAAATGTAATATTGCTAGCATTCCTAGACCTTCTTTCAACTGCTAACTCTCCTTGTAAATCTCTTATTGTATTTTCTAATTCTGTTTTGGTAAATTTAAAAAATCCACCTTCTCTGTATACATTTGTAACATCAGTTAAAGCCTGATCAATATCTTGTTCAGTAATTGTTAATAAATTATAAGGATCTTCAAGTGTTAAATTAGCACTACCTCCTCCCCATTCTACAGATGTTTTAGTACTAATACTAGAAACAATAGTTAATTCCATTGTTCCTGGACCTTCTCCAACTTCATCAGAAAAAGAAGCATCCCAATTAGTTGTCCAACTAGTAAAATCAGTTGGCATAGAATAAGATAAAACTTTTCTAAGAGTTTCTATAGCTGATTTTGTACTAGCATCAAGTGAAAATAAACCAGTAGCTCCACCCAATGTATCTAAACTATCTATTAAATTAATAAATGAAGGTCCTAAAAATGTATTAAAACTACCACTATCAATTGCTAATTTTTCAATTTTAGTAAGTTTTTCATAAGCTGATATTAATTTGCATTTATTTTGAAATAATTTTTTTGATGCAGCAATTAGTATTCTTTCTTTTTTTTCTAAATAATCTAATCTAGAATTATTTACTAAAGAAGAAAACATCCTTTTTTTTACTACAACATAAATATCTGGTTGTTGAAATAATATAGATCTTTTTCTTGGTCTTAAATTTCGTATAAAACCATTTTCTATATAAGACCTTTCAGCAGATTTATCGCCTAAAACTTTAACAGTACCTTTTGTATTTTCGCCAATTCCAAATTGATCGTTTATAATATTACCAAGTGAAGATAAGAAATTCATACTTTACCATATATCAGGTTTAACCTAAATTAAATCGGACGATAACTTGTCAAAGCAGCATCAACAGTAGCTACTACTCTTTTTATTATAGGAGATGCTGAATAACTTGTCTTTGATGAAGGATCTCTCAAAGTTCCAAATGAATATGGTCTACCAAATAATGGATCTGTATATGATGGACCATGAACAGCACTTCTATGCCAAGGCATATAGTTTAATCGTAAACCACGCTTTTGTGTAACTGTAAAATTAATTGAATAATCAAATAATCCAATATTATCAGAACTTTCAGTAACTCCAAAACTTATAAAAAACCCTCTAAATACCCAACCAGACCAATACATCTCAGTTTGAAATGCTATTGATGCTAATGTAGGTTGTTGTATTGCCGGATCTGCACTTCCAGTATTTATAACAGAATCAACTGTATCAAACATATCATCAATACCTTCTGCTATAAAATTTCCAAAACCAAGATCAACATTTGCATAATTACTAGAATTATTTTTTCTAGCAGCTTCAGCAGCCATTGCTAAAGCATCCATGGAAACTTGTTCGTTTCTATAAATATCTTCAAGAACATTTATACCCTCAACACCAGAAGAACCTGTTGTACCACGAATAACAATTTGTCCTAAATCTTCTCCATAATATTGTATTGAATACCCACCACGTGTTCTTACTGGTGAGGTTATATGTTTCTTATATGAATATTCTATATTTTTAGGATTTATATACATTTCAACAATACCAGTCTCTGGAAGAAACCAACGAACCATATTTCTTTTTGCAATAGCATCACGTTCATTTGCAATTTGAGCTTGGCGTACAGCACTTCCTGTTGGAGGTGGTATTACAGCTAAATCACTAAAGCCCTGAGCGTTTCCACCACTTCCTCTAACAACACCTCTGGCATTACTGTACGAACTGTCAATTCTATTATTTATTTGTTCTAGAAAGTCACCCATTTAACACCTCAATTAAATCATTAACCATTAGCATTTCCATTATAAGGACCTGAGCTAGTATTTAAATTCATATTAGTTACAACAGTTTTTATAACTTCCTCAAGACCATTAAGATCTTCAATCTTAAATGAAACTGTAAGATCTAATGGATCAAATTTAAAAGTAGAAGGTTCTATAGAACTCCTTTTTTCTTCAGTTTCTTTTCTAGTACCCTTAGCTATTTCTTCAGCTACTGATTCTCTATAGGGCATAGGAGGAACCGATGTTGATTTTATTTCTTCAACTCTATTTTTATTAATAATAGAAGCTAAATGTTGTTGTAATGTTTTATTAGCTTCTATTTGTGTTCCAGTTTCAGCAGTTTTGCGTTCACTTTCTGTTGAAGTCTTTGTTACTGGTAAAGATTCTTTTCCTTTATCTATTTCACTAATTGGTTTAGCTGATGTTAATTTTTCAAATTGATTAACCGCTTTATCATTATAACCTTTTGTTTCAGTTGTTATATTTGGAGTAATACGACTTGTCTTGTCAATTTTTTCAGCAGATATAACTTCTGGAAGACCAGGAGTTGTAATAGGACTTCCTTTTTCTGCAATAAATCCAGAAGTTCTTGGAGCAGTTTCTTTAACTGTTAATGATGGTAAATTTGCAACCGGAGGAATTCCAGCACCAGGTATAGTGGATGGTAATGTAATTGGTTGTTCTGTTATAGCAGATGTTTGTGGTAATGTAGTTGGTTGTGTTATATTAACTGATGGTGATATAACTGGTGTAGTTTCTTTAGTTAAAGATATTTCTTCAGGTTTTGGTGATGTTGGCAATATATTACCACCTGGTTCTGGTGGTGGTAATCCAGGAACTGTTATACTTGTAGGTGATGACTTTTCACTAGTTGGCATTCCAGGTATCCTAGGTTCTGATAATTTTAAAACCATTTCTTCTGGAACTATTTTTGTACTTTCGGTTTTTGAAATTATTTCTTCTTCTTGTTTACCAGTATATCTTCCAAATACTTTTTTTGCCCAATCTATTGCTTCATTAAAATCTTCAGTAAGAGATAAATGTTTTTTATCAGTTCTTGACTCTGTGGTATCTATAAATAAACCACCTTTTGCAGCATCTCTAGAAGCTGCATCAGCTGCTATCATTTCAAGATTTAAAGCCGATCTTAACTCAATATCTGTACTTTTCATCATTTCTTGATATACTAAATCTTGTGTTAAACGTATCTCTTCAGCTTTTTGATATACTTGCATTACAGAATTGCGAAGAGGATCTTGTTTTTGAGTACCAAGATCTATCGCCTGTTCAAGAGCATCTGTTGTTTCGTCTTTTTCTCCTCTTTCAAGTTTTCCAATTACACCTTCCTTCATTGCATTTAAAACTTGAGATGCTTGTCTTTCATCATTGATACCAGTCATTTGTGATATCATTTGCATCTGCTTCAAATATTCACTAGATAAACCAGGATTTTCAACAGCTTCTTTTAATGTAACAATTTGTCCACCAAATTGGCTTTCAATACCTCTAAGAGTCTTAGCCATTACCTCTTCAAGATTACCAGTTTGAAGTGCATACTCCATCTTCAAACCACCAGCTAATCCACCTGGTCCTCCAGTAGCTCCTGATATAAAAGCCCCACGTGCAAGATCAAATTTTTGAACACCAGCTGTAAGACCTGTAATTACTTTTTGTATTGCATCAGGTGATAATTTACTATCGTCAAATGCCTGATCAAATGCTTTTACAACTTTAGTAGCAGCATCAGTATTATCACCAAGAATATTAAAAGATTTTGCAATATCTAATACAGTTGTAACAAATGCTCCACGTAATTTAGAAGAATCTCCTGCAAGTCTATATATATTAGATAATGATTCAAAAGCTGCTTGTCCACTAACCCCCATATTAGTATATAATTCATTATATTTTACAGCAACTTCTTCTTGAGTTTTACCAAAAGCAGCTGCTACTTTTGAAGTAGCAACCATTTGATTCATTTGCACACCACCAACAGTTATATTTTCACTTAATGAACCTGGAATGGCTTTTAATTTATCTTGAAGTTCATTCATAGAAGCTACAGTTTGACCAGTAGCTTGAGCAGACTTTAAAGATAACATTACATAATCATTATAATGAGTATTTAAATCTCTAAAACCTCTGCCAGTAGAATCAAGAGTTTCACTAAAACGACCTTGAGCAGCTGCCGCTTCTAACACTTTACTTTTTATAAGATATGCAGCATCAGCTCCTTTAACCATTTCTGCAGTTCTTTTAGGAAAAATTTGTCCAACAGCTTCAAATGCCGTGCTTATTTTTGATCCAGCTTCAACTCCTGCTTGCCCAATATTTCCAATACCATTAACAGTATCTGGTATTATTCCTAAAAATCTCTCCAATGATATAGCTGCCATAACTCCAGCTGTTTCTGAACCATGAGACGCAATACCCATTTGTGAAGTAAGTTTTTCATATTCTGTAGTAATTATACTAACAGCTTGTTTACCCAATCTTCCAAAAACTCCAAATTTATCAAAAGCTTCTTCACAATTTTCAGTAACTTTTTTTAAACCTTCGGCCATAGCTGAAAACTGTGTACCAGATTCAGTACCTAAAAGTTTTAATACTTCCGAAGTATTAGTAGTTGTTTGCCCTAAATTTTTCAAACCTTCAACAAATTTAGTTACAGAATCAAAAGCATCGCCACTTAATGTTTTAGCGAAATCTATTACTTTTTCAAGAGAAATTACGTCATCAGCCATTAATCAACCACCTTATGCTTTTTCTTTTTTTTACGTTTGCTTTGTTGTTCAGTTTTAACAATTTCTTCATGAAGATTCTTTGCAGTTTCTTCTGAATCAGTTGTTTCAAAATCAGGTTTATCAGATTTAATAATCTTTTGAGCCATTTCAGGATTAGAAAAAGACCCAATAAATATTGCTTGATTCCTTAATTTCTCAGCTTCTAATTCCATATCATGAATCCAACTCTCATACAACCATACTCTTAAATATGGGTTAATATTCTCATAAAAAGGATCATCTGGCAATTTACCGAAAGTTTTAACTAAAAATCTAATAAATTGATGCTCTGGAGTTCTAACTACTTTTATTGATTGCCTGTACTACCTCCTTAGCTTGCTCTTGGGTTCTTGGAATATAACCATCATAAGTTTCTGAACTCAACTCATCAAACTTATTAAATAAATGATCTATTAATGCTCCATCCATTTCAGATATCAAATCTTTTTTAGCTTCAATTTGTTCTTCATAAGATGAATCAAATGTACCTAATACAAGATCTACTAATTGACCATCAACCATATATAATGAATAAGATAATGCTACAAGCTTCATATTATATAAACTTGTTGGTTTGAATGTAGTTCTTCCATCTGATAATACAATTCTTTCAGCTTGCTCAACTGCTTGTGCATAACAATTTTGCTCAAATGATTTTAACGATCTTAAAGTAAAAACAGTTGTAATATCATCATTACCAACCGATACATCTTTTGTTTTTCTACCAATGCCGGTAATGATATCAATCCTACGCATTGCTTCTTTGCTAGATTTTTGTTCTTGTTGTTCTGATTGCTCCATAGCCATTTGTCGTCTACGCGCAACTTCTGCAGGATTAATCATTTGTCTAGTAGGTTGTTGCGGTAACTCATTTGGTATATTTTCATAATTTTCTTGTCCATCTGGAATACTCCAATTACGAACTGATGGTTGTTGACCAGATCCACTACGTTGTTTATTACTTCCAATAGCACTATGTATATTTGCCATATTTTATTATATCCTTATTTATAAATCTAAAAAATTTAGATCTTCTCTATCTTAATATATCAAGAAAATTAAACAAGAAAACCCACAAATTTATAATGTGGGTTTTATTATTTTAATTAAAATTTTAATTATTATGCTGACTCAACCGCATTAATTAGACCAGCTGCATCTAGAGCACCTCGTCTCTTACCAGTATCAGCTTGTTGTTCAAAGGGATCTGTAAATATAGAACGAAGTTTACGAGCCGAAGTAGCTGATCCTGCATATGCAGAATTTCCATCAGTAAGATAAGAAAATATTTGTTCAGCTTCCCAACCCATATCTTCAACAATAACAAAATCACCAGAGTTATATGTTACATCAATTTTATTAATCCACACATTTTTAATCTCAGTTGTAATCATATGACCTGTAATACCACTAAGACTGGCATTGTTAGAATCTTCTTCTGCTGCAAATATATCAAATACTAAAATATCAAATGGAACACGTTGTGCACATACATGAACAAATCCACGAGAAAAAGCTGCTGCAATTCTTAGATTATCAAATCTTGTTCTAGTACAACTGCCTGAAATACTTGTTGAAGACTTTGGAACTGAATCTACATGACCATCTGTTCCTACCTCATCAATCATTGCAATTTGACGACTTTCAGAGATTGATAATTTAGTAACGGCACCAACAGGATTACCATCTACACTGATTATAATATTTGTACTAACACCTGTTCTAGTAGCATTACGACCAGTTGAACTTGTTAATTGAGATTCTGTGTGTGGACTGTAATTTACCATTTATTACCCTCTATATTTTATATTGCCTTATGCCTAATTTGTACTATAGTATTACTTGATTTTTTTTTGTAAATAAAGAATTTTTATTAAGGTCAAATTTATTATAACTTAACCTTAAATCATCTCAACTTCAAATTAATCTAAACGCCCAACATTAATTGCAATGAAAATCCAATTAGTAGGATATGTAGGTTGTACCGCTACTGATACATTCCACTGTCTTGGCTCAACTGAATCTTTATTTACTACCAAACCATCATATGCAGTAATTAATCTTTGTTGTATAAATGACTTCATTAATCCTTGAGCTATTGAAAATAATGTAGCTTTCATTGTTATACTTTCGGCTCTTCCAATATAAGGTAAAAATGCTCTGCGCATAGTTTTGGAAATATTATCTCTAATAAATACAATACTAATTTCTTCTTCTGTAGCTTCAAGACTAATTGTAGTTGTCTTTCCCCATACAACCTTTCCTCCACCAGCTACTGGTGTTAACAATGTAATACCAGATTTAGAAATATTTTCTTGAACTAATGGAGCATACATCTTATCTCTTAAAATAGAAAATCCAGATAAAGTCTTATTAGTTAATGGTTCTTGAATTGCAGTATTACCAGAAAAATATCCTGCTGCAGCTGCTGCAATAAAGAAACCATCCATAAGCTCATTATTAGAACCAGCTTGTATAACGATCTGATCTGGATAAAAATATACAACTCTGTAACTATCTCCAAAAGCATTTTGTACATCATAATTTGTTAAATCTTCAGTAATTCCATCTAGAATTTCAGAAACATCATCTCCTTGAATTCCTTCTAGAATACCAATATCTTCAACAGCAGCATCTTGTGTACCTAGTACATTTGCAGGAGTTAATCCACTTATTGCTCCGGTTAACAATACACGTTCTTTTCTATTTCTGATATTACTCATGGTTTCGACATGAACTTTACCATTTTGTAAAATAACACTAATTGTTTGACTTGGAAGTGGTACTACTATGTCTACTTCAATCTTTTCTGCTGAATCATAAGCTTCTACCCAACCAGCATCAAAGAAATCTGCATCATTTGTATCTACTATAGTTACTCTTAAACTATCACCAGCGCTTAATACAATATCATCAGTTATTAATATTCTACAACTTTCTGTTAAAGGATTTAATACAAAGAAATCTACACCAGTTTCAGTTATACCAAACATTGGTGATAAACTTTCTAATTGTAATATACCATTTATAACTGATACTATATTACATTGACCATCATTTCCACTTGTTGAATTTTCAATTTGCAAATTCTTACCAGAATCCTCACTTCCAAATTGAACATTTGCACTATATAATGTTGCAGTTGTTGTACTAGTAACAACTAAATAACCATCATATCCAGTTTTTTCAACAGCATCATCTACAATCACAGTATAAGAATAATCATAAGCAGCACTAGTAATAAAAGATTCTGGATCATCCCTAAAATCTTGATTATAAAAATCAACTTTATTTGGAATAATTTGAGTTTCTACTCCGGATGAAATACTTGTTATAAAGAAGTTAATATTAGAATCAACATCTGGTACAATATTTAATGGAAGTTCAAATATAAATTCTTCAGGATCTGTATTTCCAACAGCTGATTCTACTAATGTATAAGATATACGTCTTGGAATAGATGGTTTTGCTTGTATAGCAAAAACACCTGGACAACCATTTGCAAATGCTAATTGAGAGCCTAGAGATAATCTATTTTCAGCAGTTGGTTGCCCATGTTTTGCTACTAAAACATTTAGATCTGTAAAGAATTCCGGATCGTTTAAATCTAATACTGAAATATATTTTGCAATTAAGTTATCACCTCTAACCAACGGACCACCAGTAGTTTGAATTATAAAACTATCACCTTCTTGGAATGTTGATACACCTTCTAAAATAGAAAATCGTAAAATAGTATTACTAATAATAGAACCATTAGATTGCCAGAAAATTTGATTTCCATATCCATCTAATATAATTCCACTTTCAGAACCACGTGCAATAAATTTAGCATATCCATCCATTGGATTTCCACCACCATCTCTTCTAACACTTGTACAGCGTATAGTCCAAGTTTCAGGTGGAGAATTAATATCTACTAATGTCAGATTAGAAATAGTACCATTCCCAATATTATTAGTAGAAGATTTATAATATTGATCACCTGTTTGTCTTACAAGTGAAGCTGGTTGCAATTCGATTTGCCCAGTTTCAGGATCTAATCTAGCATCAAATCTAGAATCAAATGATAATAAATCAACCACATCTTCTGACAGGTTAAGTTCAATTCCATTTTTGAACAATCTAGATCTATTTATTACAACAGGAGCTACTACATCTTGTCCTATACCTAATAAAAAGTGACGTCCATCAGAGCCTGTTGAAGATGTGTAAGTTGGATTGAAACCATCGTTTCCGTTACCGTTAGCGGAACCAACTAAGGTTTCTTCTTTCAAACCTTCACCTATAATTAAAGCAAGGCGAGAACCAGTTGGTACACTAACGCTACGCTGAAGCGTTTTTGTTTCTGAATACACGCCTGGAACTACACTTGTTGCACCTGGAATATTGGCCATTTATAATCCTCTCAAAGCTATTATTGCCTTATTATATGTTAAACTATTACTATTAGCTTTGCATAAACTAATACGTAGATATGCATTACAAAATTTCAATTTGATCCAAAAGAGATAATTTTTGATTAATTTCTAAATCAGGAACTATTATATTCTGAAATTCAGTAGTATTGAATGCTCTAAAATCTATACAAAAATTTATTGTTTCAATTATTCCATCTATTGGTATTAATCTTCTCCACTCACTACGAAAATCAACATTAATAGAAGCTTTATAAAGTTTATCTTGTTGACGATCTTCACCTTCGGAAACTCCGCCAAGACTTGGTTGACCAGATTTTATTAATAAACCAGCCTTTCTAAAACTTTCAAATCTTATATCAGCAAACATTAACATCAAAATATCTACAAGATTATCTCTAGAATAAATATCTCTTGTTAATATATCTATTGTTAAAGTTCCTTCCCAAGCTCCTGATAAATCAATATATTTAGGAGTAAAATATGATCTAAAATTTCCATATCCATCATCTATATAATATTTTTCATATTCAATTATATCTTTATTTCTATTCATTGAAATTGGAACATATTTAGCAGATGATACTTTTACCAAAATAGCAGGATAGAATATTGCATCAAAATGACATGCTTCTCCAATATAAATTCTAGTTGTTAGATTATCATTATATCCAGCATCTTGTGGTAAATCTGTAATATCAACTACTTTTGGAAATCCAAATTCATCAGATACATATCTATAATATGTATCTTGAGCAAACTCTTCCCTAAGGATTCCTATAACTAATTCTTTAGGATAAGATGTAAGCGCGTTCTGTACAACATTATGTATATTGTACAGTTCATGCCTTACAAGATTTCCAGTTCCTGGAGTTGTCATAAAATAATACTAAAATATTGCTTATATATTATTGTTTAATATTTTATGGATAATCAAAAGTACCAAAGTTTTCTGAAGATACAATCCAATTTTCTGGATATGTACCAGATATAATATTATTTCTATCAGAAACATCAAACCAATTTGTAGAAATAAATCCATGACCATCACCTAATACATATATAGGTCTTGTTAAACCAGTTATATTAATTGATTTTAATGTATTTCCAATTATTAAATTATTATTTGTTTTAACTGATGCATAAATACCATGTAAAATATTATTGCATTTATTTCCAGTAATAGATAAACTTCCAATAATATACATTGCATAAAGATATTGTAATGAAGTATTTGAATTACCATTTATAATATTATTTGCACAAATAATTTGATTATTATATGTTGGATTATTTCCAATAACAACTAATGCATATCTCTTTGTGGTTGAAGTTGTAACTATTTGATTAAATAATATGCTATCATGTACAACAAATGTATTTTCCGAAATAATACAATTATATTCAACAGAATTTATTTTCATAAATTCAACTGTATTTCCTCTGATAATATATTCTGCTCCATAAATTTCTTCATAATAATCAATTGAGTCGGCATATTTTCCATAACTATTTATAGTAGCAAATATACCACTTATAATTACTTTGGATTGATTATCTAATATGTGTATTTGATTATTTAATGAATTATTTATTATATTAAATCCAATTAAACCTAATTGATTATTACGAATAACACAATTTTCAATATTACAATATGTAGGATTAATCCAACCATTACCAGAAGTAGTAGCATGTCCTGATATTAATAATCCTTGATAACCATCTATCTTTGTATCTTCAATTATAATATTAGACATTGTAGGATAATTCAAAGATCCTGCACCATTAATATTTATAAAAGCATATGCTAAACTCTTTTTTGCATAATCTGATGAATCTTGTAAAATATTTCCACTAAAAGTTATATTTTTAAAAGTATTCGTAGTTCCAAAACATGAAACAAATGGTGGTCTTGGAGTGCTTTGTAAACTATAAAAATGTGAGTTTTCAATTATAAAATTTTCTATATTTGTAGCAGGAGTAATAATACTTTTTGCAACAAATGCTCCATAATTATAATTCAAACCAAAAATATTTATTGAACTAAGAGTTGTACTTGGTGTATAAAATACTTTTGCATCTTTAATCTTGCAATTTCCTTTAGTAAAAACCAAACCAATGTTACTATTTAATTCATAAGTTCCACCAATTAATTCTACATAATTATCAAAAGATAAATATATTTCTGTATCATTAACTTTAACATATTTTACTTTAACTTGAGTAAGTCCATATTCATTAACCCAGTTACATAAAGAATCAACTGTTATAAAGTTTGCATTATATCCATCTGTTTCATCACAATTACACCATGTAAAAGATCCTAAATCTTGATTTGTTATAAATCTACGAGCATCAGTAACTGATTCTAATATAAAAGTACTAGTTAAATCAGCTATAACTTTAGCTATGATTGTTAAATCTTTTCTAGTATCAATAATATCTTTAAAACTTAAAGTTTCAATAAAATATTGAGTGCCAGAAGTTGTAAAGAATTGAACACCTACATCTTTAACTATTGCTTTTAATTGACCTGTTTTAGTAATACAAATAAAATATTCTACAGTATCACTAATACTAGATTTAATTTCTGGTAATTTTACACTGTAAGAATCCATTGGTACAAATGAACCATTTACTAATGCTAAACCACCTGAGAATGTTAAAAGAGATCTCCCAGTAGATCCTGTACCAACACCCTTATATTCGAATCCACGTACAATACCATTAGCATGTAAATAACGTTCACCAGATTGTATAAATTCAATAGCAGAATCTGATAGGTTCGTTTCTGATACCGTTCCAAATTCTCTTAAATCAGTAATAGACATAACATGATTACTACTATGACTTACACCTGCAATTAAGAAATATTCATCATTTTTTGAAGCTGTTGGAAAAATTTCAATATCTATAATTCTTGGTTCTGTAGTACATACAATAGTTCCAGGATTAATGGTATCTTCACGATATTCAATATCAATATAATTTATATATGTATTATCATAGAATCTTAATACATTGTCTTTTGTACCTTTAGTAATAGGTCCAATATTTATTAAATTAGAAGTGCCATTTGGTTCACCTATATAACCATCAAACTCACCTGTAGATGAATTATAATTTCTAAGACATAATCTAACAAAATATCTATATATAGAAGGATCTGTTTGATATCCTATTATTTTTTTAGATACATTACGTATTCTCCAATTATCTTTTAATGTATCAAATAATATAACGGTTTGAGTGCTTTTTAAAATTCTTGCACGTTCTATTCCAAATGTATGACCTTCATTATTAATAAATATTTCATGATATCTATGATAATCACCAGGAACATTTACAAGTTGTGTAGTATTAAAACCAACAGAATCGTCTGAGAAATAAATTCTTACAATATCTCCTATTGAAGATGTTGCTCCTAAAGCTATATCTATATCATCAGAATGAACACCATTTATAACACTTATAGTTGTAGTTTGTACAATATCACAAGGAGCATTATAAGATACTTTACCAATAATAAATCTTCCATATCCAATAATACTTGGGTCATTTTGATTTATTGATTGTATAACAATTGTTTTACCAGGTTTTAAACCTTCAGATCTTAAATCTGCATTAATTTCATATTGGACAACTTGAGATCCATCAACAATATTTACATCATTAACTACTGCTAATAAATATCCATCACCTTGTACAAAGTTTTTAGAACCAACTAAATCCCTTCTTGTTCCATTAATAACAGCATAACGATATTTTACTGGTTTAATTATAAACGTTGATAAATTAGAAGCTGATTGTGGTCCTGAATACGAAGTTGTATTTATAGGAGATGCAAAACCAGCTCTTGATAAACCCAATCCTAATGGATCATTGCCATCATACGCATCCCCAATAACATTTTGTGTATAAATAGATGGAATTATTGTATCACCACTAACAACACCATTTATAATAGAAAAAGAAGATTCATTATAAAAATCTGCTAACATTATACCAAATTCACCCTTTTGATTAAAAGCAATAAATCTGTAATTATAACCAGCGGCTCTAAATGCTTTGTTTGTTTCTTCAACAACTCTATCTATTGTATATTTTCCACAACTAGCTCCTGCATCTCCTGTAACATCTATAGGTGGCAAATTTGAAAATGATGTTAATGTAGTATCTAAATATAATCTTAAATAAAGATTATAATGAGTAGAATCTAATTGGCCAGGATCAAACCCTAATCCAACAGCAACAGCTCCTCTTGGATTACCTAAAATAATTCCATCAGGATATGGTGAAATTCCTGGAAGAACAGGAAATATATTTTGATATGCCCCAGCAGCTACAAATACACCCCATGTATTTGTATCAAATTTAGACTTATCAATTCTTGCACGTGCATATCCATCTATAACATTTACCAAATTATATGCATTAATTCTTACTACCCATTTTCTTTCAGGTACAAATTCATGAGAAACTGATTTAATTGGAAAATCTTCAGATACATACGAATATCCATCCTGCCAAATATATCCATCTTCTCCTTCATCCCAAATATAACCATCATATCCAGACCAAACTGGATATGTTATACGTACAATATCACCAACTAAAACACGTCCAAATTTTTCATCAAAAGAATAACTATCAATATCTTCTTGAGATGGTATAAATTCAACAATATCATCACCATTAGCTATTGTGTCATTTGGATCTGTTTGATCTGGCATTGCTAAATAAACATATACTGATGTTAATGGAACAACATTCATTCCATATCCATCACCAGATAAATTATCATTTCTAGCAGTACGACAAATTCCATTTGAATGTAATGTAGCTCTATCAAGACCAGCTGATAATGTTTCTCTTTGATCTAAATAATTAAATACAGATTGTACATTTGTTTTATCTACTGGAATTTCTAAAAATTCTGAAGAATCAACTTCAATAGCGCTAGCTACATGAGCATTTGTTATTTCATTTTCATGACCAATTAATTCGTTATTAATTTCTACTAATGCAGATGCTACATTAACCGATGGTCTTGGAGTTCCATCTTTTTCATATAAAGTATATAAACCACCATCTAACATAATAGCACTAGCATTATGATTAGATGAAGTTCCTGCTATATGTCCTATAATATTTAGATTAAGATTTAATAAACTTAATTGAATAGAAGAAATAGAACTTACTAAAGTTTCTATTCTATTATTTAAACTTGAAGTTCCAAAATCAAGTTTAAGTTTTGATTCTATTATATTTGCATTTGTTGCAATTTGATTATTATCAATTGGAAATGTCGGTAATCCTAAACCAGTTAAATTAGGAGTTCCATCAGCATTGATAAAAACAGAAATACGATCATTTAAATTTGTTTTTGAACCTTGCACATTTATACCAATTGTTTTTTCAATAGAAAAAACAGCTTGTCTTAATTGGTTTATTGCAGTAGTTCCAAGTTCAGATAAATTATCATCAATCCTAACTACACTTACATCATTATCAATTGCTGAAGGATAAGTTGTCATTTACGTTCCTTTTTAATTACTCTTTTTCTTCTACATTTTCTGTAATATCATTTTTTAATATGTTTACATTATTAATTTTTTCTTTAATTGAATTTGGTAAATATTGATCGATAGATTTTTTAGCAAATCCATAAATTTTACTACTAGCTAAACCAGCAATAATACCTACAAATGTACGCGCCGAATCACTAGATACAAATTCTTCTGGAAATGGATAATCTTTAAGAAGATATGCTAACAAACCACCAACTAAAAGTGGAAGACCTCTTAATATCCATTCTCTCCAAAAAAATATTATATGATTTTCTAATTTATCAGGAATTATAAAAGATATTTTCTTTATTATTGTTTCTACTATTCTTCTTAAAATCAAAACCATAATAGCAATTACAAGTGAGAAAATAAAAACAGATGTTGTAAAAATATTTAAAAATGTTTGTTCCATAAATCACCTACTATATTAAAAATCATAATTACCATAATTCTCTGATGTTAAAATCCAATCACTAGCTCCTGACCCATCTAAAATTATTGTTTCATCATCAATATCAAACCAATTTGATGAGACTATACCATGTCCACCTACTACAAAAATTGGTTCAGTCATAGAAACTTTATAATTAGAATTAAAAGAATTTCCACAAATTAAACTACCATTCATTGTAGCATTAAGTTGAATAAAATTATTTGCTAAAGTACCAACATTACAATACCATGATAAAATCATATTACTATTTATATTTGCAATACCACTAGTTACTATAGATGTTGCACAATGATATTGTGTAAGTATTCCAGTGTTTCTATGTTCTATAGTATTATTTATAACTTTTACTATAGAATATATACCCGCATAATAAGTATTTATTCCTAGGGCACTTATTATATTAACAGTCATAGCAGTGCCATTAGGATATACAAGAGTATAATCATGACATGAATAATTTACATCATTTGAATTAAAATTAACATTCCAACCAGGTGCCATTATATTTACCAAACACCCAATTAAAGTTCCATATTCAGACCTTACATCAATTGGTCTTACATTCGTTCCTGTTAAAACTCCAATAAATTTATTATCAGAAATATTAATAGATGAAGAAGATATTTGACCTTCTTCATCAGAAAGAACACTGCCAACACACATTGTATGATTAGAATATCCTGCAGTAGATGTTTTTATACATAATACATTACTTATACCATTAGTTGGAATATCATGATGTCTAATTTCATTTCCATGTATATTAATTTTACCACCAATAATTCCAGAACCACTACTAACACTAAAATCATAAATATAAACAGGAATTCCACCAATTATTTTGTTGTTATTTAATTCTATTAATTTTTCAGATGATAAATAACAACAAATAATTGAATGTAAAAAATCACCTGTTACATATAAACCTTTTTGATCTGGTCCAGAAATATTACTATTATTAATTACTAAAGAATTTGTACCTGTAATATTAGTGTGATATTTATAATAATTTACAGAATTTAATAAACTAGCAGATACTAATACTTGTGGACTGTTTATATTTATATTATCTATAAATACGTTATAAGCATTTATAAAAATATAACTTTTTTGATTTGTAATAGCTGATTTTGTTCTTATTCCACTAGCGGTTAGATTAAATATACAATTTTCTAAAGATACATAAGCATTAACATTGTTAACTCTAAAACCATAACCATAACCATTAAAATAACAATTTAAAACATAGCAAGAACTTGATAATATATCTAAATTAACAATATCACTAAATACTCCGGTTTGTTCAAATCTACAATTTTCTACAATGGCACTTTTTGTATTTTCAATACCTACAGTACAATTAATAAATGAAACATTTTTGAAAATATTATAATCTTGAACATCTTGTAAATTAGAAATAATTTGTTGAGGATGATTAATTGCTACAAATTCAATATTTTCTGCTTTACCAATATAATTAGTATAAACTCCAGAAGTTAAATTTTGAATATCAGAATTTAATTGAATAATAACTTTACGACTTGTTCCATATGTACTACTAGTACTAATATTTCCAATAATTTTTCCAACTTTAAGTTGAGTATTAACAGTATATGTTCCAGGATTAACAATAATAATCTGTTCACCCCTACTACTAAGATAATTTTCATCTATACTTGAAATACCAAGCGCGGTTGTATTTATTAAAGAATTAACTAATTCAAGAGAATCTGTTCCTGTAAAATCACCAGTTGAATGTATACCATCACCTATTGTAATATACCATGGATTACTTTTAACTGATCCCCAAAAATTTCCTACATCAGATAATATAAAAGCCCATTTAACAACCCTTGAATCAAGAATATAATTAGTACGAGACATTAATTCATTTGAATCAGGATTATCAGTTATAAAAATACTACCTTTATTTCCAATCAAACTAACAAATGCATTTTCAACTGGTACAGCTTGCGCTATCAGATTTAAAAAATATCCATATTTTGTATACCCTGTTAAAGTATATGCAAAATAATAATTATTATGAATAAAAATTTTACCAATACAAGTTGAAATAAAATAACCAGTATTTGTTGTTGTTATAGTCCTTACCCTGCAATTTTCTACACGTAATTCTGATAAATGAGGTTCATTAGTTGGTGCAAATCTTATAGCTGTACTAACACCATCAATATAACATTTATTTAAATGAAGAATTGTTGGAGTACTAACAGGTGCTGGTGAAACAGGTGTAACAACTCTTATACCATAACGAGTTGTTATTCCACCATATACGCGACCAATAATTGTAACATTTTCTAATAATAATTCGCACCCTTCGTCCATTTGTATTAATTGTCCATTAGTCCAAGAAGGTGCTCCACTATTTACATTTCCGTCTTTATTATCAAATATGGTTATATTCCAAAGTCTACTCATTTTTGTAGATATTATTGTTTCAAGACCATGTATACCAAGATTTTCAATATCTTCTGAATATAAAAATTTAAAAGCTGGACCATTAATAACTTCTGATACTATTCTAGCTCCACCTGGTTCTCCCCAAATAGTAATACCTTTAGGAACCTCAACGGTTTTTCTTAAAATATAATCACCAGGTTTAATTACAATAATTCCACCAATACCATTGATTCTAATTCTGGCAAAAGCCCATTGAAATGCATAATATAAATCTTCTTTTGGAAGAGTATTATAACCATCTCCAATAGTAATAAAACCACCATTAAGACCACTAAAAGCTAATTCTTCTAATGTTCCTTGTAATGTTGTCGATGTAAATTCAGGAAGTACAGGATTTAAATCTATTTGAGTAGCATCATGTCTAAAATCACCACCATTATAATGTGCAACGAAATTCTGATTATGAGTAGCTGAATACCCACCTTCTCGTTCACGTCCACTTCCAATAAATCTAGTTCTGACCATATTCTAATACTCCAATATTACAGGTTTCTTAAGGCATAATAATTTGATGACTATGAGAAAATAAATCTATTACAATTCCATTTACAACAGCATGTCCATGACCTTGTTCACTACTCGTTATCTGATTTATTTGAGAAATATTAATAATTTTCTCAGAAATTTTTACACGATGCATATGTGGAATTAAAATACCATTAGGCCCTAACATCATACCAATAGTTGTAAGTATTTCTGATGGCATTGTACTAGTATCTCTAAAAGAACGAACTTGATAAATAGGATCTGTCTTACGCACTCTTATAGCTGTAAATTTTTGTAAACCAGAATCTTCTAATAATGTTCTATTTCTCTCAACATCTATAATTTCATATCTCCATTCTTCAGAACCATCTTTATTAAATCTAATTATAAAATCACCATCTTGAACTGATGGTGTAACTAATGTCCAACACTTTGGAATATAAGTATTTTCAATACCAGGATCTTCTCTCTTAAGATCTTCTGTTGTAGGTCCAAAACGTACAAGAATTTTCCCATCACTTCTTCGTGAATTATAATATTGATCATATCCATTTACCATAGACGTACCATAATTATCTAATCCACGGTAAGTTGTATTTTCTCTAGTAGAATCATAATGTTGTGATTGTTTACCTTCCCATTTTCTTCTAAACAAAACAACTGGTTCACCAGTATTTTCAAGTAAATATTCTTCTCTCATATTCATATGTTCTTGAACACCAATGCCACGAATAGCATTACCAACACCCCATTCTCCATCGGCACAACCAAGCTCCCCTCCGAAATATGTACCAATACATCTTCCTGCAATATAATCTGATACACTGTTACGATCCCAACCAGTATTATCATATTTTGGAAAATCTGAATTGGCAGCATCTACTACTGCTAAATTACTATTTCCAGTTAAAATATCTACACGTTCTCTATAACCATCTACTATTGTTCGTGCATATTGAAATTCAAATTTATTTTCATCCAAACCTATTACATTATTTCCATCTTCAAAACCTTTCCAAAGACGAACAATTCCATCAGAATAATGATAACCATCATATCCATCAATTGTATGACTTCTAGGTTCGTATCCATAAACTCCACGTTGATCATAACCATCTAAAATTAAATATCCATTTACATAATCAACCGAAGAATAATAAATTGGTTCTGCCCCTATTAAAACAATTCCAGTAGAAGGAAATCCATCAGCATCATTAAGTGGAATTATAAGATCTGTAGCTGAAATATTATATCTTAAAGCAGCTTCCGGATATATGTAAAACCCATTTATGTTAGGAAGCTCATTAAATCTTAAAGTTTCAGGCTCATGACCAGATGCACGAACAGCAAAATAATAAATACTACCAGGTGTAAAACCATCTTGTATCATCATAGATAAAATATTATTTGGTGCTACAAATTTTACACCTTCTGTAAAAATACTTTCTTTTATTGATGAAAAATAAATATTATAAACCAAATCCCAATTTGATGGCGAAATATAAGATCTATACCATTCTAAAGAAATAGAATATCCATCTCCATGAGCTATAACTGTTTTAACCCCATGAAGTGAACTATCAAATGTCCAAATTTTAATTGGTGATGTACATATCATATCACCAGATATACCAAATTATCCATCTACTTTTTAGAACAAAATTGATAAAATAACTCAGAATTAAATGCTATAGCTAATAAGTTTTCTTTCCTATTATTTCGTTTTTTATCATCAACTGAATTATCTCTATGTCGATCTAATACTTTTTCAATATATTCTTCAGCTTCTTCTTCACCTTTTGTATCTGAAATATATTTTGTTTGATTTTGAAATCCTTCTTGCTCTACAGGATTGTCAAGATAATTATCATCATCAGATCCTGGTGTTGGTTTAGTTCCAGTTGTCTGTTGTGCAAAATGCGTTACTTCATGAGCTAAATAATGATCATTATTATTTTCAAAATCATCATCTTTTAATAAATCTATATTAATATATATAATTCCATGATCTGTTCGAGCAGAAACTGGTATTTTAGCAAAACAAATTGGAATTAAATTAATTTCTTCCTTATCTAAATTGTATTTATCAAAAATATCTTTAACAACATCATGATTTAAAACCTTTTTACGAATCTTTTCAATAATAGGTAATAATTTTTTATGAGGTAATCCTTTTGTAATTATTTCATCAGACATATAACTCCTTACAAAATAATACCAGAAAGTTGTTCAATTGAACTTGTAGGTCTTGAAACTTGTGTGGTTTTTTGAGCTTCTAATTGTTTTTTAACTAATTCATCTTTTATCTTAGTAATTAAAATTGATAAACTTCCATTTATGGCCCCTAACGCTGTATTAAATTGATTATAATCACTAAGATCAAATCCTGCACCAAAAAATGGCTGAACTATATTCCCAAGTTTACCCCATATAGATTCTAAATTCTTTAAAGCACCAGAAACTTCATTTCCTTTATATAAAATATTTTCTGATGCAGATATAAAACTTTCCATTTTCTCTATTAAAGAAATATCATTTTCATTAACTGTTGATTTGATCATTTGATCAATTAATAATATTACAGTTTTTAAACTCTTGTCATAATCTTCAAATGTTTTTGTATAATCACCAAAACCATCTTTCCTTTGATCAGTAATTAATTCTGACATATCAGATAACCATTCTTTTACCTCATTAATTTCTGCACTGTGATTATGTAAGACAGACAAAATCATACTAGCAAACATCGCACCACCAACAATAGCTCCAATAGGTAGTATTGCTTTTTTTATAATTGTATTATGATAATATGTTGAATAAGAAAAAATTATATCAATATTATTACTACTTGTTTTTTCTAATTCTATTGTGTAATTTCTAATTTCATTAACATTAAGAACAAAACCTGTAAGTAAAGAAATTAAATTATTATATTGTTCTTTATTAACTATTAAAGATTCAATCTTTATTTGATTTTCAAATAAAACATTAATAGAATCTTCAGCTACCTGTACAGCGGTTGTATAACTTGATAAACTTGAAGGATTATCTAAATCAACATTTAATTTTAATACATTAATTAAATTATTTTGAACATTAGTAAAAAGAGATATCACTGTATTATCTTGAAGTGTTTGTTTAATATCTTCAATTAATTTTATTGCTTCATTTATATTTATTCCAACTTGAGTAGAATTATTAATAGAATCTGCAATCTTTTTTGTATCTTCTAATTTTCCAGAAACTTTTTTACCAGAAAATAAATTATATAATATTCCAATAGAAACAGCAACAATAATACCTTTTTTATAATTTGTATTAACTAATGGATTTGTAAATAAAACCTTAAGATTAGCTATTACATTTGATATGGAAATTTTACCTATATTTTTTGTACTAGTTATTGATTTGCTAAATGTTTTATAAACTTCATTAAATCTTTTTATTCTATCAATTCTGTTTTGCTTATATTGTTTTATTTTAGCATTAGTTAGTAATTTAACTTGTTCTGATATTGGTAATTTTTCAAAACCAACAGGATATGATAATGGCTTCCCTCGTCTATCTACTAAAAGTTCTAAATTAGAAGGTGTAGCATGTGGTACTTTTAATGGTTCTAATATTGGTGGTTTTATTGATGGTCTTGTTCTAAAAATATTTCTTGACCCTTTACCACCAACCTGTTTGGCAAATCCAATAGCATATTTTTCCAATAACTTATCCATAGTACCTTACAAAAATATGCACTGAAAACCACTGTTCTTCAGTTACATCATCTTCTTCTTGTTCTTCTTTGTTTTAACCTTTTTCAACAAGAAGCCCTTACCTTTAGGTTAGGGTAGGGTAGTTCACCTACTTCTTCTTTGTCTAAAACTCCGATAGCTTTGTTATATTCATTCTTAGAAACTCCCAAATAACTTACCCACCATGAAATAGCAGCAGGTGTGCAATTATATTTTTTAGCTACAGATTTCCCAGAACCTAATTCTTTCAATTTTTCTAATAAAATTTCTTTGGTAAAACCTAAAGTATTAACTCTAGATTTTCTGTTTCTAACACCAATAACCCTATATTCTTTTGCCTTCTTTGCAATTTCTTCTTTTCTTGGTAAAAATATAGTAGCTTCTTTATAAAGAAAATCATACATCTTTGATATTATTATATTCCCATTATATCTTAAATTATCAAAAGCTAAATATTTCTTACCATCTTTATATTTTAATTCACTACGCTCTGTATTTTTATTACAAATATTATTAATCAATAATACTTCATGAAAAACTTCTAAAAACTCTTTCGTTCCTTTCATTGCAAATGAAATATGAGGGTCTTGCCCTTTATTTTTACCAATTGAAAAACAACCATCCCCATCAATATAACCTCTCATGTAATGATAAACTAATGGATGATTTTTTAACCATTCTGGAAAACGCATTATATAGGTTTTATTTTCAACAACACTAAAACGTTCTAAATCTTTGTAACATTTTTCAGAATGAAAAATAAAAGAATAAGCTTCTGTATTTGATATTTTGTAATTATTGCATATATAACCACTACGTTTTATATATTGTAAAGGAGAATTACATTTCAATATAGATTTTATATTATTCAAATGATTTATATCTTTAGAAGAAAGTTGCAAACCAATACCATAACTACTACTCTTTCTAGTTTTCCATCCATCAGCTGCTAAAAATCCAGCTACGTAAAAACTTTTTTCAGTATCACTAGAAAAAAACTCATGATCAACTTCATATTTTCTTCCTTTTTGACAACCACATTTTGGACACCAACGACCTTCTATAATATGTCTTGGTTCAGCTATCCAAACATGTCCACAAAAACATTGAAATTCTATTTTTGTTTTACCATTTATATATTCTTTAGACAAACATTTACCATTCTTTTTCAATGCCAAATCTTGAAAATATTCTATTGTATATTTTTTCATATATTCCTTTTAAAAAAAAAATATATCAAGATTAAAATATTTGTCTTTGTCGTAATGTTCTAAGCCTTCTAATTTGAGGTGAAGCACCAGCAGTAAAGCTAAGAGAACCCAGTCCTAACGGTGAGCTTCTCATATTAATTTTAATCAATTTTACTTTTTCATACCAATTAGTCATTTCGTTAGTATATTGCGTATTTAACAAATCCGATATTGTTGGAGGAGTGAACCCAATGCCATTATCTTGTACGTTAAATTCTCGTCCTCTTTCGATTAAAGCTTGAGCACCTAGAGCTAGATATAAAGCACCTTGAACCAAAACATCATGGAACTGTTCAATGATTGGAGTATCTTCAAATGTAAAGAATGTAAAATGTGGTATTTCATTAAATTCTGAAAGTGATTGACAAATAAAAGCCACAAGTTCATCTACAGTATACACATCACAATCTTTATATACCACATTGCCATATTCATCAGTTTTTCTTGATTTACCACTACTTTTTAATCTTGCACGTAATGATTTTAGTACATTATTTATATTAAAAATAGCATTTTGTGAAAAACAAAAACCAGGGTCATCTCCTAGATGTGTATTTCCATCAGTATTAACACCTGGCAATTGAGAATTAAAAGTAGTAAATGTAAACTCTCCTATAACTTCATAACCTGCAAGGATACCTCTCCATACATCTCTCCAAGTACCAATTGGAGGATAAATTCCTATACTATAATTAAAGCTATATTGACCAGCACCTATTCTAGTAACACCAATACTAGTAGGTCCAACAACTACAGCGCCATTAGGTTGAATTACAGTAACACGTGGAAATTGATCTAGATCAGTTTCTTCTCCTTCAGGGCCGGTAAATCTAGCACTAAGAGCAACAGTATCACCTGGCTGAATAATTTCTGATCTTGGAAGAATGGACATATTAAACTCCTATTAATAATATACAAATTAATTAGCCTTTAAATTTGCATAATAATTATTTTACCAAAGATTAAATAGGTGAAACGGATGAATTTCCAAAAGGTCTTGCAACATTAATTGCAAAAGAATCCCATTGTGGTTGGCCATTATTTTCCCAATACACATTAGCTACATAAGTACCTAAAGCAGTAATACCTGTAGGTATTAATAATCCATGAATATATAAACCTGAAACATATCCATCACCATCTACACCTGGAACATATCCATCGCCAGTTATGTAAACTTGAGTCATATGTCTTGGATAACCAACAGCCACACTAAAATCTGGAAATATTATATTTTGTACAACTGGAATATAGCCATCAATTCTATAACCATCAATATCAAGTGTTTGAATAACCAAACGAACTAATTGTCCAGTATTAGCGAATATATATTTTGTAGATCCCATGTACTTATGCTATATTATTCATCATCATGTATTTTAAATTTCGGATCAACTGGCAATACAGGTGCTCTATCTGCAAATTCAAAATCTGCATTTTCAGCTGCAAATTCTTCTTGAGATGATTCTTCAACATCCAAATCTGGATAATTTGGCACTTCAATTTCAGCGCGTTTTCTAGCAAATCTAGAAGATTGGAGAGATGTAGTATTAGCTATATCTATTTTAATATTAAAAATAACAGGTGGAACTTTTCTAATTCTAATAATATCTCTTCTTGTATAAATAGATCCTGTGTTTATACTTTTTTCTATTTGTTCTTTGGTAATATTATATTTTAATCTTCCATGTATAGTTGTACCAAGTAAATTAATGCTTTTACCACTTTTAATAGTAATACAAAGATCGGATATATTAACATCTTTTATTCTAGAAATATTAGTTATCCATAATTCTTCTGGTTTTTTATATACCACCAATACCTTCTGAAATTATAACAACGTCTACAGCTTTTAATTGTTTATAATTATTTAAACCAATAGAAAAAGCAACTTCTTGATCTTTTTTTAATGTTTTAAAACCTTCACATACTATATCTGACCAATAAACAAATAAATCTGTTTCTCCTTCACGAGAAATAAAACCAAATCCAAGTTTAGGATTAAACCATATTACTTTGCCAATATATTTTTCTTCTTCCATATTAACTTCCTATAAAATGAATAACTAATTATGCCTAATCCAAATTAACTAATGATTTACTAGCGTTAATAGCTTCTTTATAAGAAGTGTTTTCTGGAATAATTTCAATATGATCTACTACTAAATTTCCAACACATCCAATAGTTTTATGAATTTCTGCAATACCAAGAGCGGCAATACATTTACGTTGCTCTTCGTTTTTTGCACCTTTAACAGCATCTTGAAATTTTACAATAATATTTTTAACCTTTTCTTCAACTCCTTGTTCTCTAGCTAATTTAAGAATTGATTCGATAGTTTCTTTTTCTGTCATTTTTCTTCTTTTCATATTAAACCTTTTTATAATAAATTTCTTGTATACCCGGAATATTACTTATACCATTTTTTTCATATACAACTATTCTTTGATATGGTAAATTAGTAGATGGTAATATTCCAAAAATCTTAATTTTTTCTTCATGAACTTTATTGTGACAATTTGCACATATTACACATACATTAGTCCAATCATCCTTACATTCATCATCTGTTCTTGGTATTATATGATGATATTGTAATGTAGATTTATCTAATTCATTGCAAATTTCACAAAAGAATTTTTTAGGTTTTTTAGTACCATTTCCTTTTTTAACATATCTACCCATGATTATTAATATATCAATGTTTTGGAATATATTTTTTTAATGCTTTTAAAACATATTTAGCTTCTTCTTCGCCATAATTTCCCCATTGAGAAATTCTAATATAATCATGTGCTAAACCACCTTCACCTAAAGCAGACATTATAGGACTAGAAGCTGTATGCATAGCTCCACAAGCAGATCCAAGACCTATAAAAATACCATCTGATTCTAATTGAGACATTAGATATGGACCTGCTTTTTTACCAATTTTTATAAATGATGTATAAGGTATTTTATTATAATTTTTAGCAATAACTTTTAATCCAAATTCCTCAAGTCCATTTTCTAATACTGAACTAAAACATATAGCTTTTTCATAACGAAATAATATAGTTTTAATAGCTTCTTCTAATGCTACAGCGGATGCTAATATCAATCCAGCATCAGGTGTTCCAGAACGATCTAAATAATACCTACTTCCAGATCCAAATTCTTTCCACCAATCAGTATCTTGCACATATAAAATTCCAACTCCAACTGGACCACCAAATTTATGAGCACCAAATGTTGCTAATTTAAGATTATTTATATTAGATACTTTAATAGGAATTTTTCCCAATGCCTGACTCATATCACTGAAAAATGGAACTTTTATATCTGATATTTTTTGAATAGTTCCAATTTCATTATTAACATAAATACAAATCATTGAAGAATTAGGTTCTGGATTAAAAGTACAATTAATTTCACCATTTTTAGATACAATTAATATATTATTACCAAATAATTCTGTAGATTTTATTGATACCGCTGGATGTTCAATTGTTGAATAATAGACTTTATTATAATTTCTAGATTTTAGAATTTCCAAAGCCCATTCACAAGCTTGAGTACATGTAGATGTAAAAATTATTTGATTAGAATTTTTAGCTCCAATAAGTTTTGCTATTTTTTCTCTCGATTCTTCGATTATAGAAGCTGCTTCTCGTCCAGGACGAGATGAAGCCATAGCGTTTCCATGCCCTGCTATTGATTTATTAAATTGAACAAAAGCATCAATAGCTTTTGGATGAATTGGTAAATGAGCATTTGCATCTAAAAATAATTGCATACAATCTTATATATCTAAAATATTTAAAATAATGTATAATATTCACTTATAAAATATATTAAACATTTTACAACCAAGAAGATCCTCTTAATACTATCCAATTTGTACCATCAAATAATAATTCAACTGATCCTTTAGAATCTAACGTATATATTAGTGTAGTATCTGCTCTTTTTATATAGGCATGATAAGATACGCCAGAATCGTCACGAAGAATTTCAATTAAATCTCCTTTAATAGCATCTATTGCAGAAAGCGTTATTGAATGATGATTTGTATATGTTGTAGTTGTACGCGCTCTACGAGTTGCATAACCAATTCCAGCATCTGAATCTGGAAGATTATATATATCTGCACTAGGTGCTGGTTGAGAAATCCATTCTGGTACGGCATAAGTAGACCAACAAATCCATTCACAAGAACCATCTGTTGTGATAGTTCCGAGAGTTGTATTCCATGTTGGTTCAACAGATCCTGATGTTCCTCCAGTTATTATTGCAAAAATATGTGTATTGATAGTATTTCTTATAACGTTAGATGAAGCAGCTCCATAAGCTTGATTATTTGTCCAATATCCATCATTAAGAGGTACACAATATCCTCCAGTTGTTTTATTTTTTATAGCCAACCTAGATGGATTAGACCATAATAATAAATCTCCAGCCTGATAGCAACCAGTTGTTGGTACACCACTTACAACACTAAGTAGTGATTTACCTACTCCTAAATGAAATTTATCAACTTGAAACATATCACCTTGAGCACTTCCTTGTTCAATTTGATATGCTATTTTATATTGAGAATATTGTCTAGAACCCATACTCCAAATTCTTGTCGTATAATTAAATAAAAATCGTAAATGACCACGTAGTTGAGATGCTCCATCAGATTGTGTATATGTTTCAAAAGCACAATAATCAGTTCCTGGCCATGACATCACCGAAGTTAATGGATGAGTACATGTTGGATTATAATTTACCATACCATAATTAAAACCATTACTACTTGGCAATGGTGACCATTTCATAGTTCCTTTAATTAATGTACCTGCTCCAATTACCCCACCACTACCATGAGAAGGTGAATATAAATAATGATCAGGTGCTGCAGATGCAACATCTTCCCAATAGCAACCATCAAAACGAGAACATGATTGTACTCCTGTTAATGAATTTTGAGGTCCTCTATAATTAGACTCCCAAAAACAATTCATAAAACGCGAACCATAAAATCCAAGATCTACAAGACCAGCTCCACAAACGCCTACAAAAGCATTATTAAATGTAGCAATACTAGCATCATAACCTTCTATATAAATACCACCACCACATTCATAAGCTGAAATATTATCAAATATAGCACCATCTGTATTTGTTCCAGTTCCACTACTTTTACCATTTAAAAACCAAGCCCATCCTGAAGAAAATGTAACACATACATGATTAGCTGACATTTGTGCTGATGTTAAAATACCAGCACCCCAAATAACAGGCATCCATTCAGCTGTTAAACTTATTCCATTATCAAGTGTAATCGAATTATGAATTTTACTCCATATTGGTTCTGTTAATCCTGAAGTTCCACTACTTCCAATCCTATATCTAAAACCAGTTTCATACCCATCAGAAGGTACAACATATCTACCGCTTACTAAATCTCCACCAGGAGTCCATAATTTCACTGTTGCATATGTATTATGAACTGAGTTTGCAACAATTTCTGTTCCAGCAACTTCAAAAGCTCCAGGTATTAATGGTGCTTTAACACCATCAATATATAATTTATTATAAGCTATTAAACCAAAATGTTCTAATATTGATTGAGCTGCTGTAATTGTTTTATAATTAGCACAAGTCCATACAACACTTCCATCTGTAATTGTTGTACCAACTGTATATGTAAAAGTAGGATATGTTGTTCCAGTTATACCAGGCGTAGTACATTCCCAAATATATGTTAAATTATTCCAATATCTTGCTGGTCTTAACGAATCCCCAAGTTTTACAGGAACACCAGGTGTCCATTGAGGACAATCTCTATTATGATCTATAGATAATCCATAAAGAGAATCTATAGGTCTAATTTGTGATATTGGAATATTCCAGTTACCACCATGTCCACGAATTGAAGATGTTTTCATTACATGTATATCATCCCAAATTAAAAATTCACCACGTGGAATTTCAATATCTCCTCCAAGATATATTGGAGAATTTGGCATTTTTGGAAAAGAATCAAGAGCATCTGTAATAGCAGACCAATTATCATTATATACATTTAAACTAGAAACTGTAGTTCTAGCAGGTGTATTAATTATAAGATTTGTTGTTCCACCACCTGAAATAATACGTGTTCTTAAATAGTTTGATTGTGATGATACAGGTTCTGTTAATGGAAACATTGGTAATGTAGAAATGGCTGTTTCAGAATCAATAACTACTACAGGTCTATGTGATCCAGTAGCATTTGAATAACTTAATGTTATTTGTCCAGGAATAACTTTTCTAAGTGTAAAACTTCCAACTCCACCTCTTCTTACATAAATTAAATACCATGTTGCACCTGGAATAATTTCTGGCCAAACTCCTAACCAATTTGTTTTAGTAAATGCCGCTGCGGCATTTACTATAGTAGTAGCAGATGATGCTACTGTATAGCCTCTATGACGAGTTGCTGCTACTACTTTAACTTCTACTGTTGATGCTCCTGTAGTGCCTTGTTGAAAAACTTCTGGAGCATTAGGTGTTTTTAATCCATGTGCAGATCCTGCACCTTGAATAACTATTCCATAATTATTTAATAATTCAGAACCATCTGCAACAATTAAAGTAGAAGATCCATTATTAATAGATCCTGTAGTAGAAATATAATGATCAGAAGCAGAATAAGGATAATCTGTAATAACAACAGTATCATTACGTTTAAAATGTCTTTGACCATCATTTTCAATACTACTAGATAAAGATGATTCAATAATTGAATAATCAATTCCATTACCAGTAGAGCTGGCTTGTACTATTTTATTAGCATCTCCTGCTCCTGGAACTATTCCATTAATTACAATATCATTTCCATTTTTATCAGTTGATATTAAATAACCATCTGAATTTCTAAACCATAAAGTTGAACTTCCATCAACTGGATTTCCACCAGGAACTGAATTTTGACCAACTAATACTAATCCTGTTGGATCTATTAATCCATCAACCGTTAATTTTCCACCAATTGTTACATTATTTGCAAAATAACTATCGTAATAAACTTCTAATGGTGCAATATCACAATCTTTATCAATTTTAACAACAAGATTAAATTCAGAATCTAAAAACAGAATTCTTCCATCTAAACCATCAGTAGCTGCACCAGGAAGTATTAAAACATCTCCTCCATATAAACTACCTTCTCCAGCATAAATATTAACAGATCCTCCATAATAACCATCACCAGCTTCAATCTGTAAACGTCCACCTAGATTTTCTCCAGATCCACTATCACCACAAATAAGATGAATATTTCCACCATAACCAATTGAACTAGTTCCTGCAAACAAAGCAATATCACCTGGATATTCATAACCATTTCCTGAAGTGATAACTGTATTTCCACCAATAGAATTTGAACTATTTCCTCCACCAATGGTTAATTCACCTCCAATATCATAACCATCTCCTCCAAGTAAATAAATACTACCACCAGAACTTAATAAACTTGTAGTTCCAATAATACTACAACCATCACTTAATACTATTCCATTTGAATTTATTAAATTATTAACTGTTAAATTGTTTGTAAAATAACCATCAGCAGCATATAAAGATCCCCAACGATATCCATCTTGATTTGCACCAAGATCTATTCCTGGATTTCCTGGATATGTATTATTAGGATCTAATACTGAACACATACTTGTTTCATTAATTCTTATAAAACGATTATGATATTCTTCTTCATTACCTACCCATAATTCAATAGCACTTCCAGGATTAAAACTAGTTGAACAAATTTGAATTACATTATCATCATTTTCTACTTTAACTACAGTCTTATTTTTTGAAGATAATGTACACACATCATCTGATGATAATGTAGCTATACCATATCCGTCTAAAGATAATGATGAGCCACCATCCCTTCCTACAAACATATTTATAGAACCAAATGTATTATTATTAATATTTAATGTTTTTATAGCGCCATAATAAGTACTTTCATTTATTTCTATTGTAAAACTACCTGTACTATAAATTTTATCATTTTCTGTAATTACAATATCAGTACCATCAGTAATATTTCCAATTGATAATGTTTCTGATAAACTTTCACCACCATTCACTCCAGCAATAAATATAACTTTAGAATAATAAACTTCTACAATATCAGTAGTTCTTAATGTTTGTGTTCCTAACCATGTAAGAGTTTTACTAGATATTGAATAGTCTCCAATCTCCTGTTTTATACCATCTATAAATAATGCAAGTGAATTTAACCAAGGTTTTGTTAAAAGAGTAAATGTTGTTTGACCTGGAGAAGAAACTATTAAAGCTTCATGAATTGGACAATATCCATCACTGCTGTAACCATCACTTCCACCACCAGTAATTGTTATTTCTGCTTCATCTGTTCCAACTTTTGCAACTGAAACTCCACTACCAATAAAATTAATAACAGATACTGGATTTACAATTGAAACACCGTTATTTCTAATATCAATATAAGCATATCCATCATTATATCCATCACGACTCTCTAAAGCATCAAGTCTGGCACGTACAGTTCCATATGTTCCACTAGGCTTTATACCCAATTCAGACTCAATAGCTAAAATTGAATCTTTTTGACGATTTACAACCTCTGCTTTTACTGGAGTTTTTAAATCTATAACTGTAGGTAAACCATGAGTATCTCCTGGTGTAGGGTCATCGAAATCAAATGGATAACGAGTATATATAAATGATGGATTATAAAGCCTTACCATTATTCCTCAAGTAATTTAAAATATTTTTCAAATATATTCCAAATTATGCACTCCAATTAAAAAAGCTCGGGAAGTTTTCATTCCCGAGCTTTTTACTATTTAATTTATATATTAATTATACTAAAAATAATTTTTCAACTTGAGAAAAAGTTACACTATTTGGATTGATTCTATAATAATAAGTTTTCTTACTAGTATGTCGATTTAATTCATAAGAACTCTTACATTCAACTTCAAAACCACCATATGTTTCTTTACGCAAATCCCTAACTCTAGCAGTTCCTGATGGAACTCTGGTTAACTTATGTCTTGGAATCCATTCTCCTCCTACTGAAAGTAAACGAAGAGCAACTCTCTGAGTATTATTTTTAACTTGTGTTCTACTGATATTTTTAATAAATGATTGAATATTATTCATTTTCTTCCTTTTTTTCTTCTAATGTTATTGGTCCTGATATGGCTTTTACACCATCAAGTAATTGACTTAATTTAATTTCTGCAGAATTAACTAATAATTGTAATGGGTTATTAACATTTCTAGATGCAATACTTACAAATACATAATATGGTTTATTTGATCTTTGAAATTCCAAATATCCACCATCATTAAATGTAATTCTCATGTTTTAACCTTCTAAATAAAATCTTTAACAAAAATTTTATGATCTGTAATAATATGTTTATTACCATCTTCATCTATAGTAACACTGTGTTCAAAATGAACACCTATTTCTTTTGTTATAACTGTCCATTTATCATTAAGTATTTTTGTATTTGTGTTTTTACCAAATACAAACATTGGTTCAATTGCAATTGACATTCCTGGTCTAATTATCACACCGTCACTTGATTTTGATTTATTAGCAATAAATGGAGATGCGTGTAGCATATCACTATCTATTCCATGACCACCATACATAGTTATAACACCAAAACCATCATCTTTAGATTTTTTATGTATTACATTTCCAATTTCTCCAATTTTATTTCCTGGTTTAAATACTTCTATTGCATCATATAAAGCATTTTGACAAGAAAATAATAATTTCATTATTTTATCATCTTTTGGTTTCCCATATATATAAGTCACAGCACAATCAGCAATTGCAGATTGAAAAGTAACTCCAACATCTAATGTTAATACATCTCCAGATTGAAGTATAATATCACGATTTGCAAAACCATGTACTAATTCTTTATTTAAAGAAGCACAAACAGATGTTGGAAAACCACGATAATGTAAAAATGTAGGAGTACATCCAGAATTATCAATAATATTATTAGCAACTTTTTCCAAAGAAGATAAAGTAAGATTTTTAGACATACCTTTTATCATTTTAAAAAATTCATGATGAATATTTTTAATAACATCACCAGCAATTTTTTGTCTTTTAATCCATTTTTTATCTTTTAAGACAATTATTTGTCCATTATCTAAAGTCATCTTATTATCTTTCTATTCTTGCTTATTTTTGCTTATTTTTATTTATAACTCTATCTTTATTTTTTTCCAATGAAAATAAAGAATTAACATCTAAATGTTTAAGATTTTCTACAAATTGTTTATCAAGATCTAATCTTATTTTATTTAGTTCTTGAAAATCAGATTTCTGACATGCACTCTTATCATTTAAAACTACATATATATGATTTCTAACAGCAACTAATGCTGCTAAATTATTCAGATTAATTTTATTTGACATTATAATTCCTATAATTTTAACAGCATTATTTACTATTCTTATAATTTGTGAACTACCCTCACCTAAAAGTAAGGGGTTTTTGGATCCTCATGGTTCCAACATATTGAGGATCATCCTCAATAGCTTGTCCCAGGCAATAAATGTTTAATAATTAAAATTTTAATTCGTTTTTCTAAGAATCTTTGTGCTAAAAAATAGCACCATGTGATCTTCTATTCAGAATATATCAAGAGATTCCTAAAATAAAGAAAAAAGTTTAACAACAATTCATCCTTCTCCTAAAGGAAAGGGATTTATTGTTGAAAAAGGTTAAACAGATACTTCTTCTTCTGGCCAAGTAATAACACCAGTATTAATATCAACATTACAACGCGGGTCTAAACCACGCTCAAGGAAAAATTGTTGTAATTGAAGTTTATATTCAAGTTCAGCAATTCTTGCATCCTTTACTGTTTTTTCAGCGGCTGTAGCAGTTTCAATACCCTTAGTACGTGCTTCAATAATACCCTTTAATTCTTCCACATCTACTTTAGTTGTTTTCATTATATTGCTCCTTATAATTATCAATTTATTTATATATCACACAAATTTTAATTAATCAAAAATACTCCAAGTTTCTATAATCATTTCATAATAAAGTTGTTTTGATAAATTTCTCGTCTGTTTATTTTGTTTGGTAATAAATTTAGGTTTAAACCATTCTGCAAATAAAATACCTTTATGATATATAATAGATCCTCTATCACCATTGTCAATTATTTCAATCTCTAATTTTAATAATAAATCTCTTAAAGATATTTTTTGTTCTATTGTTAAATATATATCAGGCCAGAATTCTTCTACAGGAATTCCAATTTTTTCTAAAATATCTCTTAAAAAAGAATTTCTTTCTTCTTCTTCAACTGTTTTTGCATCTTCTCTATCTAAATATATAGATCTTTTTTCAACCACAACCCTTACTCCATCCACATGTACAAGATATACACCCATCCATATATATTAATTCTTTTCTACCACAACTTGGACATTCACCTCCAGCACTTTCACCATCTATAATGTATTTCTTCAATACTCTAGAAGTAGCTGCTGCTAAATCAGAAACATCCTCAGCTGCTTTCCCCAATTGATCTACAATATATTTAATAGGAATAGAATGTCTTAATGAAATAGATACCATTCTAAATAACATTTGTTCAGATGCTGTAAAATATTCTCCAAAATCATTAAATGAAATAGAATCATCTATAGTTAATTTATATTTACTATGACCTTCTTTTGTCATTGTTCCCTTCTTGGTCTTAAACTTAAATGCCATTGTTTCAGGAATTAATCCACCAAACATTTCATATGGCATATTGTTTTGTAAACCAACTACCATAATATACTGTTTACCATGTACCTTTACTTGATAAACATCACATGGTAATTCTTTTTGTCTTGGTGTAGCGTTTAATGATTTTACACTATCTGATACGATTAAATTAAGTTCTTTAGCTTCTTCTTCGGTAAAATTACTATTATGAATTTTAATTCCATCATTTTTAAGTTCAAAAGCTAATTGCTTAAACGGAATATATGAAATAATTCCATACATCTTCTTATCTTTATAAGCAGCAAGACTCTTTACACCTTTTTTATTTGCTTGAACAATAAGATTATAAATATCTTGCCAAGAAGAATTTTCTGATAAAGAATATGTTACCGAAATAGATGAATCAACATATTTCATTAATTTTGACATTAAATTTAATTTATCCAAAGGTTTGATATCACTAGATTTCTTAAATTTAATACCAATTTTTTCAGCATTTTCATTAATAAATTTTGCAATTGGAATTCCATTAGATCCATCCCAAGTATCTTTAATAGTATCAGAATTAATAGGAATTGAATATCCAGCTTTTTCAAAAGTAGTTCTAACAACATTTGGAACACAAAAATAATATTCATAAAACCCAGAAATTTTAGTACGTTTCCAATAATACATACCAATAGCTGGTTCCACTCCAGTTGAAATAATATAATCTCTAAACATTAAAGATAGAGTATTATGATTTATAACACCATTTGCAGTTACATATGTATGTTCAGGATTGTCTACTTCAATATCATATGTTTTTATTATTTCCCTGGTAATATTTTTAATCTTTAAATTAAAATAATTATCAAAATTAAATGGAAATTTAATAAAATCATAAATTTTATTTAAAGTAATTCTATTAATATGAGTTAATAACCCTTTATGTCTATTTAATACTAAATTAATATTATTATACAAATTGCATTTTTTATTACGCATTTGTTTACGATACTGTTTTAAAATATAAGATAATATATAAATTTTTTCTTGATCTTTTTTAAAAACTTTTAATTTGTTATTTTTTCTATTACTTAAAAATCCAATTTTTTTCTTAAATAAATTTTTATCAGATGTAAATCTTATATCAAGATTATACCAAGCTATATTGTTTATATTTTTTTTAAAATTTATAAATGATTGTATACCAACATATGTTAATAATTCTTGAACCTCTTGCATAATATTTTTATGTTTTGAACTTAATGAAATATGAGAACTATGAGAAGTTCCATCTGCTTCAAACAAACCTCTTAAATAAGCACAAATTACTGATTTGGGAGATTTGAAAATATATTCTGGAATATGATAAATATAATTATTTTCAACTCCACGTGATGGAAAATCTTTTTTACTAAATCCATTTTTAATAAAATAATTACAAACATTTACAGAATAAATACTTACTGTAAATGTTTTTTCATTATTAGTTTTAACAATAGAAACATCACAATTAAATAATTTTTTAATTAAAGTTTGTATTTTTTCAACAAGGTCTATATCTTCATCAAAAACTGTAAATCTAATTGCACTTGCTTTATCATCTGTACATCTAAAATTTAAACTACCATCACCCGTAAATAATCCTATTATTTCTGCTAACTCTTCAGTCAATTCTACTGGATATTTTAAATTTTTTATTGAACTAGAATGATTACTATATATGTCAGTATTTAATTTTACATATTGTTTTGGTTCATTATCAGATCCTTTACAAAGAATAGCAATATCACCAATCTTTAAATTAGGAGCATATTCCCAATCATATTTCCCATCTTTAAGTATGCGAATTCTATGAGTCTCTGAAACTTTAATTTCACGACCATCTTCAAACTCAATTACATATCCATTAACTTCTCCATTATTATAAAATGATAATACTTTACTAGTACCATTTTCATGTGAAATAAATGTTTCAGGAACATTATAACTAAATTGTTTTTCTTCTGGATACTCATTAACAATATCTTTTATTTTAACTAACCCACGATCTGTAATAATTCTAGTATTTTCTTCAATACATCCAGTTGGAGCAATGCTAGAACACGTACAATTACGCATAGTTTCAAATACAAGACCTTGCTCAATCATATTTTTAATGAATGGAGATTGTTCATATTGTTCTTTTACAAACAATCCAAATGAACCTTTTTCTTTACCAAGAGAAATAGATGATTCATATAAATAAAAATTATATAATCTATTAAAATCAAATAATGCTTCATTAGCTTGTTCTGAACCATATTCTAAATTTTGCTTAAAGAACCAAGCTGCAATATTTGTAATGCCAGCTCCTGTCCTTCTAAGTTTTTCAATAGCTAATCTCTGATGAGGAGTTGAATAGGTTTGTCCAATCAATTCCATTTCATTTACATTATCTAAAAATCTATTAACAGAATAAGAAATGGTTTTTAATTCTTGTGTATAAAGATCTTTTTCCGTACTAAAACGTCCAGCATTAATAGAAGATAATACACAAACACTATCTCTAGATAGATATTGTTCTGAACACGCATTAGAACTAATCACTTTTGGGCAATATTCTCCAGTAGGATCTGTTAAATAATCACTATTTGACCAGTATTTAGCCATATCAATTTGCTGGATACCTGGTTCTCCATGTGAGATGGCATTCTTTGCAATTAATTCTAATAAATATCTAGCTTTTACTACTTTTTTTACAACTTCTTCTGAACGATCTTTTTTAGCTAATCTATAATATCTTCCTTGTTCATCCTTTTTACAATCCATATCAGTAGAATGTATATCTACATATACACGATCACCTTTTTTTGTACTAGGAATTGTAAAAGACATTTCCCAATCAGCATCTTCATCTACTGCTTTATAAAAAGCATCATTTGTTTGTACTGAAATGTTTGCATTTTGAATAATTGTATGGTCACTTTTTACTTTAATAAATTCTTCAACATCAGGATGGTTAATAGAAAGAGAGAATAGCATTGCTGGAATTCTTCCCTTTTGTCCAATATAATTACCAATAGAATCAATAAATTTCATCCAATGAATAACTCCTTGGCTTTCATTTGATGAATTTCTTACTTCACATCCCCTTGGACGTAGCTTGGAAAAATCTACCCCAAGGCCTTGGCGATATGCGGCCATTTTTGCAACAGTATACGATGTATTCTTTATAATAGATTCTAAGTTATCCCAATTTGTATCTTCTTGTCCGCCTAAACTTACAGTGGAACAATTAGACATAGAAATAGATTTACCAGAATAGGCACCCTGCATAATAGAACCTGCAGGATGCCACCAATCATTATAAATTTCATCAAACCATCTATCAGACCAAAACTTTTTTAATTCTTCTGTTGATTCACAAGAAGCTATATAATCACAAACTCTTTTGAGTGATTGAACATAAGTTTCTTTTTGTCCATTTATAACTTGTGCATATTTTTTATTAAAGGCATCAATACTAAATTGATTTCCATTAAAATATTCTTCAGTACTTACATTCATAACATCTTCAAAAGTAACCATAATTAAATCTCCAAACCTATTAACTCTTGTTTTAATTTTCTTTTAGCTTCATTTAATAATTTTAAGCATATTACCCTAGTAATCTTCAATTGTCCACATATTTTATCAATTGAATTTAGATTACATCTATCATTCGTCATTTCATAATGCAACTCTATTACCCGTCTTTGTTCTTCTGGTAATTTTAAAACAGCATTCTTAATGATAATAGAATTTTCACAAGTAGAAAAATTATCTGATGCACTAGGATTATCATCAATCATTATTGGAATTTGAGAAACTTTATAAGGTTGAATATTTCTAGCGTGCTTTAAAGGTATTTTAATAGTTGAATGTCTATTTGCTTCTCTACTAACCTTTGTTTTCATATATTTATTAGCCCACCAAAAAAAATCACCCTTTTCAGGATTATATGAATGCAAAGCTGAATATAATGCAATTCTAGCATCTTGACGAAGATCTTCATAATTAGCAAAATTACGATATCTACGAGTTCTAGCATCTACAAGATACTCTAATTTTTCAATACATAATCCTTGAATTTTTTTTAATTCATTTTTTAGTTTTGAACTTTTTATTTTTTCGTATTCTCTACGAATAGTTACTAATTGAAATACTATATCATTAATCTCTATATTATTAGATTTCATAGTAATTCCTTATTTAGTACCATATAAATTTGCAGCTAAATTATCATTTGTTTTAGCTTGTTTTGCAAGATCCTTTCCTTCTTTCCATAATTTACGTACAAGATCTTTTCCAGTTAATTCTACTTTTCCAGTAGCTGGTGTTGAAATTAATCTCTTAATATTTCCTTCACTTTTGCAATTTGGGCATACAGTAGGAACAGAATCATGTATGCTATAAATATCTTCCCATTCATAACCGCATTTAGAACATCCGTGCTCGTAAGTTGGCATTTTAACTCCTATTTTTGTATCAAATCTTTTCCAAGTACTATTAATTCAACATCATCAATCCAATTTTCTCGAACTCTTTGTTTAAATGATTCATCAATTACTTTGAATACCAAATATAAATCTCCTGTAATAGGATCTGTTTCCATTCTTATTGCACGAGCAACTGTATCATTTTTATCTAACATTAATCCTCTTTTTTATTCTTAGCTTCTTGAATTTGTTTTATTAAATTAGGAATATTAGAAGATACATCTCCTGGAATTTCATTTTTATTAAATGGAACATCAATTAATGATGAATTTGTAAAGTTTTTAATAAGACTTCCTTTAGCTAATGGTCCATTTCTATTTTTAACTACATGCCATTTTAAATCTGGAAATATTTCTTCATTTGGTCTTGTTTCAATTTGTATACCAACATTTACATTATGCATAATTAAACTAGATCTTCCCCATCTATGAACACCAACTCTTCTACTTTCTTCTCCACCACCTTGTGAACCTCTTTTAATATCTGTTAATTGAGCTGCTGTAATAACTACGCAATCATAAGCTCTACCAAACTCATGTAAACTACAAGCTATAGCCCCCATTTTTAACCAATCTTGTTCTCTAGCCATAGCTGGATTGTGCATTAAACCCATATAATCTACAACTACAATATCAGGTCGATATCTTAACATAGCATCGTTATATCTTAATTCAATCTCCTCAATTGTTAAATTTCTAGGCGTGTCTACTATATCAAAATAATACCCTGCATCCTGATATTCTTTTATAAATTTATAAGCTTTTTTTACTCTTATTTCTTCATCAGCTGTTAAACATGCTTTAGCTAAAGATCTTTGAGGAACATTAGCTAAACTAGCTAAAAATCTCATAAAACAACTTCTATATGGCATTTCTAATGAAAAATATAAAATATTATGTCCTTTTGTAATATTAGATACATTTTCCACAGTATTGTCTTGTAACCATATTTGTTTACCCATATTATTAAGTAATTGAGAATTGTGAGTTGGAATCATTTCTTTACCACAAAGAAAACAACTAGAACTTGAATCTACTTGAATACATTGAACTGGTACAGAATCAACTTTTATAATCTTTTTAATACTTCTATTTGGGAATGAATTAATACCAAAATAATATGTTTTAAACGAAATAGAATATGTTTCATATGAAGTGCATTTATAATAATCTATAATCGGAATTAAACCAACAGATCTTAATAATTCTACTAAATCATATATTAATTCTTTTTCTATATTTTTAGATATAAAACCATCAACAATATAAGAAGAAGAGAAAAATCCACGTATTAATTCTAATCTTTGATCTATTGATGATTTTAAATATATTTTGGGAATATATTTTTTAACAGAAAAATTATATACATCTAATTCATTTGAAATATCTTCAAATAATTCAATACCCGCTAACCACTTACCAAAAATATAAGGGTTAATTGAAAAATCTGCATTTGGGTATAATAAAGGTTTACATGCTTTAATATAAAAATAATTATTACTAATTTTATCAAATAATTCTTTTGTAGAAAGAGGATAGTTATATTCTTCTACACACCATTTATGATTAGAGTCAGTAATAATTTTTGCACCATCTGAAAATTCTATTTCATAACAATCATTACCATTCATTATACCTGATGTAGCTATAATATTACATGGTTTTCCATCATTACCAAAAACTACATCTCCTACTTTTAATTCCCCCATTGTAGTCCAACCAGTAGGAGTTATTATTGGGGTATTTATAGCTAAGGCTTTCCCACTATTAGTTTCCCCACCAACCATTACCAAATCTCCTGAAACAAAACCACCACATACAGTATCAAGCATACTATAATGAGTTTGAATTTCTTGAAAAGATTCAGGATTTAATTTATATGAATTATATGATTCTGAAAATTCATCTACATAATCACCAACTGGTTTTTGTGTATATGTTCTTTCTAAATCAAGAGATGTAATTTTACTAATTGCTAAAGACAATTTATTAAAATAATCTTCAGGATCTTGTGGATGATCTGGATCTTCTAAATTAGCTTGATCGCGAATTTTTTCAACAGAATCTATTTGAAATCGTTTCTTAAATTGTGTTAAATCATAAGAAAATTCTTTAATATCATATTCTAATGATTCAATTTCATCAAAAGAATCATTAATAATATCAACAATACTAGAATTATCCTTATGTCTATCTATCAATGTTCTTCGAGTTGGCGAAGCTTTAAAATGTTGTATATAATCTATAACTAATTTCGCAAATCTTTGAGATTTCTCATCAAAAATACTATTATCATATTTATAGCAAAAAGATAAACCATTAACTTTATCAGTAATAATGGATTTTAATATTCTTAGATCTAATTCTTCTTGCATTAAAGTTCACCTTTGCGAATATTTTCACGAACATCTTTTCCACCAATCACAGGAATGAATCTAACAAGATTAAATAAACTTTCAATACTTGCCTGTAATGGACCTGAAAAACTTCCTTCTATTTTTATACTATTTGTACAAAAAAATAAAGGCATTCTATTTTGAATTCTAGTTCTCATAATTGGTTCTAAAATTCTACCAAATAAATCTGCAGCATTTTCAGAACCCATAAATCTAGTATCTAATTCATCAATTACAACAAAATCTTCTGATAATAACATTGATCGTGCAGTATTTTTTGTTTCAGAATCAGTATTTAACATAATATGAATTATATCTGTTAAATTAACATAAAGTGCACTATATTTATTACTCTCTACAACACGCTTTAAAATTGAAGAAACCGTGATCGTTTTCCCAGTACCATGGGAACCTGCAAATCTTGCGCTTTGACCTTCTTTGAAAGATTTTTTAATATCTAAAGTAATACTATTGTAATAATTTTTAAGAATTTTTGGACCAATAAAATCATGCATATCACGCCACCAATAATCAACTGGAATATTGGCATTGTAATAACGTTGAAACATTTCAACAAGCATAGCCCCATCAGAAGTTAGAATTCCATTATTAGAATGAACTGAAATTATATCATCAATAGCATCATCTAGTTTTTTTCTTGGGATGTTGAGAAAAGGATTTTGTAAAGTTTGGTGTTCCAAATATAACCTCTGGAGCTATGGAAAGTTTATTTGAACGTAATAATTTTTCTGCTCGCTTACGTTCCTCATTTGCTTTCAGTTTATGTAATTCTGATAATTTTTTTGCTCGTAAATCTTCTCTTTGAAATGGTATATGTTCTATTTCTGGTATATCTAAATTTTCTACATATATAGGCTTTTCAATTTCTTGTAAAATTTTATCACTTGCAACCTTTATATTAACAATATTTTCTTTTGGTTGTAATATAATTGAAATTGATTTATCAGATAATTCAAGAACTAATTGATTATCAGATAACTCAAGAACTTTACCAGCATCTACAAAACCATTTTTACATATAATTTTTACAAAAGAACCAATTTTAATAAATTCCATTGACCTTCCTTTAAATAATATTTAATACAGATTCATCAAAACCAATAGTTTTTAATTCTGTAAATAATTTACCATAAACATCATAAACATTATTATTTGGATCATCTTGAATTGCAACTTTTGCAAAAGCTAAATCACCATATGTATTTACATCCAATTCTAAATTAGAAACAATAACTTTATATTTTTCTGGTAAAATTGTTGCTCTTGTAATTCTATTATTTTTTCTACTCTCTTTCTTAAATTTAAGAATAAAAGCAGTTGTGAAAAAATAAGCAATGCTTGAAATTGTAACTTTTTGTGGAATTATTATACAATCAAACATCCAATCAATATAATTTTTAATACTAGTAGAATCTTCAGTTCCTAATGCTAATATCATTCTTCGAAGACAATAAATTTCTTTACATTTTGTTGGAGGCCCACTAAACGAAAGAGAAAAATCAATTCCCATTTGATCTTTATATCTTTTTAATATATGTCCAAGAAATTGATCTTCTTTCCAATTTACTACCGGAATATCAGAATACGAATCAAGCCGTTCCTTGAATTTTCTCCAATAGGCATTTGGTCTGCCATCATGTTTTAATCCGCTTAATTTTCCTGCTTGTTTAACCATAATAAACTCCCGAATATTTAAGTATGCAGTATGCTTAAAAAATTATCAAGAACAATTTAATCTTTCAATGGCCACTGTACTTCAAATTCAGTTTCATATATTTCTTTTCTTTTTTTTGCATGTTCACAAAGATACGGCGCTTGATCTGCAAAGTCAATGATTGCTGCAAATTTCTTTCCAGGATAAGGACGAATTACTCGACCGATTCTTTGTAGTGCTCTTACAGAAGATTTTCCAGCACTACCTATTATTAAACCAGACAAAATTGGTAAATCTAAACCCCAATCAAAAATCTTACTTGCTATTATACACTTTATTTTTCCATTTTCAATATCTTTTTTTATTTTTTCACGAACTTTTGAAGGATGCTTTCCACTTAATAGTGCGGTTGGAACTTTATCTTTTAATTGTTTATATAAAATATCACCATGTTTAATACTATTAAATAATACTAATGGAACTAATCCTTGTTCAATCATTTTTATAGCACCAGTAACAATCATTCCATTGCGTTGTTCATTTTCAGTAATATATTTAGCATATATTTTTTGATACACACCACTTTTGTATGGATAATATTTTGGTACAAGAAAACGAATAATTGGCTTAACTAAATATCCTTGTTTAATTAAATCTTTTGCAGATAAATCAATAATTCTTTTACCAAGAAAAGCTTCTATTAACATATCTTGATTATCATCTCTCCAAGGTGAAGCAGACATTCCATAAACATGTTCAGCTTTAATATTTTGAGAAATTCCTACTAATGTAGGGGCTGCACAAACATGTGCTTCATCAATAATAACTACCCTTGCAGAAAGAAGCATTTTCTTTATATCTTGAAATTTTTCTGACGAAACTTCTTTTTCTTTTTCATCAGAATCATCCAATGAACATTTTTCCATAATACCCAATGCGCTAGAAATTGTCCAAACACTTGCTATATTAATATTTTTAATGTTACAATGTCCATCACCTATAATACCAATTTCTTCATCGAAAATTTTAGAAAACACATTATGTGTTTGATATAATAAATCAGTTCCAATTACCATAATTAATGTAGGTTTACCAAATTTAGCTGTAATTAATGTTGTACATAAAGTTTTGCCACATCCTGTAGCTGCTTTAATAATACCACGATCATGTTTAACAGCTTCATTAGCAATATTTATTTGATATGGTCGTGGAACCATATTAATATCCTTTAGCTTTTTTGAAATATCTATTTCTTTTATTGGTGTCTTTGAATTTTTATTATCAACAATTTCAACTTCTATTTTTTTTTCTTCAAAGAATTTTAATACTCTTTGTAATAAACCAATTGGAAATTTTCCAGTAGAAGACATTAAATATCTTCTACCATCCCATGATACAAAATCACCAAATTCATTAATATGCCCTTTATATGCTTGTGAAAATTCTGCACCTTGAATAGTAAATGATAATAATTTATTTAATTGTTGATATAATTCAGCATCATTAGAAAATAATTTACAAGAATTATCGAATACTATTATTTTATTCATATATTTGATTCTATATCTGCTAGTGAATTATATTTAATATTATTATTTAAAATATTTAACCTTTTCAACAAGAAGTCCCTTTCCTTTAGGAGAGGGATGAATTGTTGTTAAACTTTTTTCTTTAGAAATTTTCTTTATTTCTAGGAATTTCTTGATATATTCTAAATAGGAGATCACATGGTGCTATTTTTTAGCACAAAGCCTCTTTGAGGCTTGATTCAAATATATGATGTGATCTTTTTAGAAAAATGAATCAAAATTTTAGTTACTAAACATTTATTGCCTGGGACAGGCTATTGAGGATAATTCTCAATATGTTGGAACCATGGCGATCCAAGAAGCCCTTACCTTTAGGTGAGGGTAGTTCACCTATAAATTTAGTAGTTGACATATACTACATATTACTTTATGTAGTTTTATAAAATAAAAAATCAGCTGATATTATTCAATATCAGCTGATTCACATTATTATTTTAATTATTTTTTTCTACGATCTATAATAGCTCCACTATGTAATTTATTGAAAGAAGATGTTTTTTGTTCAATTTTTCTTTTAATCTCATCAACTTTATTTACAGTTTCTTCTCCTACATCTACTTTCATTGTCATTTGACGTTGTTCATCTTTTTTATGTGCAACACCCATTTTTAATTGAGCTTCTTCTTTTAATTGATCAATACGTTCTGTTGGTAATCCTAATCCTGAAAACATGCTATAAACTTTAATAAAATCTTCAGAAGATTCTTCTTTATAAATACCATAAAAGATTGCCAATGGACTATCACACACATCATTAATCATTTGTTGTGCATAATCCAAACTAGAACTTGGAATTTTATTCCAAATACGTTCTGGGGCTACAAGCATAAAACCTGCATAACGAGCTTGTTTAATATTAAAACCAGATGCTAATAAATTACCCTTTAATGATTCTACAATAGCTGTAGCAATTGCTAATTCATTTTCATAATCACTAACTGCCATTTGACCATATACTGTAAAACCTTTACCATCAACAAATAATTTTCCAAATTCAGTAGAATCTAGAACTTTAATACCCTCATCCTTTCTACGACTCATTACATTAAATGCATGTAAAGGTTCTACAATTGCTTTATTTGATACTGGAAAGAAATTAAAAGGACCTACATCACTATATAGTGATTCAATTTTAGCATTATCTACCGTGATAATATTATCAATTTTATGTTCATTAAACATCTTAGTAAACTTACTTAAAGTCTGCCAAGCATTATGTTTTAATTGAGCATCTTCACTAGCCTTTGGAAGAATCGTAAGAACAACAACAGGCTTTCCAAGTTGAGCTAAAATATCAACAACAACTTCTACAGAACCAGCACCAGAACCACCACCAAGAGATGTACAAAAAATAAACACTTGAACATCTGATAATTTACGTTGAATTAGTTCACTAATAGAATTTCTATAAGCATCAGCAGCATCTTTACCTAAGGAAAGATCTTTCGCACATCCACCAAGACCAAAATCTAATAAAAGTTTATTTTCTTCTGGTACTTTAATATCTTCAAGATCTTGTGGAGCTGTATTAAAAACAACAGCCGGATAACCTAATGAACTAAATTGTTCTGCTAAACGGCTACCAGCCTGTCCAGAACCAACAATACCAAAACGAAGACTAACTTTTCTTTCTTCAACTATACGTGGTGGCATAGATTCCTCTTCTTGTATTACTTGTGATTCTTCTAATTTTTTTTGAGCAGCTCTCGCTTTAAGAGCTGCTAGCTTATCAGGATCTACCTTTGGTTTATCCTCTAAATTATTCATAATTTCTTCCTTTTTAATATCTTCAATTTTTGATTCTGTACTCATATTAATCTCTATATCACTCTTTTATTTTTTTTTAAATAGTGGAAATCTTTTAATAAGTAATAATATTTTATAGAAAATAGATACTGCTTTTTTAAGATTTTTAATTTTAGTGAGCTTTCTTTTATATTTGTTTTATCTGATGTTTTTATCATTTCATCTAATTGCTTTAATATTATTAAACGTTGTTCATAACTTATATTTTTTTTTCTTCCTTTGTAACATCTTTTATTGTTTCTTCCTTATAATATATAATAATATATGACCATATATTTTAATTTTCTAGTAAAAATACATCATTTTTAACCTTTTCAACAAGAAATCCCTTTCCTTTAGGGGAGGGATGAATTGTTGTTAAACTTTTTTCTTTAGAAATTTTCTTTATTTTAGGAATATCTTGATATATTCTAAATAGGAGATCGCATGGTGCTATTTTTTAGCACAAAGCCTCTTTGAGGCTTGATTCAAATATATGATGTGATCTTTTTAGAAAAATGAATCAAAATTTTAGTTATTAAACATTTATTGCCTGGGACAGGCTATTGAGGATAATCCTCAATATGTTGGAACCATGGGGATCCAAGAAACCCTTACCTTTAGGTGAGGGTAGTTCACTACATCATCTATATATTCACTAATTTTACAATCAATTCCTTGATTTTTTAATTCTAATAAATTTTCTATTAAAATATTACCAAAATATATATTAGCCAATATACTTTGAACTTCACCTTTTTGTATTCGTGATAATTGTTTATCTGACCATCTATTGTCAGAAATTGCTTTACTTATGCATTTTATAACACGAGCATAATCTGTAATTGTAGGTAATAATTCTTTCATATTTCACATCTTAAGAACATATCTATTAGTTACATACCATTGACAAACTTGTGTAATTCCATCTCTAAATTTGTATTGAGGAATCCAATCAATTGATTTTATTTTATCATTATTCATAGAAAATCTAAAATCATTTCCAGTTATATCTGAAATATGTTTTATAAGATTGTGACCTCGTCCAATTGCATTACAAACAATTTGAGCAACTTCAAGATTTGTAAATTCTTGTTTTGCTGTTATATTATATAAAGCACCATCTATTCCATTATCAATAATATTAAATAAAGCTGAACAAGTATCATATACATGTATCCAATCTCTTACCTGATTACCCTGCCCATAAATTGAAATTTCATTTTCATCGAAAATACTTTTAATAATTTTTGGAATAAATTTTTCACTAGTTTGCCAAGGTCCATAATTATTACATAATCTAATAATATTATATTTTAAATCATTTGTTATTCCAGCTGTTTTCGTCAATAATTCTGCAGAAACTTTGGAAGCGGCATATATATTTTTTGGATTTATAAAAGATTCTTCTGTCCATGAAGAATCCTTTTCATTATCAAGTGATCCATATACTTTATCAGTGCTAAATAATATAAGTTTAGCCCCTATTTTTATACATTCATTTATTATGTTTTGTGTACCAATTATATTATTTGTAATAAATGGTATATTATTTTCACTTACACATGATTCATCTGCACCATGAATAATAATATCTGGTTTTTCTTTTTCACAAATAATATGAAGAATATGAGAATCAAGAACATCAGCAATATAAAAAGAATGATCTGAATTAACGTAGATATTTTGTGTGAGATGAGTTTCTCTAACCCTATCTAAACTAGAAATAATATATGGTTTCTTGTGATAAAATACTTGGCGAATAAAATTACCAAGAATAAATCCACCACTACCTGTTATTAATAATCTACGTTTTTTTATACTCATTTTATTTGCCATTTTTTTTTATTTTATATAATATATTTATAACAAATCTAATAAAAATTTTGTATATTTTCTAAATTTTTTATTACAAAAATTATATATATCTGTTATTTTAACTGAAGATTCAAAATTTATATCTTTTAATATATAAACAAACATTATTTCTGTTTCTGAAATGTTATTATCTTTTGGATTAATACCAAATTCTTTTTCATAATATTCACAAGCGTTCTTAAAATCTTCAACAGGATTTTTTTTATATTCTTGAATTTTAATATTTTTAATATTTTTTAAATTTATAACTTCTTGATTGATTTTAAAATCTTCTTTAAGAACCTCTGGAATATATCCCAATTGTCTTTGTATAGAATTTATAAATTTTTGTATATTATCTTTTCCCTTTGTTATAATTTCTTTATTACTATTTTTAAGATTATTAACTTTATTTATCAGATTTTTATTATCTGTTTTAATATTAATATCAGTATTAAAACAGATTGGGGGATTTAACATATTATACAATGGTAAAATAGTTACATTATTCTTTTTATAATTAAAAATATCATTATCAATTACCCATTCAATAGTTTTAATTAAACCATCTCTTAATGATGTATTTGCTTTAAATCCTAAAACTTCCTGTGCACGTGATACATCAAGACGTCTAATAGGTTGTCCATTCATATCAATTTTACCATTAAAAACTATTTTACCAGAATAATTTACAAGTTCTGCTATTAATTCAGCCAAATCTTTTATTGAAATATCAACGCCAGTTCCAAGATTAACCGGATCATTATAATCTACTTCTTCAACTACAGCTTTACAAATAGCTTCTGCACAATCTTTTGCATAAAAAAATTCTCTGGTAGGAGTTCCATCTCCCCATATTTCTACTTCTGATAAGTTATTATTCTTTGAATCAAGAAATTTACGAATTAACGCTGGAATTACATGACCATTTCTATAATCAAAATTATCATAATTACCATACATATTTACTGGTAAAAAATGCATTCCTTTAAGACCAAATTGATCTCTAAAACATTGTTGCATTAATAGCATTACTCTCTTACTTTCACCATATCCGGCATTTGTAGGTTCTTCAAATCCATTCCACAAATCAGTTTCTTTAAATGGAACTGGACAAATTTCCGGATATTCACAAATAGAACCAACTCCATATAAATGAGTAATTGGACGTTCACAATTTATTTGTTTAATAGTATTATTTTGCCAAGTATTAATAGTTCTAATACCCTCAAATAAATTAATAGTCATCTTTAAATTTTCATGAATAAAAATAGCTGGATTATCTTTATTAGCTCCAATACCACCACAAAGAGCAGCCATATGTAAAATAATATTTGGACGATGTTGTTGTAAATATTTTAAAACACTTTCATAACTTAATAAGTTTAATTCTTTAGATGATGGTGTTAATAATTTAAATCTTGGTTCTTTTAAATATGCAATATGCTTTGATAAAGGATTAACCTCTCTTGCATATTTTTTTAATAAAGGAACAACATGATGACCTAAAAATGATGAACCACCAGTTACTAATATTATCTTTGACATATTTTACCTTTTTATTTATTAAATTTAATATTTATAAATTATTTAATAATAGTTTTTCTTTATAAGCTAATTTTAAATCATTATCAACCATTTCTTCAACTAATTGTTTAAATGTATATTTTGGTTTCCATCCAAGAATTGTACGAATTTTTGTAGAGTCTCCACATAAAGCATCTACTTCAGTTGGTCTAATATATCTAGAATCAAATTCAATATATTTATTATAATCTAAATTTAATATATCAAAAACAATCTCTAAAAACTCTTTAACAGAATGCATTTCTCCAGAAGCTACTACCCAATCATCTGCCTTAGGAGAATTAACCATCATCCACAATGCGTTAGACACATCCTTAGCATGATTCCAATCTCGTTTAGAATCTAGATTACCAAGAATTAATTTATCTTGTAATCCTATTTTTATTCTAGCTGCTGCTCTGGTAATTTTTCTTGTAACAAAAGTTTCTCCCCTACGCATACTTTCGTGGTTAAAACTGATTGAATTTGCTGCAAAAAGTTTTTCTGATTCTCTATAATTAATAACTGACCAATAACCAGCTATTTTTGCAGCTCCATATGGAGATCTTGGATGAAATGGTGTTGTTTCGCTTTGTGGAGGTGGAGAATTCCCAAACAATTCAGAAGTTGATGCTTGTACAAATTTTGTATGAGAACTAAAATTACATAAAGCTTCTAAACATCTAACAACACCAGTTGCACCAATATCCATTGTATATTCTGGAATATCAAAACTTACACGCACATGTGACATTGCAGCCATATTATAAAATTCATCTGGTTGAACTAAACGAACCCAATTGGCTATAGATCCGTAATCAGATAAATCACCAAAAGATAAATGCAAGTCATTATAGATATGATTTATTCTCTCAGTATTAAAAGAACTACTACGTCTAATTAAACCATGTACTTCATAACCCTTCTCTAATAAAATATCAGCTAAATATGAACCAGTTTGTCCAGTAATTCCTGTTATACACGCTCTCTTCATTAAAACCACACTTTCATTATTTAATAAATCCTAATCAAATAATATATCACCCTTGAAAATGATTTTGTGAAATTTTAATAAAATATATTATTTCGTAAATATATAATTATATTGTAATTTTTGATTTAGTTTATAACCAATAGATTTCATATATTCAGTGTAAGTTGGAGTGTGAATCCAATTTTCAAGTAAAATAACTTTTGGAGTATATTTGCTTACATCAAATCCTTTCATCACTTCTAATTCCCAACCTTCTGTATCCACACTAAGAAAATCTACATGATCAATATTTAATTCAGATAATATTGTATTTAATGTTCTTACTTTAACTTTAATATTTTTAATAGGTAATAAATTTATAGAAACTTGACCATGTTTAAGATAAGTGTCTTTTATAGTTAAAGATGAATAACTATGATCTGTAATTGTATTATTATTATAATCATCAGAAAAATGTACAACTTGAAAATCAACATCATCTTTATTTTCAAATGAACAAGCATATTGATGAATTTCATTTCCACAATCCAAATGCATTTGGACATATTTCGGATTAGGATCAATACAGATACAACGCCACCCAGATTCTCTAAAGTGTACTAATGAAATCTGGAGTTGCTGCACCAACCTCTACCATAACACCTTTAAAAGAAAAGTCAGAAAAATAATTTTCTCTAATTACTTTATCAGTTTCAAATTCAGCATAATATTTATTTACCATAAAATCCTTTTATATAATTTCAATTTCTGGGAAAGGAAAAATAAACTTTCCACCATTTTCAATAAATTCTTTTTCTCGTTTTAATATTCCATCCTTAAAATGCCAAGGAAGTACAAGAAAAAAATCTGGTTTCATATCACGAGCTTCTTGTTCAGATATAATTGGAATATTGCTACCTGGAGTAAATCTGCCAAATTTATAATTATTTACATCTGCAATAAAAGGAATTTCTGCACTTGTAAAACCACAAAATTGTAATAACACATTTCCTTTTGTAGATGCTCCATATCCAAATACTTTTTTACCAGAATTTACTAAAGATGTAATTAATTGTTTTAAATCATACTTATGTTTAAATACCCTTTCTTCAAAATCACGATATGGTCTAGGAGTATTTAAACCCATTTTATTTTCCTGGAATAAAAGCCAATTAATAATTGGTGAATTTGGAATAAAATTTGATTTAGTTTTTGCTGCTGTAACTGCAAAACTACCACCATTTATACCATTCATATTAACATCTATAATTTTCATATCAGCACATTCTAATATATATTTAATTACAGATAATGAATAATATTCAACATGTTCATGACAAATAGTGTCATAAGATGTTGTTCTCAACATAGATGGCATATAACTTTGTTCAAAATGCCATATTCCATCATCATCTAATATAGAATAAATATCACGAACAAATTTTATTGGATCTTCTAAATCATAAAACATAGCAATAGATGTAATTATTTTAATTTTTTTATTAGTTATATTTTCAATAATTTCTTTTGAAAAGAAATTACTTATTAATATGATATCATCAGGATAATATTCTTTGAATTTAATTGCTGTAGGATCTACTCCAATTCTTTCAATTCCTTTTACATTATATGATTTTAATAATGTTCCATCATTAGACCCAATATCTAAAACTACATCACCACTATTTAAACCTATATTCTTTTGTAAAAATAAAACTTTATTTTTTAAATGATTTACCATTGAATAATTTAATCCAGATCGATATCCGTAATTATCACCATACATTTCATCTGGATTAAAAGAATGTTTCATTTGAACAAGTCCACTATCAGGGCACCATACTAATTCTAAAGGAACTGATGATATGTTTTCATCTTTACTCTTAGGAAATACACCAGTTAAACATTGATGTCCTAAATTAAGTATACTTATTAAATTATTACTATTATTTAACCTACATTTATTAATTTCTTTATAATTATTTTTATACATAAACACCAATATTGTATAATATTCAACTTAGTATATATCAAAGAATTCCTAGAGTGAACTACCCCTACCTAAAGGAAGGGGCTTCCTATCGGTTGACTTACGTCAACCAGCAAGGCTTTGAATTCGGGCTGTTCCATCCCGAATTTTAATATATTAATCGCAGCATTGATATCTCTATCATGACATGCTCCGCAGGAGCATGTCCATTCTCTATCATTTAATTGTAATTCTTTATTAACTTTTCCACATATTGAACAGGTCTTAGAACTGGGTTCAAATCTTCCGATTTGAACCAATTTCTTTCCATAGAATTCTGCTTTATATTTGATATAATTTACAAAAGTTGACCATGAACAATCTGCAATATATCTAGATAATATGGTAGGAGATTTTTCAAGTAGATCTTTTACACTAAGATTTTCCATAATTATAACGTGGTTTTTGTTTATAATTTTTAGACTTTCCTTATGTAAGAAATCAGATCTAACATTACTAATCTTTTCATGTTCTCTAGATAATAGTAACTTTATCTTCTTATAATTATTTGATCCTTTAGTTTTCAAAGACAATTGTCTTTGAAGTTTTTGTATCTTCCTTAAATGTTTATTATATGTTTTAGGATTAGCAATTTTTTCTTTATCAGAAAAAACTGCAAAATCTTTAATTCCCAAATCTATTCCTATAATATTAGGTCCAAATATAAATTCAGGATTGGGTATATTGTTTTCTACTAAAATAGAAATATAATATTTTTCAGTTGTTGTTTTAGTTAAAGTGCAAGTTTTAATTGTACCTTCAAAACTTCTATGAAGTTTTGCTTTAGTCCACTTAAGATAAGGAAGAAATATTTTTCCTTTGGAAAAATCAATTCTTACTCCTTGTGGAAAAGAGCATGTTTGTTTATTATATCTAGATTTGAATTTAGGAAAACCTGCTCCATGTTTGAAGAAATTAATATAAGCAGTATCTTGATGTCTCAAACTTTGTTGCAAAGTTTGAGATGGAACTTCTTTTAGGAAAGGATTTTCTTCTTTCAAAGAGAGAAGAAAATCAGAAGCCAAATCATTATAATATATAGATTTCTTTTCAGAATTGTATAGATTTTTACGATATTCTAGGGCATGATTATACACAAATCTGCAAGAACCGAAAGTTCTTGCAAGAATATCTTCTTGTATTTTTGAAGGGTATAATCTATATTTATAAGTTTTTTGCATAACTAAAATCTTAATTAAGTATATATCGAATAATCATCTAGTTTAAAGGAAAAGCAATGGATATAGAAAAATAAAAGTGCAATGGTCCAATTCATCCCCTGCCTAAAGGCAGGGGTCTTCTTGTCCATAATGATAAAAATACTTACATTTAAGTTAAATCTTTTTATTTTTCATAAAATAATGCATTATATAATTTATAATCTTCAATATTTGTTAAATAAATAAATTCCTTTAATTCATCACTATATTCATATTCATTTTCTTTATAAGAAACATTACACATTGGGATAAGATTAATATCAACATTTAAAAAATCACTTAATTTATAATAAAAATTATAAATATTTTCTATACACCCTACTAAAAAATAATTTTTCTTTATATTTTCAAAAGCATCTTCCCAAAGAATTTTATCACAATTAAAACTTAACATTTTTGTTTGTAAATTTGATATTTCATAATTATTTATATGATATAAATATTTAGCAAATTCAAGATATGTTAATTTATAGTGATTAATATAATTATACAAATAATGATTTTTATCTCTTTTTACATAATTATAAAAGGAAATAAATCTATTAAACGGATGCCTCATTATTGAAATATGTACTATATTTTTATCATGATTAAAAAATGGATTTAAACCATAATTAAAATGTCCCCCTGAAGCCACATAATTAGATATATCTTTATCTTCAAATGATTCTTTATATACATGTAAATATTTTTCATTTAATGCATTTGTAATCCATGTATTAAAAGATGTTCCGCCACATTTGGGAATATGTGTAAATATTAAAAATTGTTCTTCAAAATTAAATTTATACATTTTTTTTAAAAAAATCATAAGTTGTATTAGATTGTTTTATTTTATTTTTTATATTTTTACTAACAGTATATTTAGATAAAGCAGATGGCAAATATTGAATAATATCTGATGGATCTATACCCAAAAATTCACCACATAATATATCTTTCATATCCCATGTTCGTAAATTAGATATGTGTAAATGATAACATTTAATTAAAAATGAAGGATTAATTGGTAAATAACCGCTTTTAAAAAATTGATAAGATATTCTAGAATCACATCCTGCAACACCCATACAAAAATCTACATCTTCAACTATAATAGGTGTTTTTAATATCCATGTATCATAACACGCTGAAATTTTTTCATGAAACCAGTTGTCATTATTTGATAATGTATGCCATCTAGATAAACAATATGCATAATCTTTTTCAAAAGTTACACACTCTAAAGTATCATCAAAATAAATATCTGCATTTGAAATAATAACAATTTCATTATACATAATATGTTCATTTGCATAATCTATTAAATTTCTAAAAGTTGGTTTAGTATTAATATTTACAAAATTAACCTTATCATATTCTGTTATATTTTTAATACCAATATCTTCAGATAAAATATTAATTGATTTTATAAATTTATTATTACTATTATTTTTTAAACAAGAATAATATTCTTCATTTCGGTTTTCGGAATTAGATTTAAAAAAAGTTGTTATTAAATGCATTTAAATCCTTATATTTTATTTAATTCTTTATCTATAATTTCATAAACATCTTTTATATAAATAGTGTCAGACCCAATAATTTTAGCATTATATTTCATAGGAATTTTTTTTATCCAACTATATGTCATAATTTCATTCTTTAAAAAAATTATAAATTTACAATTTCTTTGATAATTATCAATAGTTATTGAAAAAGAATAAGGACCAGAACCTCTTCCAATTATAACTTCAGAATTTAATGATAAATAACTGTTTTCATTTAAATCTGAACCTTTAATATTTATAATATCTTCTGTAAAAAACAAATTATCTCGCCTGATAATATCATTTTTTTTACTAGAAATTAAAAATATAAAATCTTTATATTTATTAGTAATACAATTAATTATAGGACTGAAATTAAATTCAAAAGCTTGTTCAGAATGAACATCACCATTTGATATAAATATTTTTTTCTTACCATGATAATTATTTAATAATAGATTAACATTATCTATATCACATTTTTTATAATCTATTTTGGGAAAAAAATCCCAAATATTATAATTAGTTATATCTATATTAAAATATTTTAATATAATCTCTTTAAAATATTCATATAAACAATCAAAATTAGCTTTATATATATTAAAAATATTTAAATTTGTAGAAAACCATGTATTTATATATAATACATTATTTCTAATATGTGTTGGACTATTTGGTTTAAGATAATTTACATTTATTTTATTACATTTGATATTAATATCTTTTAATAAAGACAGATCATTGTTATGTAAATATTCACATTCATAACCTAATCCCATAATAAATTTTACAAAAGATCTGCTAACATGAATATCTCCATTATGCCAAAAATTAAAGAAAACTATTTTATTAAATTTGTAAATAAAATTATCCTCTTCATTTACATCAATAATTTCTTGTTCTATTGGAAATATAATATTTTTTTTATCTTCACATGTTATTAAAATTTTCTTTAGAAAAATCTTTCCTTTTGTAGATATTGGTCTTTTAATAATAATGCTATAAGATTCCTGATCTGATGTTATTGAAATATCAGTTGTATATGATTTTAATACAGCTGATGCTATATTTGTTTTATATTGTTTGTCATTTAATAATCCAAATATAAACTTCCCATTTCCATCAATTCTATATAAATCAACCGTAATAAAATATATCTTATCTTTATCTAATTTTGGTATCTCTATTGTATAATTACTAGTATTACCAATAATTACACCATTATCACAAATCTTAGCTCCATTTTTACAATCGAATTCACTAAATCCAAATATTTCAGAATTATAAATAACATTTGTATTTTGTAAATTATCAATTATTGATTTTTTTAATTCAATATCATTGTATAATAAAATTTCATCAACAAGATATATTTTACCCTTATTTTTTGCTAATGGTTTAATAGTAATTAAACCATCTACACCAATAGATAATGATATACTTTGATTTTCTAAATTAATTTTAAAATCTTTACATATACCATTAGATGAAATATTTACAATATCATTAATATAATCTTGTTTAAATTTTAAAACACACCTGTTAGCTTTTATATTTTTAAAATTTAAACACAAATTACTAACATTAGAATTCAATACCAAACCATCTCTTGTAAAAGAAATATTTTGTATAGAAAATACATAATCTTTAAATTCTAATGGTAATATCTTTTTTAATAAAAAATTTGCCATACACACCTATAAAATAAATGAAATAATATTATTAATTCTCTCATCAAACCCACTTTTAATATTTAAATGAAACCCATTTTTCTTTACCATTCTCAACTGAAAATTCTTCATGAGTTTCCCCAAACCATTTTTCTTTCTTTGGAATATCATTAGTAGAAAAATAAGCATTGTTAAAACTAATAAAATCAAATTTATATCCAATATTAAGCCCTAGTACATAATCTATAATAGTTTTCAAACCAAGGTGGTTATATTCTATACATAGAACAGTTGGAAGCATGTTAGATTTAGACATTCCATCTAATACTTTAATTTCAAAACCTTCAACATCTAAACAAAAAAGATCAACTTTATTAATATTATATTTATTAAATATGAAGTTTAAATCAGTATAACTAATTGTTTTAACTTCATATTCTTTAAATGATATAATTGGATGATAATTTAATTCATCTAAATGTTCTGCTGTATGTTTAAAAGATCCATTACCAGAACACTCACCTGTAGGTGTGATAACATCTTTAAACATTAAAGTCTCTGTTTTATCAGATAATCCCATGTTTAAATTTATACTCTTTGGTCTATTTCTTATTAATCCTTGATAATATTTACTAGATGGCTCAAAATTAATACCTTTCCATCCCATAAATTCTTCAAAGAATTTACAACAGCTAATACTAACTCCATCAACAGCTCCTGCTTCTGTCAACCACCCCCACCAAGCAAAGCTTGGTAGGGGCTTGTATCTACCAGACAATTGGTTAGTATCCCTTCAATTGCCCCGGAATTCAATCCAGGCGATAATTTAATAGTCGGATAATGTCTTTCAACATTATCAATCTTTTTCAGACTATTGTTTGGCTCATTGACTGGAGCCTGCTCTTTCGAGATTTTTTCACTTATCCATAAGTCTCTAATATTCTTTGAAGCATTGAAATCTGCTCCATCTTTATGCCCACACTTTATACAATGAAATTCACTTCCCTTGCGATTCTTGCGAGATATGTATCCGCAAGAATTGCATCTCTGACTTGTATATTGTGGATTTACATAATCTACTACCTTCCCAATTGCTTCAGCTTTGTATTTAGTATACATTTCCAATTGGTAGAAACTCCAATTAGAAATTCTCCTATTCATTCTTTTGCCCTTGGATTTCTTATTCATCTTTGAAAGTTTTTCAAAGATGAAATATTGGAAAGGTAATTGCACTAGAGATTTAGAAATAATATGATTTTCATTTTGGCTGAACCGCTTTTCTCGTCCTGACAAAATACGTAAACGTGTTTTGGCAGCGCGAGTGCCTTTTGCCTGAAGCTTTTTCCTATTATAACTATTCTTTCTTTTTATTTTATTACGATGTTTTCCTGACACTTCCATACCATTAGAACAACTAATAGTATTAATTATTCCCCGATCAATACCCAGAACATCGCCTTCTGCATTTGCAGAAGGCTGGTCTGAAGTAAAGATTAGAGAAACAAAGAACTGTTGTTTTTGTTTCTCAAAGGTTAATTGCAGTCCTTTATATTTCCATTTATCTTTTCCATTAACTTTTTCAGTTATTAAGTATTGGAAATATTTTGGAATTTCTATTATAGTTTTATAACGATAATTTTTAGTTAAAGTAGAAATTGTTAATAAATTTCCTCTTAAAGAAGAAGTTCTTAAATCAAATTGAACTCCTGAGGAATTCGATTTTGATGACTTAAATTTCCATGGTTTTTTCTTATTATTAGTTTTAATATTTCCAATAGCAGAATCTCTAATGGATTGAATAAGAGCAGAAGGAAGATCTGGGAATTGATTAGTAAGATCGGAATAAAGATCTACATGTACTTTTTTAGTATTAATTGATTTGTGCTCAAAGCACCAATCCACATGAGTATTATATACTTTAGAAGCCATATCCATAAGAGGTAAAAATTGATCTTTAGGAAGATCAATTTTTATCTTCATAGTTCTGGAAATAGTTTTCTTTTTAGATTTAGGATTTGGCATATAAAGTATTTTGACTCATGTTTGGAAAATGTAAAGGGCATTAATGCAATTCATCCCCCACCAAGACAAGCTTGGTAGGGGTTTTCTTGCATTGCTTTGATAAAGAAACCATTCCTTTTATCTTTAAAATAATTTTCAAATAATACCTGATCAACAGGTGGAGACCATTGTCCATAAAATTTCCTATTAAAATCTAAACCAACTTTCATTTTACTGCTCCTTTTATTATTTCTATAATTTTTTCATCAATTGCATCTATAAGTTTATTGCGTTCCAAATTCAAATCACATAAATTATTTAATATATTTAACATATATTTTTTACTATCTATTGTTGTACAATATTTATTATCAAATTCTTCAAAAGTCATTCTCTTTATTTCATATAGAAATTCTTGATTTTCCCAAAGTTCATGATCTATTGTAGAAAGTTTATATATTAAATTACCAAAATTATTTTTATCCATAATTAATATGTCTTATGTTTTCTTTGAATAAATTTTCCATTGTCTAAATTTTCACCAGAAACTGCAGAATTTATTATTTCTACAATTTTTTCATCAACCTCATCTATAAGTTGATTACGTTGATTATTCAAATCACATGCTTTTTTTAAAATATCCCAAAGTTTTTTTGCACCATCTTCTGTTTGCCAATACTTATTTTTATATTCTTCAAATGTCATTCTACGAATTTCATAAAGAATATCTTGATTATTCCACATTTTCAAATCTACTGTACATAATTTATCAATAATTCCGCCGATCGTATCGCTCATATTTCCTCACAAAGTTTTAATTCCTAAATATTGTTTATTATCATAATAACTAAATTCATATCCAAAAGACTTATATAACCTAACTGCAGTAACATTATCTTTATAAACCTTTAATCTAATTTTTTCTGCTCCATTATTTTTTGCTGCTAAATGTAAAAAATTCATTAATAATTTAGAAAATCCTTTTCCACGGTAATTTTTACTTACATAAATACCCAAACAAGGAATTTTATATCCATTATCCCATCCTCTTAATAAACCATATGCAATAATTTGATCGTCTTTATCAATATCACTATCTAACATAATATAATAAAGATCTTTTCCAACATAATCAGTACAAAGGTCATATGCAAATTCATATGTAAATTCATGAGGGTGAAATTTTTTATCTTCTTTTAACTCTATAATTTCATTAAATAATTTAATTAAAAGATTACAATGTTCAATGTTTGGATATAATATTTGTAATATTTTCATATGTTTCCTGTATTATTATTGTTTTTTATATTATTTAAATTCAATTTTATTTTTCTTTTTAATATTTTTAAAAGCCTCTAAAGGACGTAGATTTTCTAATGCCCAACATTTTTGAAAATTTTCTTCTTCCATTGAATTGTATGGAAGAAAAAATTGTGGAATTATATGATCAATATGCCATGTTTTTTTATTCTTATTAATTCTACCATGATTATCCCAATTCATCCAAGGTTCCCATTGTTTTTCTAAATGTTGTTTAAATTCATTTATAGTATATGGAAGATATTGTAATATAGACTTGTCAGTTTTCGAAGAGTTTTGTTTTTTAAGTGCTTCGTTAATTAAGTGAGAAATATTATGACGCAAATTAAATGTTGGATCTTTTAATCTTCGTTTTTTTTGATAATCTTTATTATATTCTAAAATTTTATTTTTATTTTTTAATTGATATTCTTTAATTTGTTCTTTATTATTAATATAATATTCTTTAGATTTTTCTTTAATTTTTTCTTTATTATTAATACTATATTGTTTCTTTTGTTTTAAAAACTGTTCTTTATTATTAATATAATATTCTTTTGTACATTGTTTACACTGATATTGCAATCCATCTTTAGTAGATTTTTTTGTATGAAAATCAGATTTATTTTTTTCTATTTTACATTTATTACACATTTTCATATATTTTTTGTATCATTGTTTTCAAAAATAGCTTTATATAAAGCATAATCTTGATTATTAATTTCTAAAATATAATCATTTAATTCTTTCAAATATGAATTAGAATATTCTATATTATTTTTATTAGAAATATTTAAATAATTAACTTTTATTAATGGTGATACTTTAAGAAAATTACTTAATTTATTATAAAATTCATTCATATTCTCAAAACATCCAACAATTATATAATTTTTTTTAATATTATTTAATGCATCAATCCAATTTTCATTTTCACGATTATTGTTTAACATTTTTACTTGTAAATTTGAAATTTCTCCATTATTAATATTATATAATGAATGTGCAAATGTTAAAGGGTCACTATTAATAATATATTTATGTGAATAATGATTTTTATTATTTAATACATGATTATAATATGATATAAATCTAGAAATAGGATTTCTCATTACTGAAATATAAACTGGAACTTTTCCATTAAAATCTTTAGGATTATCACCATAATACTGATGACCACCAAAACCTTTATATAAAGAAAAATTTTGATTATCAATAATATTTGGAGATATAATTGTTAAATAATTATCATTAAATGCTCGCAAAAGCCAATCATGAAGTGATGTCCCGCCACATTTTGGAATGTGTGTATATATTAATATTTCATTATTTTGGTCAAAAGTTTTCATATATTATTTTCTATTATTTTAAATATAAGCATTGGATTCATCTCTCTACTTCCAATGATCGTTGCTTTATAAGTCATTGGTAAATTTACTATCCAATAAAAATTTTCCCTTATACAAAAATCAATGAATTTTACATTTCTATTATAATTATATTTAGTTATTGCAAACATATAAGGACTAGAATGTCTTCCAATTATTATATCACATTCTGTAGATAAATAACTATTTTCATTTAAATCACATTCATTACTATTAATAATATTTTTTGTAAAATGTATATTCTCACTATTTTTAATATAACTATCTTCATTAGATAATAAAAACAAATATTCAGGATATTTATTTGCAAGTGAATTTATAATATCACTAAACGAAAAATTAATAGATTGTGCAGAGTGAACAGTACCATTTGAAATAAATATTTTTTTTCTATCTTTATTAGTATTTAAAAATTTCTTTGCATTTTCTATATTAAATTTGTTATAATCAATTTCTGGAAAAAATGTCCATAAATCTTCTGTTGAAATATCCTTATCAAAATATACTTTAAATATATTTGTAAAATGTTCATATAAAGTATCAAATGATACTCCATATTTATTATAAATAGTCATATCAATTGCAAACCACGTATTTAAATATAATATATTATCTTTTATAAAACAAGGGGTGCGATGTTCTACATTAATTGGGGTTTTACATGGAATACCTAAATCTTTATATAAATTAAGTGGTACATTTTGATAATGTTCACATTCTAAACCAAGTGATTTAACATAATTATAAGTATAATTAACAAAAGATCTTCCACAATGCAAATCACCATTGTGCCACAAATTAAATAATATAACTTTATTAAATTTATCCATAATTTACACCAAGTATTAATTATAATTATATCAAATCAAAATCCAATCTGTAGGAATTAAATCATCAATTGGATTTAATTTTTTCAATTTTGGACCAAACCAATTATTAGGAGCTATTATTACTTTATTACTATGTTTACTTAACCAAGCAGCCCACCAAGAAAACGAACTATTTGCAATAATAAAATGATTACACGCTGACATTAATTTAAAATCAATAACAGATGATCCTGTCTCATTTATTATAAATTGATTTCCAATAAAATTTTTTCTACACCATTTTATATCATCTGAAAATATTATATATTTTTCACATGGTATTTTTTTCATAGCTTCATTATAATATTTCATTGTTTGAATTGAATGATAATCAAAAAATTTTATATAATCACCATGTCTTATATGTATTGCACAAATATCTTTATATTTATTATGATTTTCAGGATTTTTAAATTCAAAACATTCTTTTATATAATTAGTACAATTATCAAAATATTTACAACTTTGAAAATATCCAAACAAATCACAATTCTTTTTAAATGGAATTTTATTATATCTAAAATTAGATTCTTTATAAGTATTATCGAATTTTATTTTATTAATATTTACAAAATATTCATCTGATATAGCAAACTCATTCTGATGCTCCCATTTTGGGAATATATATGGTACTTTATATTTTTTAGCATATCCAATAGTTGCAGCTATTTGAAACAACATATTCCCACGTTGACCATATGTGCCTAATTTACTAAAAGTTACTGTCATTAAAACTCTTTCAAAATATTGTATGGTTTACTTGCTCTAATTTTTTTTTCTAAATATATTTGTCTTATTCTATCAACCTTACTATCATTAATTTCAGATTCACAATTATAAATATATAAAACATCAGAAATAAAAGATTGATTAATACCAGCCATTTCTAACATAGGAAACATTGCTGCTAAATCACTAGTCATATCAAAAAATTTTCCATTCTCCATAAAATCTTCTTTATTTATTTTTTTAAATAACCAAGCGTAATATGTTCTTAAATGTGATGAACACCAATGAAATTTTCTATAACTATTATTATCTATAATATATTTTGGAATTGGACGTGAACAACCAAGTTTATTATCTGGAAAAGATCTATATTGTCCATAAGTTATAAATATATTTTCTTTATTATATTCTTTATTTAATCTATTAAGAACTTCAACATTAGCTAACCAATCATCACCATCTAAAACTATAATAATTTCATCATCATCGCAACTGTGAACCATATTATACATATTATTCATGGCACCTAAACGTTCAGTATTTTTAATTAAAATACAATTATTTTTACCAAAGAATAACTTTTCTACTTCTGTAACAGTTCCATCAGATGAGCAATCATCTGTATAAATTATTTTATAATTAGAATAATTTTGATTAAGAACAGATAAAATATTTTTATTACACCATTGTTTGTTATTATAACTTGGAATAACTATTACAAATCTTTTTTCTTTCATAAAAATACGATATATCAACAAACATGGTAAAAGAAATTAATATTGTATATTATGGTCATCCTAAAAAATCTCTTGAATACGATGGTCCTGAAGGAAAAGTTTGGATAAATAATATTCGTGACAAGAATATTCCAAATGTATTTATGGGATATGAATCTTGTAAATATCCTATAAATAATGATAATTTTATAATGCTTGAACCAATTACTGTTAGTTTAAAAGATTATGATTATTTTTATTTAAATAAATATTCTAAAATATTTTCACCATTTTATAAAGTATTTGAAAATACTAATATTAAACATAAAATTATTCCAATAAACTATGCTAGTAATGATAGATTTATTCTTAATAAAAATATAAATAGTTGTCATATTACTTATTTAGATTTTATAAATAATTGGAATTCACATGATAATAGAATTAATGGTGCTGTAATTATCTCAGCTGATAAATTTTCAAATCACAAATCTTCTATATATGAATTACGAAATTTTATTGGTAATATTTTATATAAAAATAAAATTATAGTTTCAAAATATGGAACATCAAGGTTACCTTTACCATATTTTAAAGGTAGAACTACAGATAAACTTGGTGAAATTTGTAAATATAAATTTAATATCTGTACTGAAAATATTTATGATCCATTATATTCTTATAACTATTTAACTGAAAAATTACCTCATGCTATATATGGTGGAGCTGTTCCTATATATATTGGATGTTATAATGTTGAAGATTTTGTTCCAGAAAAAGCATTTATTGATTTAAGAAAATTTATAATTACAAAAAATAATAATAAAACAATTGATGAAAAAGAACTTATAAACTATATAAAAAACTTTTCTAAACAACAATTTGAAGAATATCAGCATGCTGCTATTCAATATATGAAAGATCCGAAAGGTATTTTCTACCAAACAGATCCTAATAGATACTATAAAAAAATGTTAGAAATATTATAATTCTTTATATGGAATAAATAATTGTTTTTGTTTTTGAGAATATAGTCCACAATTTTTTCTAAATTGTGGGAAATTATCATTATGTTGTTTAGTTTTAAAATCTCTATATTTACCAATATCATTTAATCCACTACCTAAATGATTACCCATTCTTTCAATATAACCAATTTTAAATCCTAAAACACGAGTTCTAACTCCAAAATCAGCATCTTCCTCTCCATAAATTCCATATTCTGTATTAAAAAATCCAAGCATTTTATGTAACTGTTTTGTAAAAACCATACATGCAGTACCTAAATTGCCATGTGGTTTATCTTGGAATGAATATCCATTTTTTGTAATAACTGTATATTTAGTATCTTCAAAATTTACACCAATAGCTGCAAATCCTTTATTAGCAATTAATATATTAATACATTCATCTAACCATCCATTTGGCATTTTAACATCATTATCAATTGTACAATACCATTGTGTATTTAATTCATCTGCTTTTTTCAAACCTATATTACGGCCAACAGCAATACCTTTATTAGAATTAACAAGATTAATATGATATTTAACATTTTCTGTATCTTGTAAAGTATTAAGATAATTAATAGTTCCATCAGTTGAACCATTATCAATAATTACTAAATTATATGGACGATTAACAGTATTTAGTAAATCATCTAATGTTTCTTTTGTTAAATTTAATCTGTTATAAGTTACCATCATTAATGTAGTATTTATCATATAAAACCTTCGCATATATTAAAAACATCTATTGGAGATATCCATTTTGTATATACAAATATATCATTCTCAATACCAAGTGACTCGGCATTTTTTAATAAATCCAATGGACCATTAATTTTTCTAGATATTAATTTCGATTTAGAAATCATCATAGATATTATTAACCAATTTATATCATTTGATAATACCATCCATGATTTTATTACTGTTTGCATTATATTTTTAAAATCATATTTATATATATTTATATTTGATCCATAAAAACTATATATATATTTTGTAAATAATACTACCTTAAATCCTTTATTTGATACTAATTGTGCAAATTCTTTTATATTATGAATATTCCAATCTAACATATTATTATCGCAATCATTTAAAATAATTGAAATTATTTTAGTTTTATTAGAATTAAATTTTCCAGTTTTATATAAATTATCTATAAATTCTGTACCTAAATATCTGAGATTTGGAGTATAATTATTCCATGGAATTAAAACGTTTTTATATATTTGTTCAAAAATTGGAAGATTAATTTTTTCAGGATATTTACCCCAATAACTATTTCGAATTAAATAATTATTTAATATATTAAAATAAGCATTATCATTTTTATCAAAAAATATTGGAACTGGATAATTTTTTAAATTTTCCTCTGTAATTTTTATATTACTTAATGTACATAATCCTTGAAATTTTACAAAATCATAATACTCAAAATTTCCAATCCATGATAATTTATTATTATTTACTGTATGTTTAATAGCTTCAGCTGCACATAATGAAATGAAAGATTCTAATATTCCACCAAATGCCGTTATTATAATATGTTTATCTTTTAAAACATCATTCCAAATTTGTCCATCAATTTCTGGAATAATATATTTACCACGTTCAATTTTCCATGGAATTCCAGCTGAAAATGGAAAAAATTTGGATTTATATTTTATTTTTTTACGTGACATTTTGTAAATTGATTTTATTTTTTATTAATTAAAAAAGAGAGTTAGGGGTTTAACAAACTAATCTGCTTTATTGAATTTTCCATCCCATTTATTTTTAAATGTCTTTAAATTATGATTCCACATTATTTTATTAACAGGATTTTTCTTTAATGATGCACTTTCTTCATGAAATATCTTAGTTTTTCCACAATACATAATTTTTTTATTAAGATTATATTTTACAGATAAATTAAAATCAACATCTTCAAAACACCAAAAATATTTTTCTGAAAATCCATTTAAACCACTAATATTTGTAGTGCAAACTTTTCTAAAATATTCAGCTTTTGTTAACATACAAGCTGCTGTTACTGCTTCAGCTTCATTATTACTTCTAGATTTATCATCGTCCTTTTCACCGTGACGAAAATTGTATGGAATGTAATTATATTTTTTTGAAAAATATATTCCAGCATGTTGTAATAAATTACTATTTGGATATAAAATACGACTTCCAACTATACCTACATCACTTTTAAATAAAGAAATCATATTATCAATTGATGAATTATCTCCAAACCAAAGATCATTATTTAATAATAGAATTAAATCATTATCATCTGGTTTAATTCTATCAAATAAAATATTCATTCCAGATGAAAATGAATTTCTATTATGACCGCAAAAATATGTTTTAATTCGATTTGATTCGATCGATTTTAAAAACTGATCCGATCCATCCTTAGATCCATTATCTTTAATATGCCAACAATAATCTAAATAGCTCAGAGATGGGATTAGAGTCTTATGCAGCCTACGGAGCATGTCTATTTGATTCCAATGTAGTGTAAGTATTTTTAATTTCATGCAAGCTCCGATTTTCGATTACTCCATAGTTGAATAAATATATTACGTGATTTTAGATACATATCCCCTAAATTAAGCTTTTTTCCTGTAACTCGACCAATATGTTTTACCGGAATATTAATTATTAAAAAATGAATTCCAAGTATTTTTGCTCTAAAAGAAAGATCTGTATCTTCAAAATATGCAAAAAATTTAGTAAAAAATGGACCTTCTTCATTTTGAATAATTAATTTATCCCATATATTTGCTGAGGCGGAAATACACCATCCGCTCATATACCAAAATCCTCGTGAAGGAAATTTACTTGATTCACAAATAAATTGAAAATTATTATCTAAACAACCAATTGTTGGTCCAACTATTAATCCTTTTTTGCATTCTGAAATAATATCATTAGTCCAACAATTTTCTTTATCAATAATTTTAATATCATTATTTAAGAACATAATATTTTCATATCCTAATTCTTTACTTAAAATAAATCCTTGATTACACGCTTTTCCAAATCCAAGATTAATATTATTTCTAATGATTTTAATTTTATCTGTTGAATTTAATAATTTAGTATTATCAGTACTATTATTATCAACTAATATAATTATGTGAGATGAAGGTAATTTAGATAAACTATTCAATGTATTATTTGTATATTGAAAATTATTAAAAACTGGAATCACTATCGCTAACTTTTTTTCATTTGAACTGTTCATATTGGCACACCTCTTGCTACTATAATACTATAATACTATAATACTATAATACTATAATAAATATATACTAGGGTAGCTTTTTTAATTTATTTATCGATTAATAAATCGTAAAAGTAGGAATTGGGTTGATATTTTCATTAGTTTAATATTAAAGATGATATTATAATTTATTAATTTTCGCCTTGTGAAATATTTTACCAGAAAAAATAAGTATTTAATTTAGCAAAATTAATTCTGTTTGCAAAATAATATAATATTAATTTAACAAAAAAAATATTATTCAATTTTAAAACATATATAATAGAAATTTTGTATAAATTATAGTAGTATAGAAATTCAAATGAACCCAAATAATTTACAGAAATAATACATTTTTATTATTAATCAGTTATCTATTTATTTTCCTTACTAATATATTTTATCAGAAAATATAAAAGATTAAGAATCAATTGATAATATTTGTTTTGCTGCTAAATTCCATGTAAATTTTTCTGAAGTAGTTTTCATATTTTGTGAAAATAAAGATTTTAAGTGATCATATTGTTCAACTGCTAATTTTAATTTCTTTGCAGCATCATCTGTGTTAATAACAAAATGCACAGCAAATGGGTTTGATTCCCAATACTGGTGATTTTTTGGAGCACGTTTAACAGATCCATCTATTAATAAAGAATTTGTATTATTACAGAAATCCAAAATTCCACCATATCTAGGAACAATATTTATTAATCCACAAGCTAATGCTTCAAGTGAAGGTAAATGCCAACATTCAGTATGTGTAGCTGAAAAATTAATATCACAAGCTTTATAAATACTAGCTATATTTGTAATATAATCAAAAACAAATTCAACTTCTGCATGATTTGGAAATTTATGTTCAAATTCTTTGTAAATTTGATTAAAATCAACATCAAATGGATGATTTGTTTTATTTTGTTTAAATATTTTTGCAACTAAACATACATCATCTTTTTTGGTAAAAGCTTTGCCAAAAGCTTCTAAAGCTAAATGTAATGCTTTTCTAAGATGAGGTTGTGCTACATTTAGTAAAATCTTTTTATTTTTCTTTGTTTTTAAACTCCAAACTTCATCTTTGGTATAATCTTCTAAATTAATTCCATGAGGAATTACAATCATTTTATTTTCAGGAATTTTCATATTTAAAAATACATCTTTGGTAAAATTAGAAGATGGAAGTACATAATCTACAGATTTATAATATTTACCAAAACCATGTAATAGTGAAAAAGATTTATTATCAAATTGTTTAGAATTATATTCATAATTCCAAATTGCATAACGTCGTTTTATTCCATTGGAAGTATAATTTGGCCAATTATGTGGTGCAGTATAACTTAATTGCATATCATAAATTCCATTTGGCCTATCTCGAACAAAAGGAATTAAATCTTTTGGTAAAAATCTATAATCAATTCCATCTGTAGATATAAATTCTACATCATGTCCTTGTTTAATAAATGCTCGCCCTAAATTTTGACCTACAACTGCCCACGAGTGTGATTTAAAAAATAGAAATTGTTGTATTTTAATTCGCATAATAACTCTTTGTTAATAAATAATATATCATTAACAATTAAGTTATGTATTGTATTGTTTTTGTTTTTTGTTTTTTTTTAGCTAATTTATTAACAACCAGCATGCCAAATATGCACATCTACAGTACCAGTTCCTTTAAACCAAATTTTATCTTCGTTTCTTAAATCAAAATTAAATATTTGATCTGCACTAATTCTTCCATGAGTTGTTACACCATTAAAAGAATATTCAACATTATCTCCAGTAATTCCTACAAACATTATACGTCTAGCTCCACGAAATGTTACAAGTACTTGTGGATCTATTGTCCAACTTCCTACAGCAGTTACTGTTTTAAAATAGTTAAAATCTTTTCCTTTTGTTTCAGTCATATTAAAATACCTCTATTTATTTTTCTTCTAATAATTGTATTCTTGTTTTTAAATTTTCAATTATAATTTGTTGTTCTTGAACAGCTTTAATTAATACTGATATAAATTCACTATATCCTAGTGTTTTAATATCTCTTCCATTATTAATAGAATGATCTTGATAACCACCAAAATCAACTCCTAATTCATCACATACTAATTTTACTTCTTGAGCAATTAATCCGTGATGATATCTATTTCTCTTTTTTGAATTATCTTTATTTACAATATAATCTTCTCTATAATCCCATTTAAAATCTACAGGGCGGAGTTTATTTATAAATTTAAGACCTAATACAGTATTTCTAACATCAGCTTTATCTCTAATATCTGAACGATCTTGTACAGCTCCATAAACATAAGTTGTAGTTGTTGAATCGCCTAATTGTATTTGACAACTTCCTGAAACAATTGAATTAGCACCAATACAAGTACTATTAAAATATGAAGTAGTTGAACCAAATGCATTATATCCAATAGCTGTATTATTATATCCGTCTATTAATTCATCACCAGCTTGAAATCCAATTAAAGTGTTTCCATTTGATATTATATTACCACCAGAAAAACTTCCAATTGCAACATTATTACTTATTCTGTTTACTGAATTTGTATTATTATACAATGCATCATAACCAATAGCAACATTATCATATCCATCATGTATAAAATATCCTGTTTTAAATCCAAGTGATGTATTTCTACTTCCTGTACTTAGAGAAAAAAGTGAATTATTTCCAATTGCTGTGTTTTTATCTCCTGTTTGTAATGTTTGACAAACAGAATAACCCATTAATGTATTATATGATGAAGTTAAAATTGCATTTGCACCAGCACCATATCCCATAGCTGTATTTTCTACTGCCGTTGTTACTTTTGAAAGAACATTATAACCAACAGCAGTTGCTGTACCACTTGTTAATGCAATACATGTATTATTTCCAATAAATGTATTAGATGATGAAGTTGTATTTGCACCAGCACCATATCCAATAGATGTATTTTTAGTTCCTGTTGTTACTTTTGAAAGTGAACTATAACCAATTGCTATACTTTCTGCTCCGCTGCTTAATAATTCAGCTGCTTTATAACCAATTGATATATTATAACTTGATGTTATTAAATTTCCAGCATTATGTCCAATAGCAATATTTCCAATACCAGTTTCATTAGATTTTAAAGCATAATATCCTATACCTATATTTGCAGCACCTGTTGTATTTGAACTAAGAGTTTGATAACCAATTGCAATTGCAGGAACTGTACTTAATTTTGCAGCTTGATATCCAATTCCAATTAATCCAGCAATAGTGCTTGATACACAAGCCTCATTACCAATAGAAATATTATTTGGCATTGTTATACGACTAAAATATCCATCCATCCAATAATTTAAAGGTGTACCTAAACTTAATTCATTTGATGTATAAGAATATAAAGAATAATTGGTTAAATTTAATTTTTTAATAGATCCAATATAAGTAGTTAAAGATGTTTGTGCTTTTATATAACCATCTCCAATAATAATATCATTAGAACCAAAATTAAAAGTTGCTTCTCTAGTTGTTGTAGTTAAATAAGTAGAGCCTATTGTAGTTA
>Ga0172381_10000073_pt1 | contig 106016 bp, 108 predicted proteins | sample Leawel6488metaG_FD_119754 | JGI IMG/M metagenome (GOLD analysis project Ga0172381, IMG submission 119754) | Leachate microbial communities from a municipal landfill in Southern Ontario, Canada - Leachate well 64-88 metaG | ecosystem: Engineered > Solid waste > Landfill > Unclassified | place...
ATGAGCATAGTAGAAATGGAAAAAGTACAAGAAGCTATCTTTAGTAATCGACGTCCTAATAAGACGGTCTTTGATCATTCTATTAACCAAAGATGATTGTATGATTTTATTCATGTTTTTTATCTTTATTGAAATTATTAATTGACTTAGATTTAGTAATCGCTGCCAAACGAAGAGCCTGCTTTACAACTTTCGCTTGAGAGGGAGTTAATCTTTCGTCGTCTTCCTTAGTAGTAATTTCCAGCTTATTTTTATAGTTATCGTTCCTATGTTTAAGCCAGAAACTTATCGCTGGCCAGTTTTTCTCTTTGATAAGAGTTAACAGCTGAGTCTCGCTCATGTCATTTACTAAAGCGACACCCTTGGAAAGAGATTCGTCCATCTTTTTAGCAAAACTTAAATCTTCTTTTCTCCAGCGATAGACGGTATTGCGTGAAAGATTCGTCTTTTCACAAGCAACTTGAACAATAGGAACCTTTTCGAGCTCTAATAGAAACAATTCTTGAAATTTATTCTTTTTCATAGATTGCTTTGTTACCAGTAAATGCTTCGTATCTTTTTACGATGAGATCACAAAATCGTGGCTCTAAATCGCAGCCATAAACACGTCGACCGAGTTGTTCGCCTGCAAGAAGAGTACTACCAGAGCCAAGAAAGCTATCTAGAATGATATCGCCAGGTCTTGTGCATCTTTTTATAGCCTTTTCGTGAAGTTGTGGAGGTTTAGACGTCGCATGTTCATAGTCCTTCGCCGAGAGCCTTTTTGCGGTCCACACATCAACGAAATTATCGACTTGGGTTAGCAAATCGTTGCCTGTGCCAAACTCCTTATTCATTACTTCATTTAGATTAGTAATCGATTCCGCTAAATACGGTTTCCCTCGAACCCCATAGACCACCGGCTCATAAACCTTATTAAAGGCAACTGTCGGAACAGGGTTCTGATTGTTCTTTAGCCATAAACAGACTCTTTTATTATTGATCCCTAAGCTTCTATATACTTCTTGGATAAGACCAATATAAATCTGATCACACCAATAGAATATATGTACATCGGGAACAGTTGCTAATAGGGCAGCCTGGAGACTATCTTTGATAAAATTCTTATACTCTTCAAAGCTTCGAGAATCGTTGACGTTACCGCCGTAGTCCCTATTGCCACCAATTCCAGCCCCGTAATTGATTTCCAAATTATATACAGGGTCCGAGTAAATCATCGATGCTTTTTCTTCACCAAAAAGCCTTTTAATGGTTTCTGGCTTGGTCGAATCTCCACAAATTAATTTATGGCAACCCAAATGAATAATATCTCCAAGTTTAGTTTTGGGTATCGTTATTTTTTTAATCTCTTTCTCTATATCGAAAGAATCATCAACCACTTCTTTTTCTTCGTCCCAAAACTTGGCCAATTGTATTTGGTCAAATCCTGCCTCCATAAGAATATCGAGGTCAAATGACTTCAGTGATTCAAAATCCCAGTCTCCGCCTAGAGAATTACTTGCGATAAGATATTGCTTAGCTTCTTTCTCGGTGAGTTGGCGATTAGGTTTGCGAACATCTATAACATCTTCGCCACGATTAAGGAGTTGGAGAGCTTTGACCCTCTGATGTCCCGCGAGGATTTTGCCATTAAAATCAATCGCTGGAATTTCGACGAGATTATACTTCTTAAGACTCTTTTTGAGATCCGACATCTGTTTGTCGGTAATGATACGAGGATTGATCTCTTGTGGGACAAGGTCATTCACTCGTTTTTGCACTGTGTGCCATTGTAGCTTTTGCATACAATTTTATTATTAACTTTCTAATAAAATGTATGGGTTGAGTATTATATTAAAAAATGCCCATTCCACACACGAAATAAAATGACATCGACAAATATCAAACTATTTCTTGCGCGGAATAGGCACGGTTTTTTAGGCGGTAGCTATTCTACTTTTTACTACGCATTACAAACTTATTAAGTTGTAACTATATTATATATCCTTATCTTTATTTTTTGCAAGTTTTTTTCTGAAAATTCTCTTTGCATTTTTACTATTAACAAAATCTTCGGCATCTTTTGCGAGAGATAGTGGAAGGCCTGTTATAGGGAATTGAACTGTTACCTCATAACCTTTTTCTCGTTCTTCTTCTACGTATCTTATAAAATCAGGATCCTTACTAAGCATATCTAAAACTGCTGACATTTCTTTCTTTTCCTCTACTAGAGGTTGATTATTTTTAACAATCGGACTATATATTCTTCCAGGATTACCTGTTTCAAAAGATTTTTTAATTTTTTTTCCGAGAGAAGTTGTTGCTTTTCTATGAGATGCATGGAAAAGAATATCCGTAATAAGTATAGGCTTATATTTTACACCCTCTTTTCTATTTGTTGGTTCAAATTTTAGTTGATGTTCCATATGTTTTTGTTTTACTATATCATGTCCTTGACTTTTTGTATAGGGGGATTTATACTATTTATACAATGACAAATTCAATAAATGAAAAAGATAGAAAAGCCTTCGCTCTTATCCGCAATAAAATTACTAACTACGGCAAGGCTCCTTCGCTCCGTGAAATAAATGAAGTTACGGGTGGAAAATCACCAAGATCTGCCAGTCTTATAATCGACAGGCTTGTTAAAGCTGGACTTATTATAAAAAAGGGAAGAGAAATTATTCTCGCCAATACCATAAAATCCGTAAATTCTGTTAACACGGTTGATGTTCCTCTTGTTGGGGCTATTTCTTGCGGCACACCCATATTTGCTGAGGAAAATATCGAAACTCATATTCCAATTTCTACAGCTCTTGCTAAAAATGGATCAACTTACTTCTTATTGCGTGCAATTGGAGATTCTATGAATTTAGCAGGAATTAATAGTGGAGACTTGCTTTTAATCAGACAGCAACCGACGGCAAATAATGGTGACAAGGTAGTTGCCCTCATAAACGATGAAGCTACTGTTAAAATTTTAGAAAAAACTAAAGATGCTGTCATCCTTAGGCCAAAATCAACTAACAATACATATAAGCCAATAATACTGACCAATAACTGCATAATCCAGGGAGTGGTCGTTGCTGTGCTTCCAGCAGATATATTTTAATATAAAATACATGAAAACCTCTCAATACATTACACCTATCACTAAAATACATTCTACCCTTGATGATGTAAAGAAATTCTTTGAAGAATTGGGAGGTATTTCTATTTTTGATGACGAAAAAATATTAAGCATTGATACTCTCGTACAAGCAAAACGTAATCTCATTGTTGGAGAACCAGGAGTTGGCAAAAGCCTTCTTCTTGAAAAAATGAATGAATACTTATGTAGCAACAAAGAATCAGCAACACTTATTAAATTACGAGAAAGTGATGTGTTAGAGCAAATTAATAAATTTTTAACAATAAAAAGCAAAAAGCCAAGGTTTTTATTATTGGATGGTCTTGATGAAGTCAAATCAAATTTGTTTCCAGAAATTTTAAAAAAAATTGAAGACATATCAAATAATTATCAAAATGTTTCTCTTTATATTTCTGGTCGTTGGGTCTTTATAAGTAAACATACAAAATCTTTTTCGGAATTTCGCTACATTACGATATCGCCATTTACGAGAAGACAAGTAAATGACTATTTGATAGTATCGGGACGATCAGAAAAAGACGTCAATGTACTTCTGACACGCATCATGTCGTTTGGCCATAAAATGCTAATTATCCAAATCCCTCGATACCTTTCTTATTTTGATGCTTTTTTGGAAGAAAAGGGCATTAACGATGCCTTGAATGTTTCCAGGAATGACCTTTTTGAATATTTTATCTATAAAAAACTTGCATTAGAGGATAAAAAAACAAATAAAGACCAAAAATCTATTATTAAAAGGGTGCTCGAAAAGCTTGCTCTTACAATGGAAATATATCAAACGAATGTAATCACAAAGGATGAATTAATGACATTCTTTGACGATTTAAAGTCTGATTTAAAACTTGCGGCGTTATCACACATTGATATGGATGTATTTTATGATTGTTCTTTGCTTAAAGTTAGTTGTGGAAATTCAGATAAAATTGAGTTTGAAAATACTGAATTTCAAGAATATCTTGCAGCAAAAGAAATAACGAGATTTACGGAACCAAATAGGGCAACCTTTGCTTTTACTGTCGATCAAAATATAAAAGAAGTCTATCCATCTTGGTTTAACACGCTCACATTTCTAGTAGACATGTATCCCGGGTTACTCGAGCCTCTCATTGAGTTTTCAGAAATTCGTAAAAGGAAATTCAAAATTATTGACGAAAACTTTTTTTATTTCCTTAGTCGATTAGATCCAAAAAACATTAGTAAAGAATTACGCATATCTTTATTCGAAGATATAGTTGAATATCATTGTCGTACATATCAATGGATATCTGGACAAACGGCTCGCATGCTTTCCGGATTATATGATATTTTTCTTGAAGAAAGGCTCAAAAAAATAACAGAGGAAGCGGAAATTCAAACAGATTTTCACAGATATGTTCCGCTGGCTAATATTACCTATATTATAGCCTACTTACTCCAAAATAAAATTTCTATTGACGTGCCTTACTGGAAAGGAAAGATTATTAAATATGCAATAGATAAAGATGAGATTGGAGTGTTGCAACGTCACGCATTACAAGCATTGGGGGAACTTAATGACACATCTATTATCGATAAATTGAATAATTTTACTAGCTCGGATGAATTAATTTCTCAGGCCTTCCTTTCAATGTGTATCTCTCTTGACCCAGATAATCCTCAAACACTTAAACATGTTTTCGATGCCATAAGTCAGAATAATTTTCATGGTAGATACGGTTTATACGAAATGAAGAAAAAAGAGTCTATTAAACTTTTTCTAAACAAATTTAAAGACGATGAAAAATTTAGAAAAGAATTCTTGGACGATGTAAGTATTTTCAACGATAAAGATAAAATCCTTGTCGAGCGCATTAAATCATTTATTGACGAAGATATAGCTGAGCTCTGCAAACAAGCTCTGATTAAATCTATGGATTATAATTTAACTCATAACATAGAGCAATCAGTTTTTCTATGCAGCATTTGGGAATTATTGCAAAAAAGAGAGAAAGAAAATTTCGTTATTGAAATGTTAAAACGTATCATAAATGAAGAGGAAGGCAAAACAAATCTTTTTTATGCTCATTCATTTTTAGCACGAATAGTGCAAGTTAGGGATGTGCAGCCATGCTTGCAGGTAATGATTGATGCTGGAGAAAAAATATCTGCATTTAACTTAATGCTACGAATTAAATTCTCAAAAAGGATAGATGCTTTAGAGGTATATGAAGCGGGAAGATTAATATTGCCAAATGAATATAAAAAATGGGAAAAATCACAAAATAAAAAAACAGAAGCACCTCAAAATAGAAATTTATTAGGAGAATTTAGATTACTATTGGAACCAGAAAAAGGAAAATTTTCAAATAATGTATTTAATTTTTATAATAGTAATGTTCAGCAACTTGAACCGTTACTAAGTGAAAATGATAAGAAGCGTATTAAAGAATTACTTAGCGGAACTATTTTTAAATTTTACGATCCAGAAAATCAAAATTTAAAGATTACTAATGAAATAGAAGGATCGAAAAGTTATACCACAAGCTCCATTATTAGTATTTTTGGCGATGCAATTGAAACAGCCCAAAAAATCGGATTTGATATAACTCCATACCGCCAAAAAATAATTAATTTCATCCCTTTTGCTTACTCAGAAAAACTTACAATTATCTTTGAATTAGTTAAAAATATTACTAATAATGAAATGTCTGGAGTCTTTGAGGTATATAAAAACCATAAATCGGATTTATGGAAACACCTCCCAATAAGTTTTATAGAAACCGTAAAGCAATACAACTTGGTTGAAGCGGCTCCGATACTTAAAGCACTCATTTTAAACCAAGAAATTGAAAAATATGCACGCCAAGAAGCATTAAGTGTTCTTAATCTAATCATAAAAGATTCCGTGTTCCTTAAGGAGGTTTTTATTAAATATAAAGATAATGAAAATAACGAAGAAAGAAAAATAGCTTACATAGCAAATGGTCTATTGATTACTGACTATACTGATGACGATTCAATTAAATGGAGATTAGATCAATTGGTTAAAAAGGCTGCTGCTTTTATCGAAAAAAGGGGAACCCATAGTGTCGATGACCTTGAAGAAGAAATTTCTTACAGTAAAACATTCGCAAAGCCTCTTATGAATCTTAAATCTCTTGGATACGAATCTAATTACCTAAAATTGCTAGAAGATGCAATGGAAATATGGAGTCGTGGCGTTGAATTCCATAAATATAGTACATACTTATGGGATGTTGTATATGCTTATTTCGATAATTTAAAAGAGCACTTGTCATATGATCCACTTGAAGCTCTTGAAAAAGCAATAGCTGGTATGAAAAATAGAGATGGAGCAAATTGGCTTGCAGGTCGAATGATTCATCTTCGTCGTTCTTATTTAGATTATATTGGAAAACCTCGTAATATTGGCGAAGCTGTAGCAAAATATAATGACGCACGAGAATATAATGATAAAAAAATACGCAATTCTAACGATCTATTCCGCCATATTTATGATGCTGCAGATACCGGGATTAGACAATTCATAGACGGTGAGGGAGCCTATAAATTGATCATGGAGAAAAAGACGCCTGGCCAACATAGAGAATATGAAAAATTAATCCAAAAAACAATCAAAACACAAATCGAGAATGTCATGTTTAAGCGCGGATTCCAGGTTGAAATTAATCGCGAATCACAATTACTTAGCGATAAGCGTACCGATATGTTGGTTCATTATGGTTTTACCGGTCCGATAGTTATAGAAATTAAACTCACTTCCAATACCGACATGAAGGTGTCCAAAATAGAAAAATCGAAATCATTCTTATCTATGAAAGAATACATGGAAGGCTACGGTGCTTCTCATGGTATATTTCTTGTGATTAACAATACAAATTCTAAAAAGATAGAAAAAATAAAAGATTCTTTTGGAAAAATAAGAAATGTGTCTGTCATATCTATTGATTGTTATAAAACTTCAACCAATAAGAAAAAAATTACAGCTAGAAAAATTAAGTCAAAAATAGTGCCAAAAAAGATTAAAGCTAAAAAATCGACAGGTAAAAGTAAAAAATGATTAATATGTTTAAAGAAAAAATAAAGAAAATAAAAGAAGGATTAGGGATAAAAAGAGAAGACATTAGTATTGTTGTTTTTTCGATTGTTATAACAACTATCTTTTTTGCTTGCTATTATTTCTGGGGCAATTATCTTATAACAACAATAGGAATTATTAACATAACTTTATTAGGAGTAATAGCTTTAATATTTATGGCACTGGCTGGGTTTATGGTATTAAAGTCCTTATTTCTTATTGCCGCCGAATTATCATTATTGATTTTTTTATCACAATCGTACTGCGCCGTTGCTATCAGGTCGGATAGTAGCAACGAAGCATTAAAAAGTCTCTTAGTAATAGGAGCAGTATATATAATTGCCAGTTTTTTTCATTCTTTATATAAATCAATAAAAGATTATAAAAACAAGGAAGGAAAATCTTTCGTTAAAGAAGTTGGATTAGGAGTTGTAATCTTATTTGGTTTTATAGGTTTATTCATATGGCAGGTATACTTAGTCGTATATCCGATTATCACTGACCTATGCATATATAAATAGACATATGATTTCCGAAAAAGCACTAAAAGATTTTAAAGCAATATATAAGAAACAATTTGATATAGAATTATCCGATCAAGATGCTTTAGAATCGGCAACTAAATTATTGAAATTGGTAGAAATCATATATAAACCAATGACCAAGGAAGAATATGAAAAAGTCCAAAAACGAAGAGAAGAAACAAGATAATAGGGAAGTGGAAGATAGTAAAAACTGGGAAGCAAGACAAAACCTGTTCGGCTTCTTTAGTCTGTTACTCGAAGTCGACAAAAGAACAAACCCTTATTTATATAAAAAAGAGGAAAATATAATAATATGAAAATTCAACAATTAGAAATAGAAAATTTTAAAAGATTTACTAAATTAAAGGTTGACTTAGGTGATATGAATAAACGTTTGGTGGTTTTAATAGGTCCAAACGGATGTGGCAAGAGTTCTATTTTTGATGCTTTTGAACAAATAGGAGGGAAAAATAAGCCAGGATTTCAACAAGACGAATCTTATTTAAAAAAAGACCCTAATCAAGAATTTAAGATTAGAATAACATCTGATAAGGGAGAATTAAAAAATTCTCAAACCACTCCTAAAACTTATTTTTATCTCAGATCGCCATACCGTCATGATCCAGATTTTAGATCTAATCAAATTGGTCAGAAGCAGGATGTTACCGAAGACGATATAAGACCCAAAAGAATGATTGATGTAGATAGAAGAGTTCAAGATAACTATGACAGATTAGTAGGAGAAACAACTAGTGCGCTATATAAAGGAAATAAAGATCACTTATCAGTTTCAGGCCTACGGGAAGAATTAATAGGAAGGGTCAAAACAAGCATGTCCAGGGTCTTTGATGATTTAATGCTAGAAGGTGTGGGCGAACCATTTATTGACGGTCAGTTCTTTTTTAAAAAAGGATCTGTGAACCATTTTCCCTATAAGAATCTTTCTGCCGGGGAAAAAGGGGCTTTTGATTTGCTACTAGATTTATTAATGAAAACTGTAAAATTTAACGATACAATCATTGCCATTGACGAACCAGAGCTTCATATGCACTCAAAACTTCAAAAAGAACTTTTAAAAGAAATGTATTCTTTAATTCCTGAAAATTGTCAGCTATGGATAGCAACGCACAGCATAGGATTTATTAGAGAATCAATTAATTTGTGTCGTGCTGATCAAGACAAGGTTGCTATGTTAAATTTTTCAAATCTAGACTTCGATCAAGAACAAATAATAATACCTTTCTCGCCGAATAACAAAAAAATTCAAGAAATATTTTCTGTAGCAATCGATGATTTGGCTTCAATGGTAACCCCATCAAAAGTTATGGTTTGCGAAGGATCAATTAACGCACCAGTTACTTCGGGAAAAAAAGATTTTGATACAAATATCTATAATACTATTTTTGAAAATGATGATGTTTTATTTATTTCTGGCGACAACAAAACTATCGCAAGAGAATCTGGAAAATTACTTTTAAAAATTATAGAACAATCAGGATCTATCAGAGAATCATACAGTTTAGTTGATAGAGACAATCTAACTCCCGAAAAAATTTCAGAATATCAAGCAAGCGACCCAACGCAAAAATTCTTAGCCAGAAAAGAAATTGAAAATTACTTACTTGATCCAGAGATTATAAAAAAATATTGCAGCATAAATGGAAAAGATTATGGTACTATAACGACCGCACTAACCGATGTTATTAATGACGATGCCAAAAGCCTTCAGGGAGCAATAGCTACTCAATGTGGATATGTTGGGACTGTAGATAATTTTAAAAAAGAACTTGCAAAAATCATTAGTGCAGATACAGAACTATATAAAACCCTAAAAGCAGACATTGGATTATAATATTACACATTACTGTAACTTTTGTATGTATTTCTGTGTCACTTTTGTCACTTTTTAGATAGCTCAAGTCGCGTCGTTATGCTAAGATAAAAGTACTTAAATTATCCTTGTGGGGTATATATCCCTGGGGTTCGAGCTCGACTTGGCCTGCCAATAACAAAATACTCAAGTTCTTGGGTATTTTTTTATTGGACACGTTCGGGTAGGATTCGAAGGGTTTTAATCGTCTGGATTAAAACCCAGGTTTTTTAAAATTACAGCAGTAATTTTGAAAAAGAATCCTACCGCACGCATAGACTTCGAACGACGGCTTGATCGTATATAACTAACGATCGAGGACGGAGCTGTGGCTGACAGCGAGTCGGGAGTTGATTAAAAAATCAGCAGATTTTTATAAGAGACAAGCTGAGTTAGCAAACGAAACCACAGTCGGTGGTCAGCCCGAGTTGAGCGACGGCAAAACGAGAGGCGAGACCGAATTTCTATCGATCATTTCACAAAAAAAGACTACATTCTCAATCAATTTTAAATTTGTCCCATCATGTTATTTATTCTATAATAACTAAATGGTTGATAAAATTTTAAACAATTTAAAGAGCCACATGTGGCATCAGGAGCTAGATGAGGTTATTGCCAATCCTTACGATTACGAAAATCGTAAACTTTTTATCGAAGAAGCTTCTTCTTTGTTAGATAAAATTTATAAACTTTATGACGATTATAATCTTAAATTTCATATCGATGACGAATCTCTAAATAAATGCATTTGGATGTTACATCTGGATGCACTAGATACATTAAGAGATTGTATATTTTTACTGAAAAATAACAAACATCGAATCACTGGAAAAATGTTCAGAGATATAACAGAATCTCTCGATTTATCTTATTTAATTAAAAATAATCCAGAGGAATATTTGAAAAAATGGTTTAATGGCGGACATATTACACATGGTGAATACCGAAAAATTATTAAGAAAAAATACGGAAAAGACACCGAAACAAAAGAATATAAAAATTATCAATTATTATCTGGGTGGACTCATCATAATTATTTCTCTTTAAAAAATTCTTATTCGCTGGGAGTCGGGGAAATGCTGGTTTATGATAGTCATTGTCCAGAAGCCTTGGTTCTTCCTCAGACCATGTCTCAATATTCTTGGGAGATAATATATTTAATTAAAAAATTTATAAAAGAAATGTGCGAGTCAGGCTTATTTAGAAATGCCAAAATAATAGAATCATTAATTAGCATAAGTCAAAATGAAAAATTTGATAAATAATCAAACCATCCTTAATTATTCCAAAAAATAATTAAGTCCTCCACCCCTGTATAAAATTCCAGGATACTCAATCATGGACTACCTAAAATCATAACAATAATTTTGCGAAAAGAATCCCGCTTCGTCGCCGTAGCCCAAGGGAACGTAGACAGACTGCTTTAAGAACTAGAATTCAAAAAGAGAGTAATGCGTAAAGAATTTCAAATTGAAACTCAAATTAACATTTTTGACGTAATCACAATATTAATATATTGTATGATTACCTACTTAACCAAGTAGAAGCACATTAAAAAATCAACCCGAAAAAGTGAACGAGATGGGACATCACAGAAAAAACGTTTTGAGTATCTTTCTCACCACAGAATGCAATCTGAGGTGCAGGTATTGCTATGTAAACAAGGATAGTTGCTTTCTACCGGCAATGATTGATTTTAATTTTGTAAAAAGAGGCATTTTGGACTTTTTTGACAAACACAATGAAAGGAAAATAAGATTTTTTGGTATAGGAGAGCCAACTGTAGCATTTTCTCTAATGAAAAAAATCAGGGAATGGGTCCACGAAGCAACAGATGGAGATTGCTGGTTTGAACTCCAAACCAATGGATATTTCTCCTCAAATGTAGCTGATTGGATTGGAAAGAACATAGACATGGTTTGGATTTCTTGCGACGGCCCGCCAGATATCCAAAATTTCTACAGACCTACAAAAAACAGCACACTAAGTGCTGAAATAGTTGAAAAAAATATCCGATTCCTTGCCTCGCAAAAGTTAACCCTTGGATGCAGGGCAACTATCGGAGCAAAAAATATTAACAGACAGTCAGAAATGATTGACTATTTTTCCGAACTCGGTGTAAAAGTAATAATGTCAGATCCAATGTTCGCGGCAGTAAAAAAAGAAGATGAAGACGTTAATACCTTAGAAAAAATTAATCTCATCAATTATGCCGATAACTTTTTAACGGCAAGAAAGGTGGCCGAAAACAAAGATGTTTTCTATGGAAGTATCTTTACAGTTAATTTTGACGAACAAGCAGAGTATTTCTGCCGAGCTTGTGTCCCATATCCTCATCTTACGACAGATGGATATGTAACCTGCTGTGACATGGCATCTAGTGCTAACAATCCTCATATGAACGAACTCATCTACGGAAAATATAATCCAGAAGAGGACAGGATAATATATGATGAGGACGCTATTAAAAAAATACAATCAAGAAAAGCAAGTAACATGCCACACTGTAAAGAGTGCAAAGTTTTATATAATTGTGCAGGAGCGTGTCTCGGCGAAGCCGCTAATGAAAAGGGAAGTATGTTCGAAATAAAGCCTAATGTCTGTGAAGCTATAAGATATCTCGCAAAGAAAATGCCTTTAAATGAAGGCTTGTATCCCTACCTACATCCGTGATACAATCAAAACAAAAAAAGGAGAAAATATGACAAAAAGAATTTACTGGGAAAACCCATATCAAACAACTTTTTTGGCAAAAATAGAAAAAATTGAAGGAAAGAATGTTTGGCTTGATCAAACTTGCTTCTATCCAGAAAGCGGAGGTCAAGCCGGAGACACGGGAACTATTAATGAACAAAAAGTAATTGACACCAAGTTCGATCAAGATAAGAACATTTTCCACATTATGGAAAATGAGACCACTCTCAAAACAGGAGATTCTATTGAGGGATCTATTGACTGGGAGAGGAGATATAAAATCATGAAAATCCATTCTGCCTCTCACATCATGGAGCATTTCTTATTTAAGATTTTCGGTCAATTAAAACTGACTGGATCTCACCTTAACGAAAAGCATGACAGCAGCACCTATGAATCGGCAGACCGTCTAGATCAAGAAAAACTTTCAATGGTAGAAAAAGAAGTCAGTAACTTCATTTCTCAAAATCTACCAATTGAGACTTACCCAGACGAAGAAAAACCGAACTACAGGTGGTGGAAGTGCGGAGATATTCTCATGCCTTGCGGAGGAACTCACCCCCGCAATACTAGTGAGATTGGCTTGATAAAGCTAAAAAGAGATAATGGAGGGCAGGGAAAAGAAAAGGTAGTAACATCGCTTAGAAGTATATAGGTTCTTTTTATTAAAAAAGAACTTTTTTATTTCAAAAAATAGATAATTATTTCAACTGCTTTATTTAAAAAAGAATTCTACCACTCAACTGCCATTCCCGCTTGCCCGCCTCTGGAAGGAGAAGTCAGAAATCTGAAGTTACTCTTGTCGGTTTCTTGCATCTCTAATCTAAAAGTAGTATAAATAAAGCAACAAAACACCCGACATCCTAAACTATAAAAAATGCCTCATTCTCAAATAATAACAAACTTAATAGTCAATTGTAACACCTCTTTTTGAGGTGTTTTTTAAATATGAGCAATAAAATCGAAAATCAATTTTTATCTCTTGAAAGATCTTTTCAAAGATTAAAAGATAATTATAAAAAAGATCCTCATATCGAAGATTATGTTTATTCTTTTTTTCAAGACTGTTTTCATTTTAAGAATTACGTTATTAATTCTGGCTTGATAGATAAAAACGATGTAAATGATTTTATAGAATTAAATACTGATATGAAGATTTGTAGAGACATATGTAATGGAAGTAAGCATTGTATTAATAACAATCCATCAATTGATAGAGATATACATAAAAATATAAATAAAAGAAATTATAAAATAATAAAACCTATTACAGAAGAAAAACATTATTGTTTTATTCACGGTAAAAATATTCCCGCCTTAGACGCTCTTGAATTAGCAGAAAATTGTTGTTTATTGTGGAAAACTTTTTTAATAAAAAATAAGCTATTATAGATAGAGATATTTATGAAAATATGTATATATTGCAAAACAGTCGATCAAGAAAAATTTAAGGGAGTAGAGCATGTAATGCCTCAAAGTTTTGGCACTTTTGGATCAGAAACTCCGACATTAAACTGTGTTTGCGATGAATGTAATAATTATTTTGGCAGAGAGCTTGACCAGGCACTAGCAAGAGACACTTTGGAAGGTATAACCAGATACAAGAAAGGTATATTTTCGAAAGAACAACGTTTTCCCAAGAATGTAAAATTTGAACTTGAAGAAACAGAGGAAAATGGAGAATATGGAGGAACCATGCTTGGTGGATACGATCCTCTTACGGGAAAACCAATTGGGGTGATTCCTCAATTTTGGATAAAAAATATCAAAAAAAATAAGTGGGAAAAATATAGAATAAATCAAATAAGGGAATTAGAAATAAGCGACGAAATATACGGATCTGTTGGTCCCGGAAAAAGAGAAATGCGTATTATTGGATCTTCAAAAAATGAATATGATGATGTTCTTTCGGAATTAAAAAAATATAAAATACCTTATAGGGAAAAGGAAATGTTGTCACCCCCTCCTTTTATAGAAAAAGCAGACCCTACTGGGAAAGCTGAGTTAAGGATAAATATAATAGGAAATATTAATAGAAAAATAAAAAGAGCTCTTGTTAAAATACTTTTTAATTTTTCTACTTACATATTAGGAGAACAAGAAACTTTAAAATCGGCGTGGGATAAAGCCAGAAATTTTGTCAGAAATGATGAAGACACTCTATCGGGAAGATTTTCTCAAGAACCATTTTGGGATGGTCAAGAAACTAAACATTTTCGCTTTGAATCTAATAGTTACAATATTCGTATTGAAAATAAAAATGGAAATGTTATTGGTATCATACAATTATATAATCTTTTTACATATGAATTTTTCCTTGCAGAAAATTATTCTATACCTCCCGAAAAAGAAACTGCTTATCGCTTAACTCCAGGCAAAAAACCATGCAAAGGTATTAAAATGAAAATATCATAAGCATATTAAGTTCGACACAATAAAATATTTTGTATTGTCTCATTTTAGCAAAGCTTAGACACCTCAAATTAAATATTACTAAAATCTCTCAAAAAAGCTTATTAGATATTGATAAAATATCAATATTGCTATATATTCTAAATACTTAGATTAATCTAGGTGGTGAATTATAATTGAATTCGTCATAGGTATACCTTATCACGATCCAAGTGGTCTTGTTGCTGGAACCCTTCCCCCTGAAATCTTTAAAACCCAAATTTTCTTGGTTAATCAGGGATGCAACCCGAGAGAAGTCTTGGAAAAAAATGTGTATCCACAGCATGTGTGGACGCACACTGGTTATGATGGAAAAATAAGCGAGCGGGCAATTGCTTACTACATTGAACAACTGGGACACACTGTCATTTCCGAATTAACAGAGGACATACTAACAGAAACCGAAAAAGAAGAAATTACCAAAGCAAAAGAAGCACTTCAAGCTGCAATAGCTACCGATGCACAGCAAGAATTTTCACCATAAAAGAGACAAGCCAAGCTTTTCTCTCTTTTTTTAATTATTCTTGACCGAGACACCTCAAATAACCATTCATGAATATCCCAAAGAACCCTTACACTGCTTGGAGGGTAGGGGTTCTAGACCTATCTTGCCTGCAAAATTAGGCCGACACTTCTGTCGGTTTTTGTTTTATGGTACAATTTATTTATGGAAAATTTCGGACAACAATTTGAAAATGAAAAGACTTTAGAAGAAAAAATTTCTAAATTACGGGAGAACCTTAAAGAAATATATTCTTTCGAATTTTCTACTTTTGGACACGGAACAAGCGAAGAATGTGCTAAAAAGATTTTAGAAAATGGACTTGAAACCAAAAATAGTAATTTAGACGAAACGATTATTAGCTTATTTGATAGTAGTTTACCTTACGATAAACAATCAGATGAGGTTTTTAAAAATATTTTAAATTGGAAACACAGGGACTATAAATACATAGTAACAGTAATGATTCCTAATCCAAAAAAAGATGAACAAGGAGGAAGAAATTATTTCAACAGTGTTTTTGAAGAATTACCAGAAGACAAAAAGGTTGATGTCGGAATACAAGGAGCTGATAGGGAATATGTAATACCACCCCATTTCATAAAAGGATATATTGACGCTAATAGTTTAGAATTTATAGAAAATGAAAAATATAATCCATTAGTAGGGGTAGAAATGAAAGAAATAGAACAAGTTGTTCCTCATGAATCCAATATTGATAATATTGAAATTCCAAAACCTGCTGGCTCGGAAGATGTTTGGTAAAATAAGGTATTGTCTTCTATAGCCAATTCAACCTCAAAAAGGTTCCAATTTCTTCCCACAAGCTCTGCCAATAACAAAATGCTAAATTCTGTATTTTATTAAACAATTTTGACATTAATTTGTCAAAAAGGTAAAATAAAAACAATAAAGCATGTATCAGTAAATGGGAAAAAATAAGGATAAAACCAAAGAATACAAATTTATAGACCTTTTTGCTGGAATAGGCGGTTTCAGGTTAGCGTTAGAATCTTTAAACTTAAAATGTGTTTATAGCTCAGAATGGGATAAATTCGCACAACAGACATATAAAAATAGATTCAACGAACTACCAGATGGAGATATAACAAAAGTAGACGAAAAAAAAATACCAAAGCACAATATAATCTGTGCTGGATTTCCTTGCCAAGCTTTTAGTATTTCTGGAAAGCAAAAAGGATTTGAGGACACTAGAGGAACTTTGTTTTTTGACATAGTGAGAATTGCTAAACATCACAATCCGGAGGTTCTTTTTTTAGAAAACGTAAAAAATCTCACAAAACATAGAAACGGAGAAACACTAAAAATAATAGAAAAAACCCTAGATACCCTCGGCTATACAGCATTCCATCAGGTAATAAATGCCAGTCATTACGGTGTCCCAGCGTCAAGAGAAAGAATATATTTTGTTTGCTTTAGAAAGGACCTTAATATTAAAAACTTTGATTTTCCAAAACCAACTTTCGAAAATGTTAAATTATCAAAAATACTGCAAAAAGATAAAGATACCGAAAAATACATAATTAACAGAAAAGATATAAAAATAAATGAAGAAAAAATAAAATTAAAAACTTCTGATATTTTTGGAAATAATTTTTTAAAACCTATACGAATTGGAACCATAAATAATGGAGGGCAAGGAGAAAGAATATACAGCCCGGAAGGGCATGCAATAACTTTATCGGCCTATGGAGGCGGAGCAGCAGGAAAAACTGGGGCGTATCTTATCAATGGAAAAGTCAGAAAACTATCTCCAAGAGAATGTGCAAGAGTTATGGGATTTCCGGACGATTTTAAATTACCAGAAAATAGTAACCAAGCCTATAAACAACTTGGTAACAGTGTAGTAGTTCCAGTACTTACCTTAATATCTCACAAAATAATAGATACTATAAATAAAAATATATGAACTCAAAGCAAAAGGCAATTCTCTTAGGATCAACTACTGCTAAAAATGGATTCAGAAATGAAGACAGTGTGGTTAAAAAATTTAATAACTGGAATAAAGATTCTGATGCACAAATATGGTTAAATATTATGGGATACGAGTTAAGAGAAATCGAAAAAGTAATTGCAATTAAGCTCCATGGAGAGAAAACTGATGTTCAGGTCCAAATAGCAATATATTTAAAAAAAGTAATATCTGCCGAAAACATTTCCATAAAACTAGTTAGTAATCCGCAAGGCTTTAATCAAGTAGACAAAAGATGGATAGATACTTATGTGGAGATGTGGAAAATCCCTTCAGTCATAAAAGAAACCCTTAAATTATTTACTGGAGAGACTAAACCATCTCAAAAAGGATTGAAAGATTCACGTAGAATGTTATTAACCGAATTTAGCGAAGAAAAAAGAGAGGAAATAGTAGATTTTTTCACTAAAAATAAAATCTTAGTTGTTTCAGACATATTAAAAGGAAGAGGTAAACTCTCTGCGGGATGGATGCTAGTGGCTCTAACCATAGATGGAAAAACTAACTGGATTTTAAAATCAATCAATGAAGCTATGAATACGTTTGCAGAGGGAGAAGTTGCAATAACCGCAAAAGGTAGCTTGAAAATTGGAAAAATCACTATGCAAAGAAAAGGCGGGGATGGAGGTAGAGAAACTGCAAAAATGCTTCAATTTAAAATTAACCCAGTCGAGCTTTTTTCTTGATTTTTTAACGAAAATCATATGCACAATAAGGAGAAAAATAGCTATTGACAATAAATGAATAGTATTTTATAATACAAGCATAAAGATAAGGTACCTTTAAAATGATTCTCGGTAGCAACCTGTAGATAATTGTCTATAGATTGCTGTCTAGAATCTTTAAGTTGAGATCTAGAAGCCGCTACATCCCTTTGCGTAGAGGGAGGATTGAGTAAGATGGCAAAAACAACAATAGTCATTCCGTTTCCCATTTGGGATTTTCTGAATGAGAAACAAGTGGAGATAGCAAAACTGTTGAACGAAAAATGCGACGTTGGTGGTGCTCCTTGCGGAGTCCCAAGAAGCATTGAGTTCAAGCAGATTAAGCCAGAGGGAGGCGAATGCGACCGCCTCAAAATCAAACTTTGGTACCCAGGTGGGGTCTACGTAACAGCCATTATCGGCGGATGGGAAGATTCATCTTATGGAACCAGTTGGAATCTTGTTTCATACAAAGCCAGGTGGAGCTTTTATGGAACAGCCTGTTCCATAAATGCTGAAGGAGAGGCTGCGTGGGCTCTCGAGGTGGCAGCACACTGCTACCTCGAACTAACGTCGGGCGTGGGCGTCAGCGAAAGCGACGTCCAAGAGAGTATTGATGAGTTTAACTCGTTCAATACTCTTACTATAGATGAAGAGACGCATCTTTAAAAAAGTCTCTTTTTTAATTTATAAAAAGATCTTTTATACTGTCTCACTTATCTCATTTTGCCCACACCCAAACACCTCAAATTAACCATTCACCAAGGCCCCCAAAAAAACCCTTACATATTCTGAAAAAAGAGATCTTTTTTTATGATCATTTAATTTAACTACATAAAGACTAATTATTTTTAAATTAACAAGGTTTAATTATATACAAATTTTAATATTTCATTTATCATAGAAAATATGAAAATCAAAAATAAAATCATAGAAGAAATAAGGGATAAGGCTAAAGAATACTTTATCGGTGGCGACAGCTCTCATGACTGGTCACACGTAGAGCGAGTTTATAATTCAGCAATCAAAATAGGAAAAAAGGAGGGAGCTAATCTTGATATTGTTAAGATAGCAGCCTATCTTCACGACATCGGAAGAAAAGAAGAAATAAAAAGCAATGGAAAGATATGTCATGCTGAAAGAGGGGTAGAGATAGCCGAAAAAATACTATCTCAATATAATCTTGATAAGGAAATTGTTGAAAATATAAAACATTGCATTTTGACCCATAGAAATAAAAATGATCATCAGCCAAAAACAATTGAAGCAAAAATTTTATTTGACGCCGATAAATTAGACTCAATTGGAGCAGTAGGAATAGCTAGAGATTTTTTGTTTGCTGGAATATATAATGCTCCTCTATATACCGGAAGAGAGAAAAAAATCGCAAAGGAAGCGGATAAATACGCATACACAAAAGACGATACTGCCTTATTGGAGTATTGTCATAAACTCAGTAAAATTAAGAATAAGATAATTACAAAAACAGCTAAAGAATTCGCACAAGAAAGACACCTTTATATGGAAGATTTTTTCAAGAGATTCAACAAAGAAATTAAAGGTCTTTTGTAATTTAACTTTAAAATTATCACCGATTAGATTGAATATCTTCTAGGCAAGATAAGTCCCTGTTTGCGATTTTTTTATTATAATTAATTAGAAGACCGACCTTGTCACCTGGTGATAATTCAAGTGATCTAGAGACACGGACATCTAATTATTTTTGTTTTTTAATATTATAAATTCATGATATGATATTTTCAATATAATAATTAATCCCAATGAATCCAGAAAAATTAAATTTTGACAGTATTGAATCAGAAAACCTTAACGATAGATTAGAGGTTCATTTTGATAATAAATCAGAAAATTTTATTAACATTGAAGTTGAAGAACTCTTGGAAATTAAAGGGGATATAGACTCCATATTAGGAACTCAATGGAATTTGGAAAACCAAAAAATAGACTATTATTCCTTTTCGGATAGAAAATCTTTTGAGAATTTCGTAAAAAACAATGTTCCAAACAGCGATAGTCTCTTAAAGGAAAATGCCGTCTTTTATATTAATCCGAAAACTCAAGCGAAAATAGTTCTTAATTATACGCCCATTCCATCTGAAGAAGAAATATCAAAAGGGGAATCATATGGATATGATTTAAACAGGCGAAAACAAATGACAAAAGCAGACATATTATCTTCCTTCGCTCACGAAACCGCACATATGCATCCATTTTTTAATAACCACGGCAACGAAGATACTGCTAATATGTGGGAACAAGAACAAATTTGTGTTCACATAGGAGAGAAAGCACGAGGAGATATTAGTGATATCCTATTAGCGAAAGGTTTCCTCTCTGAAGAAAAAATTAATTCTTTTAATTTAAAAAATGGAGGGTGGGATAATTTAGGAGAAAATAAGAACATTGTAGCTAATTATTTTTATCCATTCCTTATTAAAGAATATGGAATAGAGAAGGTTAGAATGATTTGGAAAAACCTACAGGAAAATCCTGATTTAGAGTTTGGACTTAAAGAAATATTGAATCAAGAACCAAAGGATATTGTGAATATCTTCAAAGAAAAAATTAAAGACAAGCAATATCTAAGGGATATTTTTAATTAAGTCTATTTTGACGCCCATCAAATTTACTATCCACTAAGACCTCCAAAAAACTCTTTCACTACTTTAAGGGGATTAGTTTGACAAACTATAGATTTTCTAATATAAAATTAGTAATCTTAAAAGACCAACGGTGTGGCTGAAACTACACCTAATTTTTTTATATGCAATCTAATTTTTGGAAAAAACTTAAAAAACCGATTATGGTTTCAGCTCCAATGTCGGGAGTTACTGACGATGCATTTAGGCTTATGTTTTTAAAGTATGGACGACCAGATGTTTTTTGGACCGAGTTTATTTCTGTCGAAGGACTATTTTTTAAAGGTTATGAAAACTGCCTTAAAGTTTTAAAATTTGCTCCCGAAGAACATCCAATAGTCGCCCAGGTTTTTGGTTCCGATCCATCATATTTCAAAAAGGCAGCTGAGGAGATTGAAAAACTTGGTTTCGATGGCATCGATATTAATATGGGATGCCCAGATAAAGCCATAGAGCAACGAAGAGCGGGTGCGGCATTGATAAAAGATGTTAAACTAGCAAAACAGATTATCAGAGCGACAAAAGAAGGAGCAAAGAAAATTCCTGTTTCAGTAAAAACACGCCTTGGATATAACGACAATCAAATTAATGAATGGATCAAGCCTCTCTTGCAAGAAAACATTGCTGCAATAACCATACATCTTCGCACTAGAAAACAAATGTATCGAGGCTCAGCACAATGGGATACAATAAAAGAAATTGTGAAATTAAGAGACATATATTCTCCAGAAACATTAATCATTGGAAATGGAGATGTAAAATCCTTCCTGCAAGCACACGAATTATCTAAAGAGAATGGAATTGACGGAATTATGATTGGAAGGGCTAGTATGGGAAATCCTTGGTTTTTTTCGCATAAAATACCATCTACTCAAGAAAAGCTAATAGCCATCATTGAGCATACAGAGTTTTTTAATGATCCCGAAAGATTTAATACTCTAAAAAAACATTTTCACGCATACGCAAAAGGATTTAATGGAGCTAAAGAACTAAGAGACAAACTAATGGAAACAAAAAGCAATTCCGAAGTTAAAGAACTGATAGAAGAATTTCTCTTGCATTCTCGCAACAACGAAAAAATAGAAAAATATAAATAAAAAAGGACTGTACCATTTGTTGGTAAGTCCAAGTCAGTAATGAAGATTTCGTGAGCCCATAGCACCACAAAACATAGAAATTGAAAAACAACCGACAGCAAGCACTACGCCAATAATTAGAATTGGCAGATTCCACACCATAATACTAATTATAACCGCAATTATAAAAATCGAGAAAGCTAAAAACAAGAAAATTAAAAATAGTGCACAGAAAAATCTTTCTCCTAGATAAACCCGATCTGGATCAAATTCATCAATACTCTCTTTTTCAAAACCCGTGTTTAGTCCCATAATAATCACCTAAAATCAGGCGATCGTAATTATTGTATTGTGTCAATTACACTAATCGCACGCCCCCTCTACACATTTTTTCTGTTTTAAGCTATTATGAAATCACAATTTAAAAAGTGGCCTAAACCTTTGAGAAGTCAAAGGCATGGCTCAAAGTCCGGTAAAGAATAAACAGCCTATCATGGGGTGTCTTTACCGGCCATATCAGGAAACTGGTATGAGTGGCTTCGGTCACTACCTGTGGTGGGCTTTTTGTTTCCACAGAAAATAATAAACTGATAAATAAGTATAAAAATATGAAAAAATATATTTGTACTAATTGCGGATATCAGGGAAGACCTACAAAGATGGGCAAGATAAAAATAATCAAAGATATAATTATTTGGTTATCGCTTAGAATCATTGACATCTTTTATTTTTTTTGGAAAACAAATCCAAAATATAATACTTGCCCAAAATGCAAAGAAAATAATATGTTGCCCATTCTCTACATAAATTTCCCAGCATATTACTCATTATATGCAAGAATTTACACCCTAGCTTTTCTTTCTCTACAAAAGACAGACATAGAAGACAGAGAAAAACAAAAATTCATACTAAAAGAAGTTGCAAATATTTTTAAACTAACTGGTAATCCGACCGATATAGTATTGCATGAAATTGAACCACTTGAAGAATTAACAAAACAGCTTTTAGTCTTATTAAAAAGTAATGATTCGCAGATTACTTCACTTGCCATAGAAATTTTAACTAAAATAAATATTCATAACAATCCACAAAAGGAAAACATCAACAAGCGAATTGCTGATTATTTTTCCACGCAGACATCTTGCTTTTCAAAATCAAAAGTAGTATAAATTAATGGAGGTAAACATGACAGTCATTTCGCTACTTGTTCTTTTAGGTCTCGGAATAATAGCTTATTTCGGAATAAAAAAACAACAGATAAAAAAATTTTAAGAGGATTACGGTCCTCATTTTTTTTGGACTTTTGCCAAAATCCTGAAAATAAAATTTGTCCACAGGTAAAGCACTTGCATTTTAAATTAAACTATAGTATAAATAATGTAGTGAGGCGCTAGACGCCCACTTATTTTTTTTTAAAAAAGAAAAGGGTATTACAAAATTCAAATCTCAACATCGCTAATATTCAGTTAATGTTAAACACCCTTCTCGGGTGTTTTTATTATAAAATTATAAAGATTAAAAAACTAAATAAAAACAGATATCACCATTAACGCTTTTCCATTTTTAAAGTATAATAGATTTAAAAAAATGATTAATGAAAATACTAAAATTGAATTAAAGGATTTGGGCTATAACGAATTTTTTGAATCCGAACGAAAGTCTTTAGGATTGACCGAATATCCTATAGCCAGAATTATTGCTGAGTATAAAGAATTATACAGAGTAAAAGACACAGACGGAGAATACTTGGCAAAGATTACAGGAAAACAGATGTTTGAGGCTACAAAAAGAGAAGATTATCCCGCAGTTGGAGATTGGGTCGCAATAACTTTATCTAGCGACAAAACAGCAACTATTCATCAAATCTTGCCAAGACAAACCATGCTTAGTAAAAAATATAGCAACAAACAAGACATTCAAATTATTGCTACAAATATTGATATCGTCTTTATCGTTGAATCAATGAATAGAGATTATAATCTTAATCGTTTTGAAAGATACCTTGTTTTAGCAAATGAAGGGAATATTACTCCAACAATCATATTAAATAAAATAGACTTAATCTCAAAAGAAGAATTAGATACAAAAATAAAACAGATAAAAGATAGATTCAATAATATTGATGTTATCTCGACTAGCACAATTACAGAACAAGGATTAAATGACTTAACTAATTATATAGAAAAAGGAAAGACTTATTGTTTTATAGGTTCATCTGGCGTAGGAAAATCTTCTCTAATAAATAAACTGCTTGGAAAAAACGAAATAAAAATAAAAGAAATCAGCAATATAAAAGATAAAGGAAAACACACTACCACGAATAGGGAAATGTACTTTTTAGAAAATGGTGGAATCGTAATTGACAATCCAGGAACAAGAGAAGTGGGAATGGCGGACACAAATATTGGCATAGAAAATGTTTTTGATGAAATTATTACTTTATCTAAAAATTGTAAATATTCCGATTGTACCCACACACAGGAATCTGGCTGTGCAGTATTAAAAGCCATTGAAGAGAAAAAATTAGACAAAGAAAAATATCAAAATTATGTCAAACTAAAAAAGGAAACCGAATATTACGAAATGACCGATCTTGAAAAGAGAGGAAAAGACCGTAAGTTTGGACAATTTGTTAAAAGAACTTTAAAAGAACTTGAAAAGTAGAAAACAAATATCTTTAATGATTCGTTTCAATAATAATTAGCTTGGTTATTTTAATATGACTAACAAAAAAACACCACCGGTGTTTTTATTCTTTTATATTTATTTTTACTTATCCTTGTTTTCAAAATCTAATTCCTTCACCTGTTTTTTTATATTTTCAATAATGTCATTGAGATGAGCAGGAATAAATTTTATAGCACCAGCACATTCATGTCCTCCTCCATTTGCCTGAGCGTTAGGAATATCCTTTATTAATCGTTTTATAATAGTATCAACGGGTAAAACAGGCTTATTTGCTCGAACAATAATCATATCGGACAAATATCCAATAGTTAAAACTGGCAAACTTTCCTTATCTATCGTAGCTATATCATGAATCATTCCAACAACCTTTCCGGGGGTTGGGTATTTAAACTTCATCGTATATTTTTCCAAATCTATAGTTGATAGATATATCCCTTCAATATTTTGAGTTCTTAAATAGGGAAGAGTGCTTTCAAGTTGAGTTTTTACCCCTTTTCTAACTTCTTCATTTATTATTTTTACCAACTCAATATTATTATACAACTCCTCATAAAGACCTTTTCCAGAATTAAATTTTAATTGATAAGAAATAAAATCTATAGCGATACCTATTTCTTCTAATTCTTCTCTTTTTCTTCCACTTTTAGCTATATACTGATTAACTATCTCCACATCAGACCTATCAGTTATTCCAGCAATTGCGGGTAAGCAAGGGTTAGAATAATCTTCACATATCCATCTTGCTAGTTCATATGCAAGCATTGCAGCACAAATTTGACTATCTAAACCCTCGATATAAGGATTAAGATGCAAGGATAAGTAAGGATCAACTAATGTCTTTTTATTTTCTAAAACAACCGGATTATGATGATCAATAACGACAATTTCGAAACCAAGAGATTTCATTGTTCGAAGTCCAAATATATCCTCAGGAGTTGAACCATTATCAAGCACAACGATAAGAGGCTTTTTTTGTCCATGTCCTTCTATAATTTTTTTTATTAAAATTACATCCTTAAATGCGTCCGTTATATCATAATAAGGAGCTCTACTTGGAGATCTCAAGAGATTATAATCTGGATTTACTCCAATCTTTTCCATTAAAAGCTTGCATGAATGTTCAATCGCAAGTCCCGCATTTATTCCATCAGAATCCGAATGATGCCTTATCGCTATTGGCTGATTATCTAAAACAGCCTCTCTTATTCTTTTAGCAATACTATAAAAATATGGCCTTAATTTTTCTAATCTCTCAGAATCTATACTAAAAGAAGTATTCTGTGGTTCGCTATTCTTTTTTATAATCAAATCAAAATCTATTTTTGATTCTTTTATTCTTTCAATTTCTATCTGTATCTTTCCAGCTCTTTCATTAACAAAACCAGAAATATCGACAATGTCATTCATATTAAAGACAGAATCCTTTATAACCGCATCTGCCATACCATAACCATCACTAACAGTAAATATTACAGGACCAGGCTGAGCTTTCCTCATTATTTTTACACTACCCGAAAATTTATCGCCACTTTTCAAAGTGGATATGTTTTTGATAGTTCTTTGTTCAAAAACATTATTATTTGTATTGTTCATATACTTAAGGCTTATCACACTTCATTATCATTTTCAATCAAAATATCACTAAAAATAATTCGGATGTTTAAAGCCAGCGAAGTATTGATATTTTTTAATCTCCAAAATGTTAACTAAATTTAAATCTTTCGATTACTTGATTATTTTATTGACATGATTATTAATACATTATACATTCTAAATAATCCTTAACAGAATAAGGAAGTGTGGTTTATGACAATCATTACAATAAGTGGTTTACCAAAAGAGTATGACTATAAGATTGATATACTGGCCACTTTAATTATAGAGGACATAAAAGAAGTTTCTAAATTAAAAGATGAAAATAACATAAAAATTATTTTCCTGCCAGATTTATCGTCAGAAATCAAAAATGAGGTTATAATTGAAATTACGAACCTTTATATAGAATGTGAAAAAATTCAAGAAATCCGCCAAATATTGGCAATGCAAATCGGCAAAGCAATTTCGATAATATTTCCTGACTCAAATATCGAATGTTTTGTCTCGACCAACCAGTATGACTGGTCTCCAGAATCATAGGACCCAACATCAAGGGTTTTTTTTATACATAATCTAGGTGATTTAGTTTATTGCTTGCTATTTTTATACCACCCATTAAAAGGAACAAGTCAATGAAAAAGTAGTTGGCTAAACATAAAACGTTGACATCGGCACTAGGTGTGTTATAATTAGAAATAATATTGTGAATGCTTATATTGATTTCAAGCATCGCACCTTTCCAACTTCTCATATATTATGGTCGATTAGAATCCATAATTAAGAAAATAACCTAATTTTCTTCAACACGTAATAACATGATCAAGGTCATGATTTTGTTATACCTCTCTCAATCCGATTCAACTAGAATTGGTTAGAAAATACTCTGTTATCAACTAAAATTTAATAATATGAAAAGCTTTTATAAGTCAACAATAGTTATCTTGGCTATTTTTAGTGCAATTGGATTTATCAATATAGCCTCAGCTACAAATCTTGGAACAGCAAATGATTTTGCAATAATATCCAGCTCCACAATAACAAATACGGGGGCAAGTATTATCAATGGCAATGTGGGGCTAAACCCAGGAAGCTCAATTACGGGATTTCAATTTGCTACACTTAGAGGAACGCAATATATAAAAAATACAACAGCCATACAGGCACAATCAGATATTGTTACTGCATATAATAGTATAGTAGAAACTAACTCAACTCTCGCAGCATCTACGCTAGGAGGGACTACCAAAACTGCTGGCACTTATAATTCTGCTAGTGGAACCTTCGAAATAACAGGAACACTAACACTTGATGCTCAAAACGACGCCAATGCCACTTTTGTTTTCAAAGCAGCATCTACTCTTGTTACAGCACCAAACAGCAAGATAGTCCTTATAAATGGAGCACAAGCTTGTAATATTTTTTGGCAAGTAGGTAGCTCTGCAACTCTTGGAACAAATTCTATTTTTAAAGGAAACTTATTGGCATTGACATCAGTCACTGTTAATACAGGCACAAACGTTGAAGGTAGGATATTTGCACAAAATGGTGCAGTTACACTAGATACTAATATTATTAATAGTCCAGTATGTAGCAAAACTGTTATATCAGTTGTTCCCGCTACAATAAACAACACCAGCAATATCAATATTACAAACAACACAGCGACTAATAACTGTTCAGGCGATTGCCTTTTAACAAGAATAAAACTTTTACAAATTATTCGCCTCCTACAGTCCAGAAAATAATAACTCAAATTAACTTAAAACTATGAGCCGAGATTTACAAAAAAATAATATTTTTTGGCTCATTCTTTCTCGAAGGAAACTACCATCAATAATTCTAATTATTCTTACCTTAATAACGATTAAGAATACTCTCGACAAACACATAGTCATAAGCGAAGAACCTATCAGTAAGGGAATGCGAAGTCTTTATGTTGAATCATTTTATATTTCTATCCTTATCATAGTCTATTTAATCTTACTATCATTTTGTCTTAGAAATTTAAGCATTAAAGATTTTTTTAACAAAAAATTATATCTAAAAAATCCAAAAAAATTATTTTTCTGTACCTTAGTTATTTTAATTATTCTTTACTTCAATATTTGGTCAACATTTAAAATTATTTTTCTTGGAACGTTTGAATAATTTTCAAACAACATAAAATAAAAATCCCACACTAGTCTAATTAAAGGTCGTGACGTGTTTTATTAAAAACTTTAAATAATTAATTATGAAAATATTTACAAAAAAAATAAATCAAATCTTACTAATTTTAACTATAACTTTTATGCTCGTTGGAGCCAGTCCAGCTTCGACGCTTGCAGCGACAACGCCTTCTCTTGGTGCAGCATTAAACTACGCCATTCTTGCAAGTACATATACTAACACGACAGCAGGAACCACAATTAACGGAAGCATTGGATATGCTACTGGGCCAGCAGTTGCTCCATTAGGAACACACACAAGTTATGGTTCAGGAGCTCCATACGCAACCGCAGGTGCAGATCAAGCAACCGCCTTAGCTGCCCTAAACTCCCAACCCTGTACATTTACAGCAGGAGCTATTAATATCTCCACTGACGGAACCCATGGTACTGTCGGAGTATATACCCCTGGAGTATATTGTAGTTCAGGAGTAATGACGATAGGAGGCCCACTTACACTTAGCGGAGCTGGCACTTACATATTTAGAGCTGACGGAGCACTTAACTCAACAGCGGGAGCAGTTATTACGCTAACAGGAGGGGCAACAGCTAATAATGTTTTTTGGACACCAACTAGCACAACCCTTGCTGCAAATACAGTTTTTAAAGGAATCGTAATCGATGACTCGGGTATTACCGTAGGTGCTAATACAGTATGGACAGGAAGTGCCTTAGCATATGGCGGAACAATCACAACCGATACCAATAATATCACCACCACAGTATATACAGAACCTGCATATAGCGGATCAAGAGCAGGAACGATTACCGTAGCAAAAATAGTTATTAATGATAACGGAGGAATAAAAAAAATCGCTGATTTCCCATTATTCGTTAATTCTACTCCTGTTATATCTGGCGAAACAAACACTTTTCGGGCACCAGCCGATGTTTATACAATAACAGAAACTACTAACCCTAATTATACTCAAGCATTTTCTGGAGATTGTGACGCCAAGGGACAATTAAATCTTACTCCAGGTGAAAATAAGTTTTGTATCATTACAAATAACGATATTGGTGCACCGATAATTATTCCGCCAGTGCCACCACTCATTGACGTTGTAAAAATCCCTAATCCATTATCCCTACCTTCTGGTCCAGGATCAGTAACATACACTTACACGCTTCGCAATATTGGAAAAGTTCCTGTAACCGATATTTCTATGGTTGGAGATACTTGCAGTCCGATTATTCGAATATCAGGAGATACCAACAATGACAGTAAGCTTGATGTAAACGAAGTATGGTCATATAGTTGTTCAACAACACTTTCAGTAAATCATACGAATACCGTAACAACAACTGGTTGGGCAAATGGATTAAATACAACCGATATAACGAGTGCAACAGTTGTTGTCGGAACTTCAATACAGCCACCAATAATCCACATAACAAAAAGTCCTGAGCCATTAACACTTCTTGCAGGAGGAGGAATCGTCACTTATACCGGAAAAGTAACTAACCCAACAACTACTCCACTAAACAATGTTCGTATTACTGATGATAAATGTAGCTCAATAACATACATCTCAGGAGATACTAACAACGACAAGAAGCTTGATTCTAATGAAGTATGGACATACGCCTGCCAAGTAAACATTACCAATACAACGACTAGTACTACTATTGTAAGCGGGGAAGCTAACGGATTTACAACAAGGGATATTGCGATCACTACCGTTGTCGTAGCCGATGCTACTCCATTGTTACCAAAAACAGGTTATCCTTCGTTAGAAAAAACAGCTTTCGGGCTTATGGCACTACTAGGGATTAGTGCATTATCAATAATAGCCATTATTAATAGAAAAAAACGCAAAGCCTAAAGTTATGAAGTTAAAGTTATTAAAATGGATATTATTATTACTATTTTTTATCATTTCAATAATTACAATCTTTTTAATGTTTTATGTTTATCCCTCTAAAAGTAAAAACAATGTCGCAGTTCAAGTTGAAGCCTCTAATGAAAAGACAGCTTTAAAAATTCCAACCCAGATAATAATTCCAAAAATTAATGTTGATGCTGCTATTGAATCAGTAGGCCTTACTCCTCAAGGAGAAGTAGGTGCGACAGAAGGCCCCATCAATGCTGCTTGGTTTAATCTTGGCCCAGTTCCTGGCGAGATAGGAGCTTCAATTATTGATGGCCACTCAGGCTGGAAAGATGGAACACCAGCGATATTTGATAATTTACATAATCTAACAGAAGGAGATAAAATATATATAAAAAATCAAAAAGGGGATACCATTACTTTTATAGTACGCTCACTCCAAATTTATGGAAAAAATGAAAATACATCAAGTATTTTTATATCAAATGATGGATTAGCACATTTAAACCTCATAACTTGTGCAGGCTCATGGAACAAAAATAAAAAAAGTTCCTATGACCGATTAGTAATATTTACTAATAAAGAATAATAAAAATTTACAAATGAATAAAAAACCAGAAAAAAAATCAAATTTAATGAAGATGGTTATTGTTGGTGCAGGCATTGCTAGTGTTGCCGCAACCGCTTACTTTTTCCTTGGATCTAAAGGAAAAAAACATCAAAAACATCTCAAGTCTTGGGCTATTAAAATGAAAGGTGACGTTATAGAAAAAATAGAGGAAGCTAAGGATGTCAGCATGACCTCTTACCATGAAATAATTGACAATATAGCTGCAGAGTACAAAAAAGGAGAGAATGCAAATCAAGAAGAAATTGATGAATTAGCCAAAGACTTAAAAAAGCATTGGAAAACCATCAGTGGATCCGTAAAGGAAATAAAAAAAGATGTTAAAAAAGATTTAAAACCCAAAAGCATAAAAACCAAGGCAAAAAAATAAATACCAGAAATAAAAAAGCAGTCTCTAAAAAGCACCGAAAGGTGCTTTTTTTGTAGTAAAAGCCGCCAACAAACAAATAACACCTCAGTCTTTTCAAAGGAAATATACTTTTAAGGCAAAAACTCTTAATTGTATTTAAATATATAAAATGATATATTTAGTTATATTTTATTATGCAAAAATCAAAAAAAGAAGAAAAACCCAAAAAGCAAAACATCTTCGGACTACTAAAATCATACAAATTATTAATAACACTATTAATACTTTCAACCCTTGTTGCCAATGGGCTAAACCTGGTTGTGCCTAAGATTATTTCATCTGCCATAGATACTTATACTAATGGCAATTTTGTTTTAAATAAAATTATTATTGAGTTCTTTTTAGTTTCTTTTGGAATTTTTATTTTTTCCTACGTTCAAAGCTTAATACAAACTTACTCTTCAGAAATAGCTGCTCGTAATCTTCGCAAACAGTTTATTGATAAAATATCCGTTCAAGAATATTCTTACATCAACAAAATTACACCCGAAAAACTATTAACCAATCTCACCTCCGATATTGATGCAATAAAAATGTTTGTCTCTCAAGCATTGCCATCTATTATCTCGTCTATATTTCTAATTATCGGTGCTAGCGTAATGCTTCTCTTAATAGATTGGCAACTAGCTCTAGCAGTGCTAACCGTTATGCCACTTATCGGTCTCGCATTTTTCTTAATATTTCGAAAAGTTACCAAACTTTTCAAACGTGCTCAAGAATCAATTGATTGGCTTAATAAAGTAATCCACGAAAGCATTTTTGCCTCAGCTCTAATTAGAATATTAAATGCACAGCAAATTGAAACTGAAAAATTTCTTGCTGCAAATACCGAAGCAAAAAATGTAAATATAAGTATATTGCGTCTATTTTCTGGGCTAATTCCAATTATTAATTTTCTTGCCAATATCGCAGTTTTAATAGTTGTTTCTCTTGGAGGATATTTTGTTATTAATGGCACAATGACTCTTGGAAATTTTACTGCCTTTAATAGCTATATTTCTATTCTTATATTCCCAATAATCTTACTTGGAATTATGAGTAGCTTTGTTGCTCAAGCAGACACATCTTACAAACGTATTCTGGAAGTTTTAAATGCCCCAAAAGTAAAAGAAGGTGGAACCTTAGTGGAAGACATAAAAGGAAATATAAAAGTTGACAACATTTCTGTTAAATTTGACGAAAAAGAAATAATCAAAGACGTTTCTTTTTCTATTAAAGCGGGAACAAAAACAGCTATCATAGGGCCAACTGCCGCTGGAAAAACACAACTACTATATATTTTAACTGGGTTATTAAAACCAACAACAGGAAGCATAACTTACGACAACAAAAACATTGACACTTACAAAAAATCATCATTTCACGATCAGGTTAGTTTTGTTTTTCAGGACAGTATTATTTTCAACTTAACCATTAGAGAAAATATTGCTTTCAACAATAACGTAGACGACAAATCGCTTAAAAAAGCAATTGACACGGCCGAATTGGATGAATTCATCGAATCGCTTCCAAACAAGCTAGATACATTAGCATCTGAGAGAGGAACGAGTCTTTCGGGAGGGCAAAAACAGCGTATTATGCTTGCCCGAGCACTTGCTATAAATCCAAAAGTTCTTTTCCTTGATGATTTTACCGCTAGAGTAGATACAATAACCGAACAAAAAATAATTAAAAATATCGCCAAAAATTATCCAGAAATTACTTTAATTTCAATTTCGCAAAAAATTTCTTCCATTGACGATTACGATAAAATTATTCTTCTAATGGAAGGGGAATTGCTAGCGATAGGAACACATAAGGAGCTGATGGAAACATCTCCTGAATATGTACAAATATATAAATCACAACGTAGTATAAATGCATATGAACTACAAACTTAAACCAGATAATAACGAGCAAAAAGGAGTTTTTCGTGCCGCATTTAATAGATTAGTGCCATTGCTTGCAAACGAAAAGAAAACTCTAGCCATTGCACTTATGGCTGTTTTAGTCAGCTCTGGAGCAACTCTTTACGCTCCTATTATTATCAGTAATATTATTGATAGGTTTATTCAAGGTAAGGATATCAATGGATTAATTATTTTTTCAGCCATTCTTCTTTTAGTATATATTGCTCATTTTTTTTCACAATACATTCAAATACGGGTGATGGGAGGGGTAGGGAGAAGAATAGTCTTTAATTTACGAAATATTTTATTTGATAAGCTCCAAAAATTACCCGTAGCATTTTTTGATCAAAACAAAACAGGTGATTTAATTTCTCGTATCAATAATGATACTGAAAAATTAAATCAGTTCTTTTCACAAGCCTTAACGCACTTCATAAGCAGTATAATATTAATTATTGGTACTGGCATATTTATTATTGTATTAAATCCACGACTAGGACTTAACGCACTTATTCCAGCATTGGGAGTATTAATCATTACGCAAATTCTCTCTGGTTGGGTACGTAAAGCTAATTTAAAAAGCTTGCAATCCTCAGGAACAATGAGTGCCGAACTACAAGAAAGCTTTAATAACTTTAAAGTAATTGTTTCCTTTAATCGTCTTGATTACTTCCGCAAAAAGTTCAAAGAGGTTAATGAAAATAACTACAAATCATACATAAAAGCAGGAATTGCTAATAATATTTTTTTACCTATTTACACTTTAGCTGAAAATATTGCTCAGCTTATTGTCTTGGCTCTTGGGATATATCTCATCTCTACTGGCGAAGTAACTGCTGGATTGCTTGTAGCTTTTTTAATTTATGTAAATAATTTTTATAATCCGTTGCGAGAGATAGCCTCAATTTGGACATCTCTTCAGTTAGCCTTAGCCGGACTTGACCGAATTTCAGAAATCCTTGATTTGGAAACAAATATGCCGATAATACCAGCAGAAAATCTTGATGGAAAATCAATTTTAGAATTTAGAAACGTATATTTTTCTTACCCAGACAATACCGAAGTATTACACGATATTAATTTTAGCCTTGAAAGAGGGAAGACCTATGCACTTGTTGGACCAACTGGCGGAGGGAAAACAACCACTGCTTCCCTTATGGCCAGACTATATGATCCAACCGAAGGAATCGTTTTACTCAATGGAACCGATATTCGTTCCTATGAGTCCAATGAAAGAACTCAAAAAATAGGATTTATTCTCCAAGAATCATTTCTTTTTTCTGGAACCATAATGGATAACATTATTTTTGGTAATAAAAAATATCTTAAATATTCAAAAGAAGAATTAGTTAAGGTTTTAAAAAATCTTAACCTTTTTGACCTTCTAAACAATTTTGAAAAAGGAATTGATACAGAAATACTTTCAAATGGAAGTGCCATGAGTCTGGGACAAAAACAATTAATTGCCTTTATTAGAGCAATTCTAAGAGAACCAGAAATATTAATCTTAGATGAAGCAACTGCAAATGTTGACACCGTCACAGAACAACTTCTTGAAAAAATATTAGAAAAACTACCACCAGAAACAACCAAAATAATAATTGCCCATCGCTTGAACACAATCGAAAATGCTGACCAAATATTTTTTGTGAATACAGGCAACATTACTCTTGCTGGATCTATGGAACAAGCTGTTGATATGCTAATGCACGGAAAAAGAGAAAGTTAAAAACTATGGAACTTATTGTTCCTTTTTTTTATTCAGATATGATATAATAAAAACATAAATATAAATAAAAAAATATATGAAAAAAATACTTAAATTTTTATATATGATATTTTTTGGGTTGATAATCATCCCTCAAGTATCACTTGCAGCAGAGTGTAATTTTAATATTCTTTCTCCTATTCAATATAGAGAAAAAAGCGAAGCTGTAAAAAATGCCCAACTCTGTCTCCAAAAATTAGGATTCAAAATCAGCGAAGCGACTGGTTATTATGGAAAAGAAACAATGAGTGCTGTTAAATCTTTTTATACCTCATGGTATGGAAGTTGGAATGGGCTCAGGCTAGGTGCTCTTGGTATTAAAAATCTTAAGAAAGTAACCATATCAAATAGCTCTAATGTTTTTGCTATGACAAAATTTTCTTCTAGTGATGAATACAAAGAATACCTTAAAGAAAATTCTAGTAACAACCAGAACTATGGCACCGGAATCGTAAGATCGGGCACATTAGCCCCTGCAGTACCAACAACTGCTAATGGAGCAGAAAAAGACTCAACAGCCACATCAGAAGCTGTAAGTATTGATAGGTACTCTAGTACTAATAATCAAGTTCTAAATATTGACGAACCGGATATAGTTAAAACAAATGGCCAAACAATATTCTACAAAAGCTACTCGTATCAAGGCAATCCTTGTCCAGCAGGAGCTATGTGCGTTAACAGATTAATTGAACCTTCAGCTAATGCTAAAATTTCTCTGATCAATGCTTTACCCGCAACCAATCTCTCAATCGATAGCAAGATTGATATTGAAAATAATTACTACAACGTAGGAGACTTGTTATTAAGCAGTAACATTCTTATCGCTTTCGAAAACAAAAAAATCAAAGGATATGACGTTTCAGACACAAAAAATCCCAAAGAAAAATGGGCGATTGATTTAGATGAAAACACAAAAATTGTAAGCTCTCGATTAAAAGATGGAAAAATATATTTAATAACACAGTCATATACAAATAATTACAAGACTTGTCCAGTCACAATCTTAAAAAACGGAACCAACAACCTTACAATCCCTTGCAACAACATATATCATCCAACATCAGCAATGGCGATAGATTCCAACTTTACCGCAATGGCGATTGACCCAAATAATGGAAACATCTCAAACAGTATTTCATTTTTAGGATCAAGCTCCTCAGAAATATATGTATCGGAAAATAACCTATACGTCGCTTATGCATACTCAGAAAATCAATTAACTTATTATTTGAACTTTCTAAAAGAAAAAGCAACTGACTTATTTCCAGCAACTTTAATTAGCAAAATGGAAACTGTTTCTAATTACGACATTAGCAATTCATCAAAGATAGCCGAACTCCAAACTGAAATAAATAAATTTTACGACAGTCTAAGCTCGGATGAAGTCATGAGATTTGAAAATGAATTTAATAATCGATTAACAGACTATTCAAAGCTCCACATCCGAGAACTAGAAAAAACAGCTATTGTAAAAATTGGTCTTAATGATTTAAAAATTGCCAGCACGGGAGTTGTTCCTGGGTCTATCCTTAATCAGTTTTCACTTGATGAATACGGTGGCAACTTAAGAGTCGCTGTAACAGTTGGAGGGATTTGGAATATTTTTGGAGTTAGGAGCGAATCGGTAAATGACATCTATGTTTTAGATGGATCATTAAATACTATTGGAAGCATAAAAGGATTAGGAATTACCGAAAAAATTTATTCCGCAAGATTTATTGGTAACCGAGGATACTTAGTCACTTTCAAACAAATTGACCCATTCTATGTTCTTGATCTTTCAAATCCAACTGCACCAGCAGTAAAGGGTGAATTAAAAATTCCAGGATATTCAGCCTACTTACATCCGATTTCTGACAATATAATCTTAGGAGTTGGAAAAGAAAACAACCAAGTCAAATTATCTCTTTTTGATGTTACTTCTCCAGAAAATCCAACCGAGATAAATAAATATAATCTTGGTGATTACTGGACAGAAGTAGAATCAAATCATCATGCATTCTTACTGGATAAGACTCACAATGTTTTCTTTATTCCGGCCAGCCTTGGAGGATACATATTCTCCTACAAAGACAATAAATTATCATTAGTTAAAACAGTCAAAGACTACAACATTAAAAGAGCTGTTTATATTAATGACTATTTATACATGCTCGGGGATAACAAGGTAACTGTTTTTAATGAAAATAATTGGGAAAAAATTAGCGAACTAGAAATAAAATAAAACGCTAAGCAGTCGACATTGTCGGCTGCTTTTTAAACCTATGAAATTAATAGAAAAATTAGAAATTACTTTCAAAACATTCAAAAAAAATATTGGCGTAGTTATTCTTCTTTGTCTTACATCTTCTCTCATTTCCTCATTATGTATTCCTTTATGCATAAAAGAAACTTTTACTCCCGAAATAATAAACAGCCAAATTAATAATTATTTTGCAGGAGGAATTGACGCAGACCAGATTATCCTTGGACTGACTTGGATGTTTCAACTCTCCACAATCTCTGGTTTTCTTCTAATAATAGCTTACATCTTTAAATATAATTTCGATAAAAGAATTTTTGATATCAAAAAATGGCAGGATTGGAAATTTTTCCTATACGCATCAATAGTTCCACTCATACTAATTGATCTTACTAAAAAATTTGAGCTCTTAAATAATCTTAATATTTTTAATAATTTCTTTGCCAATCTTTTCACAGTCTTGACTTGCTCACTAATTACTATTTTTCTTACTTCACTCATTCTCAGAAAAGAAGCGTCTCCAATTATTATTAATGCCGAAAAAATCGAAAAAGAATTGACTGAAAACAATAAATAACAACTCACATCGTTGCAATTAATTTTTATTACCTATCACTGTGGTTGATTGAAAAAGGCAACGGCACAAATCACAACTGGTAAGGTCCGCACTACCGAGGTCCGACCTCTCCAAAGCAACACGACAAGGTCCGACCTCGGGCTGGAGAACGAAAGCAGGAAGCTAATGAGGTATCTAGCAAACTACAAATACGAGTTATGGACTGCCTTTTCGTATCAATTAAATTGACCGATTTACCAATAGATGCTATTATACCTACCAAGATAGTTACTTAATCAAAACCTAGTCGAATTTATCAAGAAGCTAAACTTTAGGGTAAAACCTTAAAACATTAAAAACTAAAATCACAAAATCATGGAAGGAACAATCAAAACCCTTACTGATAAAGGATTCGGATTCATCACAGTTGATGGCGAAGAAAAAGATTTATTTTTTCACAGCAACGAACTTGAAGGCGTAAGCTACGAAGAATTGAAAGTAGGAGATAGAGTATCTTTTGAAAAAGGAGAATCTCCAAAAGGACCAAACGCAACAAACATTAGTCGCGCATAGTCAAAACAAAAAACAGGCTCATTAGCCTGTTTTTGTTTTTTAGCTATTTCAAATTATTTTTGTTATCATATCCCTAATGACAAAAAACCACATAATAGGACACTTAGATATGGATGCTTTTTTTGCATCACTTGAAGAAAGAGCAACTCCACGTTTTAAAGGCAAGCCACTTGCAGTAGGTTCTGATCCAAAAAATGGAAAAGGAAGGGGGGTTGTTTCAACCGCGAACTACAAGGCAAGAGAATATGGCATTCACTCAGCACTACCAATTTCACAAGCTTGGCAACTTTCTGAACTAGCAAAAAAGCAAGGAAAAGAAGAAGTAATTTTCCTGATTCCGAACATGCAGATGTATGAAAAAAGTTCAGAAAATATATTCAACATCATTAAAAAATACTCAAATACCATAGAGCAGGGAAGTATTGATGAGTTTTATTTTGACCTTACGGGAAAAACATTTAAAGAAGCAGAAGCAATTTGTAAAAAAATAAAAGCAGAGATAAACAAAAAAGAAAAGATTACTTGTTCAATCGGGCTCGCTTCGAACAAGCTTATTGCCAAGATAGCAGCTGGAATCAACAAGCCTAACGGATTAACCGTTATTAACCCTAAATGCAATGAGAAATTTCTAGAACCACTTGCAATTAGAAAAATTCCCGGAATTGGCCCCGTAACAGCCGGCATCCTGAATCGGAAAAACATATTAACAATCAAAGATATTAAAATCTTAACAAAGGAAAACTTGCAAAAAATACTCGGTAAGGCGGGAGGAGAAATATATGACAAAGCACGAGGAATAGACGATTTGCCAATCATCGAAAATAGAGAAGCCAAATCAATCGGAGGACAAATAACTTTTGAAGAAAATACTTTTAACATAGTGGCTATTACAAATCATTTTTTAGAACACTCCAATAATATTTTTAAAAAATTTAAGGAAAGCGAATTTTCAAAATTAAAAAACATTATTATTACCATCAGATTTTCGGATTTTGAAACCAAGTCATCAACAAAAAGTTTTAAGGAATACATTACAAAAAATGATGAAAAAATTTTCCGCCTCGAATCTTTAAAATTAATACTTCCTTTTTTAGACAAAAGGAAAAACCAGAAGCTTAAAACTATTCGACTAATCGGACTTCGAATAGAAAAATTTTTAAAATAAATTTTTCACAAATCTTTTCTTCGATTATTTTACAAACAAATCCTAAATGCTATAATGATAATATAAATTTCGAATAATATATGAACAATAACTCAACTAAAATTGAAATTGCCAAAAAACTACAAACGATAGAGGGAGAGATAATAGTACCGTTAGCAAGCAAGCAAATAAAATCAAAAAAATTTGAAACCAATAGATGGCCCTACTTTTTAGCACTACCTTTTATGTGGCTATTGATTATTTATGTAATAATTAAAAAATTGATTTATGGGGCTTTCGGATCAAAGCCTAAAATAAATAGTTTTTTCTTCGACGGAATAGGGAAATCGTCTCGAAAAGTAAAAGAATATGCTTCTTCATGGAGAGCCTTAGATATCGTTTATAATCATCCTTTCTCATACAGTAAAACTATTGGAAACTTGGTGGACGAATATTACTGGAACGGACTTAATTGCCAAGGCCTTCGAAATCGAAGAAAATTAATAAAAGAAGAATTACGAAACGTTATATTAAAAATAAACGAAAAAAAAGAAATTAAAATCATCTCGCTTGCGTGTGGATCTGCCGAAGTGCTAATCGAGATAATGGCAGAGCTTAAAACTAAAGGGATAAAAATCAAAGCACTATTAATTGATATAGACGAAGATGCACTTGAACGTGCAAAAGAATTAGCTAAGCAATACAACCTATTAGAAGATATTAAAACAGAAAAAAATAGCACTCATTCAATCATAGAAATTGCTAATAAATTCAAACCAGACATAATTGAAATGATGGGTTTTATTGACTACCTAAAACAAGAAGATGCAATAAATCTAGCAAAAGATATCAAAGAATCTTTAAATCCAAATGGATATTTCGTTACCTGTAACATAAATCATAATTTAGAACAATATTTTCTAACTTGGGTGATAAACTGGCCAATGATTTATCGTAAGCCAAAAGAACTAATAGAGATATCAACAAAGGCAGGATTTGAAAGTCAAAGAATTATTTACGAACCATTAAAAATACATGGTATCTTAATTGCTAAAAAATAAAAATGGATTTTTACGCCATATCAGCACTAATTAATGCAATCACTAGTTTAACACTTGGATGTTTTGTGTTTTTAAGAAATAAAAAAAATATGACGAGCGTAACATTCGTCTTGCTAAGTCTTGCTGTATTTTTTTGGTCTGCATATTATTTTTTATGGCAGATTTCAACTGATTATGCCTCAGCTATTTTTTATACCAAGCTGCTCTCTATTGGATCAACACTTATTCCAATTTTTTACTTACATTGGGTTTTTTCTTTCCTTGGATTAAATGACAAAAAATCAAATTTTATCCTATTATTTGGATACTCAATAACTACTGTTTTTATAATCTTTTCTTTTTCTCCTCTTTTCATTAGAGACGTTGAGCCAATTCTTTCTTTTAAATTCTGGCCAAAGGCAGGAATACTTTATACTGCCTATCTCGTAATTTCATATATTGGATTATTTGGATATGGACTCCTGCAACTTTTAAGAAATTATCACCGAACTAGCGGATTAAAACACTATCAAATCCAATATATGATAATAGGAACTATTATCGGATTTATTGGTGGGATTACAAACTTTTTTCTTTGGTATGACATATTAATTCCGCCAGTTGGAAATATTATCATTTCTCTTTACGTTTTTATTTTATTCTATGCCATGGTTAAATATCGACTTATGGATTTCCAAATCATGGCACGTAAAATATTTATTTATTTTATAATATCTATTTTTACTTATAGTTTTTTCTACTTCTTGATTTGGTTTTACAACAGTTTCTTTGGAGGCGTATTTACTTTTGGATCATACGCATTTGGGCTAATTATTGCTCCATTGTTTGTTTTTACTTTTTATAATGCTAATAAGGTAATAAAAAGCTTTGCTAATAAATATTTATTCACTTCTCTTTATAATTATCAAGAAACAATAAATAGATTAACCAAAGAACTGACCAATTACATTGACCTTAATAAAATTATAAAACTTATTACAACCACCATTAACAATGCAATGAAAATTGATGGTGTGAATGTTTTTTTACTGAATACAAAAACCTTACCCAAAGAATATCAATTAGTGACTATAAATGGAATTAAAAAAAATAACCACACCTTTGTTTTTAAAAACAAAAAATTAATCAAATACTTAGCAAAAAATAAGAAAATACTCGTTGCCGACGAACTAGAAATGTTTTCAAGAGATTCTAAGCATGTAGAAGAAAAAAAGACCCTACATGAATTTTATGAATACATGAAAGATATTAATGCGACAATATGTCTTCCATTAATAGTAAACAAAGAATTAATTGGGATGATTATCCTTGGTTTAAAAAAATCGAAAGATCCGTACACAAAAGAAGACTTAGAGCTTCTAACTGTTCTTTCTCTCCAAGCAAGTATTGCCATAGAGAATGCTCGTCAATATAAACAAATTAAGGAATTTGGAAAAACACTAAAAGAAAAAATAGAAGAACAAACAAAAGACATAAAACAAAACAATAAATACCTCAAAGAACTCCTTGATATGAAATCAGATTTTTTGCGAGTTATTAGCCATCAATTAAATACCCCTCTCTCGATCATAAGAGGGTATTTCTCAATGATGAAAGATGGAGACTATAAGCCAGAAAAAGCCCTCCCGATTATAGAAGCAGGATTATATAGAATAATTAACACTGTTGCCGATTATTGCGATGCTTATAAATTAGAGGGTGAAAAAATGGAAACAAAACCAACTAAGGTAAATATCGAAGAAGCGATTGAAAATACAATAAAAGAAAAAATTAAATATATAAAAGATAAAAATCTAAAATTAAGCATTAAAAAACCTAATTTTAAAATTCCAATTGTTTGGTGCGATTTAGAAAAAACAACTCGAGTACTTTCTAACTTAATAGAAAATGCAATTTCCTATACCGACAAAGGAAGTATCGAATTGTCTTATGGACTCAAAAAAGACTTTCTTATAATAAACATAAAAGATACTGGATGTGGAATATCTAAAAGCGATAAAGAAAAATTGTTTGAAAAATTTTCTAGAGGAAACAGGGCACCGAATATCCACCCAGATGGATCAGGACTGGGATTATATATTAGTAAAAAAATAATAGAAGGGAATGGAGGAGAGATATATTATAAAAGTAATGGAGAAAATAAAGGAACAACCTTTAGCTTTACTATTCCTATCTACAAAAAGACTATCGAAAGTTAGATTAAAATTGTTCATGATTTTCTTGCATTAATAAGCTATTTATTAGACAATTTAATAGGAAAAATGAAGACTTGCTTAGGATGTAGAAAAATTGGTCACTGTAGACGTCTTCCAGCTGCAAGAGATGGAGACTATCTATGGTATGGAAATGTTCGCAATCACAGCTCTTTATTAAGAGAAATTCGCAAGAAAGCACAGGAGCATGGAGTCGAGCTAAAAGAAAAAGGTGGAATCGAAATCAGTAAGAGCAAAACCATCAAAGGGTATGTCTCTCTCTGGGTTAAAAAAAGTGATTATTCTGAACTTATCACGATTATTTATCCGTTATAATTATCTAAAATTTAGATAATTTTTTTAATAAATTAGAAAGTATTAAATGATACTTTTCTTTTTTTGTAAAATTTTCTTTTTCGGATATTTATAGTACAATAAAGATAAACTAAATATACTAATAAACAAAATGTACTTATTTTTTGATACTGAAACAACTGGACTCCCAAAAAACTGGAAAGCTCCTCTATCCGACTTAGACAACTGGCCACGAATGGTTCAAATAGCATGGATAATGTTCGATAGCCAAGGAACAGAAATAATAGCCGAAAACTATATCATTCGACCAGAGGGATTCACAATTCCAGAAGAAACGTCACGCATACATGGAATTACTACAGAAAGAGCACTAGAAGAAGGAAATAGTTTAGAATCTGTATTAAGGCAATTCAAAGAAACAATAGACGAATCAAAAATAATAATTGCCCACAATATTGATTTTGATGAAAAAATAATTGGAGCAGAATTTTTAAGGAATAGTATCTATAATCCAATCGAAGAAAAACAAAAAATCTGCACAATGCACAGCACCCGAGATTTTTGTGCTATTAAAAGTAAGTATGGCAATAAATGGCCCAAGCTCTCAGAATTACATTACAAACTCTTTGAAAGTGATTTTGAAGATGCTCACGATGCTGAAACGGATATTAGAATAACCGCAAAATGTTTCTGGGAGTTAAAAAAAAGGGCTATTATATAAATTTCATATATAATAATTTAAAATAGATTCTACGTTCTCTAAAAAATATTGAAGAATAGTTAGAAATATATTAGAAACTATTTCTGCACACTTGACAAGTATTAGCTTTTGAGTATAATAAAGATATGCAAATCGAAAGAGTGCATCAGGTGATCGGAGGAGCCACCCTGTACAACCTAGAGGAGGATCGACGCATAGCGTTCTTCAACGGAATAAGGGAGATTCCAGAGAAGAGCCCTCTGACTCAAAGAAGGAGGCTCTCAATGGAAGCCATCTCCGAGGAGATGGGAATAACTCCATTAACACGAACCGTCGATGAAGTTATAACCTCCGAACACGAAAAGTGGCGACCTAAAATCTTAGCCTACTAACAATGCCTAAAGCCTCCTGCTTATAGGCTTCTTTTTTTATTGACAAAAATATCATAATTTCATAACATCTGTTCAGGCAACCTTAACATAACTAAACAAGGGGTGGCTGACCATGGACTACGATGGTATAGTAAAAAAAATTCGAAGAAGTGAAAAAGAAACAAGAAGCGACATGGCCAAATTTAGAACCTTTTGCGATGAATCAAGGAAAAGAAAAATACCCATTAGAAGAACTAGTTAAAAAGTTCTTTTTTTATTGCAAATTATTATTTTTTCCAAAAAATGATATAATAAAAACATGAAAAATGAAAAAGACAAAGAAGAAACAGAATTGAGGAAGAATCTCCTTTCTGGAGATTGGGTTATTATTGCCCCAACAAGATCCAAAATACCCAAAAAAAATAATCTTGGCTGTCCTTTTTGTAATCTTAAGAATCAAGAAACTCCTATATTAATCTACAACAATGGTAAGATAGTAAGCGACACAAAAAAATGGACAACAATTGTTGTGCCAAACAAATATCCAGTTTTCGTTCCATTAATGAATGAATATTCGAATAAAAACAAAAATTATTATCGAATAAAATCACCAGGAAGTCATGAATTAATAATTACGTCCGATCACAATAAGAAATTATATGAACTCGGAGTTAAAAAAATAAAGGAAATTCTTGATTGCTACCAATCAAGAATTATCTCTCTCAAAAAAAACAAATTTGTAAAATACGTTTTCATTTTTCAAAATTGCGGAGAAAAAGCAGGAGCTAGTCAAATACACCCACATTCACAATTAATTACAATCCCATTTATAGATAAAGAATTAACTCAGATAATTTCTAATTCTAAAAATTATTTTAAAAAAAATAATAAATGCCTTCACTGTGAAATAATTGAAAAAGAGTTACATGAAAGAAAAAGAATAATCGCAGAAAATAAATCATTTATAGCATATATTCCTTTTGCACCAAAATTTGTTTATCAAGTTATTATTACTCCTAAAAAACATAATAATTTATTCGAAGATATTTCCGAAGAAGAAAAATTAGACCTAGCAGAAATATTCAAAAAAATATTACAAAAATATAATAAAAAATTAAACAGTCCAGATTATAATTTTTATCTACACAATTCTCCTGCTGATAATAAAAATTATAATTTTTTTCATTGGTATTTTTCATTAATCCCCAGGTTAACCTATTTGGCGGGATTTGAGATTGGTGCCAATATGGAAATAATAACAAAATATCCAGAAGATCAAGCACAATTCTTAAGAAAATAATCTAAAAATATGCAAAAAAAAATCATTATTGCTAATTGGAAATGCAACCCAATCAGCACAAAAGAAGGGGAAAAAATACTATTCAGTCTTAAAGAATCAATAAAAACAGAAAACGAGGTAATTATATGTCCGCCCAGTGTTTTTTTAAGCCATTTTTTGACCCTTTTTAGCGGTATTTATTCATTCGGAGGACAGGACTGCTTTTTTGAAGAAAAAGGTGCTTATACGGGTGAAATTTCGCCAAAAATGCTCCAAAGTATTGGCTGTAAATACGTAATTGTCGGGCATTCTGAAAGAAGAACAATTTTTAATGAAACCGATAAAACCATTAACCTTAAAATAAATAGAATACTCAATTCAACAAAACTAATTCCAATTCTGTGTATCGGCGAAAACAGGGAAGAGCGTGAGAAGAATAAGACCTTCGCAATACTAAAAGAACAGATAAAAAACGCTCTAAAAGGAGTTGCCATTGGAAAAGCTAAAAAAATCATCATTGCCTATGAGCCGATATGGGCAATAGGAACAGGAGTCTATGCAGAAGAAAAACAGATAGAAGAAGCCAAAGACTATATAGCTAAAATATTGTGCGACATTTACGGGTCCAAAACATCTAAAATTATCTATGGGGGAAGTGTTGATTCGAAAAATATCAAACAAATTTTAGGCACAACCGACATGGATGGAGTCCTTGTTGGCGGAAGCTCGTTAAAGCCTAAAGAATTTTCTGCGATTGCAAATTATAAATAATTACAAATTATTTTTATATAAATTAAAGGAACCCGCGCGAGTTCCTTTAAAATTATATTTATATTTTTTTAATTTTCAAAATAAAACCGCTCAATAATAGCCGGCGAATAAAAGTCAAAAAATTAATTAACAAAAGAGCCAACACGAAATATATCACAACCAAGAAAAAAGTCAACAATCAAAAATAGACACATATAAGTATGATTTACTAATTTTTTAATTCTTTTCCGCTATGGAACTGTCGATGAATATCTCTTAATTTTTTATTTGTCACGTGGGTATATATCTGAGTGGTAGCAATATTGCGATGCCCAAGAAATTCTTGGATAATTCTAAGATCAACCCCTTGATTAAGTAAATCAGTTGCCATGCTATGACGCAAAGTATGTGGAGTTGTAAAATAAGGTACATTAGCTAATGTTGCATATCTTTTAACCAATCTTTCTACAGAACGAGGCGTTAAACGGGCATCTGAGCCGTTCCTCCTACGATAGTTGATAAACAATGCCTTTTCTTCATCATCTCTAGTCTTGAGATACTTCTTAAGCCAAGTCAAAGCTCGCTCTGAAAAATAAACAGTTCTCGGATGATTACCTTTGCCAATAACACCAACCTCTAAATCGTTTTTCTTTTCTATATTCTTAAATTGCTCAATATTAAGTGCGGTTAGTTCAGCAATACGTAATCCAGTAGAAAACAATATCTCCAAAATAGCTCTATCACGAAGACCATCAACGTTAGCGTCATTTGGTGCAAGTAAAAGTTTTTCTATCTGATCTAATGTCAAGAACTTTATAGTTTTTTCATTTTTAGCATCCTTGGGTAGTTGTATTTTGTCGGCCGGCAAAGCAATAATATCTTTTGCAGTAAAAAAACTAAGCAAAGATCTAAGTGCAATAAGATAATAGTTCTGAGTTAACTTGGACAAAATCTTGCCAGATTGGCGATCTTTGAATCTGGCTAAATACAAACGATAATCCCAAATAATTTCTGGAGTTAACTCGTGAGGTTTTAAATCTTCTTTATGAGTATTAATAAGCCAATCAGAAAACTTTTTTAAATAGCGACTATAATTTTCCTGAGTCTTAGAGGAGAGTCCACGCTCAATCTCACAATAATCAAGAAAGTCAGGAATATGCTTAATTATGGCCTTGGGGGAGTTTTGCATAGTTTTGTTATGTTTATTAGGTTTTTAGTGTATATAACGTCGCTTAACCTACATTGTACGACATTTAAGATATCGTTATATATGGGCCTTTTAGCCCCTCCTTATATATCTTATTACCACTAATTACTTCTTATATTACTATATTATTATTTTTATTCCCCCAAGTCAAATATTATTTCAATTTATCCTTTAAAAATCATTTTTAATGTAAAATATTTTAATAATCAAAATTTTTTTCTAAAAATATTTTTCAGTTGACTACTTGTATTGCTATTTTCCTCAGAAGCCATTTTGTGCCCTAAAAAATAAAAATTTTTTTATTAACTTGAGCCAAAACTAGCTTTATGAAAAATCACCATTTTTGCTAAATTCGACTATTAGATAAAAGCATCACAATTTCCACTCATCAATATCTTGCAACATCTTAATCCCCTTTTTTATAACTATTAATAATCATTACCTTAATTTACACCACAAAATAATTATGCCACATGTCAATATCTTTAACATAAGCTATGGTGCACAAACCAATTGATATTAAAACTAATAAGATATAAATTAGTTCTTAGGTTCTTTATGATGTCTAAAAGCTTAGTTCTAAATATAGAAATGGTTAGTCCGATCGAATGCAAAGAATGCAACATTAAAGAGAAAAAGAAAGGTATTCTTTGTCTGCTATCGTGTGGCATAAACGCCCAACCAGATACTCATAAACAATGAGTATTTTTTATTAATAAAAAGTAGACTTACGCCTACTTTTTGTATTGATAATTAAAACTTTAATTTCCTTTATAGTATTTCATTGATAAAGAGTTACAAACAACACTAAATGAAGATAGAGCCATTGCTGCTGCTGCAACAGCAGGACTTAAAAGCCAACCAGTAATATAGTAAAAAACACCGCCAGCAACTAATATTCCAAGAGCATTATAAAAGAATGCCCAGAATAAGTTTTGCTTTATTTTGAAAACTGAATATTTTCCAAGATCAAAAAGTGTTAATAATTTTTTTAAGTCATTCTTCATTAATACCGCCTCTCCTGCCTCAATCGATATATCAGACCCAGAAGCCATTACTATTCCCAAATCAGACTGAATTAAGGCCGGAGCATCATTAATACCGTCACCAATCATTGCTACATTATATCCATCTTTTTGAATCTGTTTTATTATTTCTGCCTTTTCGTGAGGCAATATTTGGCTATAAATAAAATCAATGCCAACATCCTTCCCTATTGCTAAGGCCGATAATTTATTATCACCAGTTATCATTCCAATTTTTATTTTCTTTGATTTTAAAAAAGAAACCACCTCCTTAGCTTCACTACGAATCACATCCTTAATACCAACACATCCTAAAACTTTTTCATCAGAAGACAAAAACATAACCGTAGCTCCCCTATTTCCAAGAGACTCTAACTGCTCAGAAAATTCGTGCAAATCAAAATTGTTTTCTTTCATCAAGGAGTAAGAGCCAAATAAGTATTTCTTACCCTTAATAGTTCCCTCAATTCCCTTTCCAACCAAAGCTTTAAAATCATCAACACGAATAGGTCTTATTTTTAGATCAGTCATCTTTTTAACAATTGGTACTGCCAGTGAATGTTCAGACATATCTTCAAGAGATCCAATAATTTGAATAAAATCATTTTCCGAAATTACCGACGTGGAATAATCAATTATTTCTGGTTCCCCTTTTGTTAATGTTCCAGTCTTATCAAAAACTACAAAATTAATTTTACTGGCAGCCTCTAATGCTTTACCGCTTTTTATTAGAATACCATTCTTAGCTCCAAGACCAATGCCCATAATTACTGCCGTTGGAGTAGCAAGTCCAAGAGTACAAGGACAGGCAACTATTAAAATTGAAACAAATATAGTCAAAATAAAAACTATGTTCATTCCAGCAAAAAACCAAAACAAAGAAGCAATAAGTGCGATACTAACAACAGCAGGAACAAAATAATACGCAGCCCTATCAGCTAAAAGCTGAATTGGGGCCTTGGAAGAAGATGCTTCTTCCATAACCTTAATAATTTTTGCAAGAATAGAGTCCTCACCCGCATTAGTAGTCTTTATGGTCAAAGAACCAGTTAAATTTATTGTTCCACCAATCACATTACTACCAACTATTTTATCCAAAGGAATACTCTCTCCAGTAATTACTTTTTCGTCTACTGCCGAAATGCCATCAATAACAACCCCATCAACAGGAATCCTCTCCCCCGGAGAAATAAAAACTATGTCATTCTTTTTTATATTAGCAATTGCCACTACTTTTTTACCATCAGGAGTTATTAAATTTGCCTCCTGCGGCTGCAGTTCTATTATATCTTTTATCGCATTATTAGTTTTTTCTTTTGCCGAAAATTCTAAATACTTTCCAAGTGAAATAAAAATTAAAATCATTATTGCACTTTCAAAATATAACGGACCAGTACTTACCGTAGGATAAAACCAAATCAATACCGCAACCGCAAGACTATAGAAATAGGCAGCAAATGTCCCAATCTCTATCAACGAATCCATATTTGGATCCCCATTTAGTATTTTTTTAAATCCAGAAACATAAATATTTGAATTTATTAAAATAACAATTGTCGCCAATACCAACTGAATAAAAGCCACTAGCTGAATTGGGATAAAAAGCATTGGCAAAGAAAATAGCTTTGCGGCTGAATAAATAATTACTGGCAACCCCAATATTAAAGAAATCCAAAAATTGCTTTTTAGCTTCTTAAGTTCTTTATCTTTTTCATTTTGAATCTCGTAAAAAGAATTACTAACCTTCCTAGCACTATATCCAAGTAATTCAACCTGACCGATTATGTGCTCATAAGAAACAATACTCTCATCAAAATCTAAAAACAAAGTTCCATTAGAAAAATTAATTTGAGCTTTTTCAACTCCATTAATTTTAATTATTTTATTTTCAATCTTCGTACTACAAGAAGTACAACTCATTCCTCCTATTTTTAAAAATACTTTCATATGTTTATATTTCAGTTGCCTTATATGTTTTAAAAATATCCAACCCAAGTATTTGAGCTCGACTAATCATACTAGAATCAAATTTTATCTTAAATTTATTAGAAGAATAAAATTCAACACTCCTAACTCCCTTCAACTTTTCCAAGTCCCCGGTTACTAGAAAAGCATGACCAGAACAAGGAAGATCAACAGAGATATCAAATGTTTCAATACTGTTCGAAACTATTTGTGTCTGAGTAGATAGTCCACCATCAGGTGTATTTTTTGGCAGGTCATTATTTTGTTCACTAGAGGTCTTGGAAAAAACTTCAGTTGGAGTATCGCACTGTACTGCTGAATTTTGAGCAACTGAATTACCGATTGGTTTGATTCCTCCAATAATTGGCATTACATAATTAAAAAATAAAATATTTACTATTAAGGTAGTTGAAAAAAGAATAACCAAATAAGTTTTTTTTGCAATAATTCCTTTCCATGACAAACTATTAATTCTTTTTAGATAAAATATTGCTGATATTAAGGCAAACAACAGGGACAAGCCTATCAGTATCGGCATAAAATACGGTAATAATAAAAACTGTCTTAATATTTGCGTAGCAAAAGTAGCTCCAATAATAGAAAGCACAACAAAAAGAATACAAAAAGAATGAGGAATTATCGCATATAATAATCCGCTCGAAAAACCATTTACTTTCTCATTTTTAGTATTAGTGCTACAACAGTCTTTATTTTTTATATTCTCCATATTACTTTGATAGTTTTGTTACTTTTAATATTTCGGCAATCATTTCATCCTTTTTTTTCTCATTATTTGAAGACATGGCACTCTTAAAACACGAACCAAGATGATTCTCCATTATCATTTGGTTAGCGGATTTTAATAGCCCTATTGCCGCCAAATTTTGTTGCATAATATCTATGCAATATTCTTCACCCTCAGTCATCTTAATTATTTTATCTAATAAGCTCCTAACTTTTTTAAAATTGGTTAATGATTTTTGATTTTTATTTTCCATACTATTCTTGATTTAATATTATTTATTAGTGAATCCATACCCCCACCATAGGTACAGGTATATTATTCCCATTTCATTTTTCTGTCAAGTCATAAAATAAAAAGAGCCTAAAGCTCTTTAAGTACATTTAAAAGATTGCAAAGCAATCTACCATTTTCCACTTTGCGACCCTTGGCACATTAAAATTTCATTCTAAGTAATTCGGTTTAAATGTTTCCTTTTGACACCTTTTATTTTGACTAAAGGCAAGCAGTTAAATTCTTAGCAAAGAATTTATGTCGGAGAAAAGGAATATATCAAAAAAGAATTACGACACTGCTTTAAATTTTATTTGCTCCTTTCTGTAACGGTAAAATAAAAAGTGGCAGTGCCACTTCAATGTTTTTGCTTTAGCAAAAATTACTCTTAAAAGACTGCGAAGCAATCTACCATTTTCCACTTTGCGACCCTTGGCACATTAGAATTTCATTCTAAGTAATTCGTTTTAAATGTTTCCTTTTGACACCTTTTATTTTGACTGAAAATAAAGTAAGGCAAATTTTCAGCAGAAAATTTGTGTATGGCAAAAGGAAAACATTTAAAAAAGAATTACGACACTGCTTTAAATTTTATATGTTCCTTTTTACAACGGCATTGTACCGTGCTTTTTTGGTATAATCCCTTCCCTCTTATTCGCTAGCGACTCCAAGCACTGAATAATAATCTTTCTAGTATCTTTTGGATCTATTATCATATCAACCTGACCAAGCTTTGCCGCTTCAAATGGATCTAGAAATTTTTCTTTTATTTCTTCAATTTTTTCTTTCTCAATCTTTTCTGGGTTTTTACTTTCTGCTATTTCTTTTTTATAAATTATCTTTACGGCCTGCTCAGCACCCATAACAGCTATTTGTGCCATTGGCCAAGCAATTACCTTATCGTAGCCAAGTCCACGCGATGCAAGGGCAATATAAGCCCCTCCAAAAGCTTTTCTCAGGATGACACTGATCTTAGGAACCGTTGCTTCGCCATAAGCATAAAGTATTTTTGCTCCATGTCGTATTATTCCTTGATACTCCTGATTTGTTCCTGGAAGATATCCTGGAGTATCAACAAGATTAACAATTGGCAAATTAAAAGCATCGCAAAATCTTACGAACCTAGCAATTTTATCCGAGGCGTCAATATCTAAAACTCCTGCCATAAATTTTGTTTGATTAGCAACAATTCCAATTGAATTGCCATTTAATTTTCCAAATCCAATAATAGCATTAAGTGCAAAAGACTTTTGGACTTCAAAAAAAGAATTTTTATCAAACACTTCATTTATTATTAATTTCATATCGTATCCTTTTTCATACTCTTCGGGGATTAAATCCAAAATATTATCAAGGATACGCCCGTCACTATCTCCCTGATCAAAAAAATCATCAGTATTGTTCTGAGGCAAATATTTTAAAAATTCCCTTACACTGCCAAAACACTCTTTCTCATTTTTTAACACGAAATGTGCACATCCACTTTTAGTAGAATGAATCGTCGCTCCACCCAGATTTTCAAAATTAACATCCTCGCCCGTAACGCTTTTTATTATATCTGGACCAGTTATATACATTTGAGACAATCCTTCGACCATAAAAATAAAATCTGACAAGCCTGGAGCATAACAAGCACCGCCAGCCGATGGTCCAACCATTATACTTATTTGAGGAATAACTCCCGAAGCCTTAACCATCGCTCTAAATATAGAAGCATATCCATCTAAGCTCGCAACCCCTTCTTGTATCCTAGCTCCACCCGAATCAATAATTCCGACTATCGGACAGCCAGTTTTTTGTGCCAGCTCAATAACTTTAACAATCTTTTTACCGTGCATTTCACCTAGAGTTCCACCACTTCTTGCAAAATCTTGACTATAAATATAAGTTTGTCGTCCATTAATTTTTGCAAATCCAGTAACCACGCAATCACCCGAATACCTTTTTTTGTCTAATCCAAGATTAGTAAAACGAGTCTCAATAAATGAATCCAATTCTACAAAACTACCTTCATCCACAAGTTCATTTATCCTTTCTCTTGCATCAAGCTTTCCCTTATCATGCTGTTTTTGAATAAAAGCTTTATCAGCTTGTTCCAATATTTTTGATTCTAATTTTTTTAACTGCTTTTCAAATTTCATATTAGAAAAATTAATTATTTATTTCTATAAAATACGATTTTAACTCGTTAACTATTTTTTCTAAAATACTCTTATTATCAACTTTCCTACCGGCCTCTATTAAAACAGATGTCGCTATTGGATTAAGATTTTCAGGAAAATCCATTATATTGGTATTAACTCCAACACCAATAATCGAAAAAATCTTATCTCCACTGATTATATTTTCTGTTAATATTCCGCAAAACTTTTTATTATTAACCAAGATGTCATTAGGAAGCTTTATCATTGCCTCCAAGTCGAAATTTTCTTTTATTATTTTTGCTACCACAAATGCAGCAAGCACAGTAATAATCTGCAAATCTTTTATGTTAGCCTGCGGAAGGATAATAGAAAAATACAGACCACCTCTCGGAGAAAACCAACCAACTCCAGACTTTCCATGACCTTGAGTTTGCTCCAAAGAAAAAACAACTGTCCAAGGATCACACTTTTCCATAACCAACTCCTTTGCTTTTAAGCTAGTAGATGGCAATGAATCATACTCTATTATTAAATCAGACATAAGTTAAATATTTAAACAAAAATAATTAGAGTTTCATTTTCTCTTACTGTTTGATTTGGCAAAACAAGTATTTTCTTTATTTTTCCATTCCCCTCAGCAATAATTTCATTTTCCATTTTCATTGCAAGTAGAGTTAAAATTTTCTGCCCCTGTTTTATAGAATCGCCCTCTTTTACAAAAATCTCAGAAACAATTCCAGCAATTGAAGCCTTTAATTCCTTTTGAAGTAAAATCTTTTGATCTTGCCCAAAATCACTAATACTTTCACATTTCTCATCCGAACATTTTACCGAATCAAAATCAAAAGACTTTCCTTCAATATTAATCGAAATACCGCCCTTTCCTTTTTCTAATATCCTAATACTATAAATTCTTTCTTTTATTTTTATATTGAAATTCATATGGATCAACTACCGTAAAACCTAATTGGACTTTTCCATGCCGAATTAGTCTTCCTTGGTTTTTTACAATTTTCTTTTTTTATATTTTTATAAATAGTAAAAACTAGATTAGCCAAATCCTCTTTTTCAACGTCATCACAATGATTTTCTTCCGTCTTCAAAAATGGACTGCAAATTAGCTGATTCAAAATTCCAGTTTTTTCAATAAAATTAGTATGAAAATCTCCCTTCAAAAAATCTTCATTCCTCAAAACTAAATTAAAAAATGGAATAGTTGTTGGAACCCCCTCGATAATAGTTTCATCAAGAGATCTTTTTAATTTATTAATTGCTTCATCACGAGTTTTACCCCAAGTAATTACTTTTGCCAGTAATGAATCAAAATATGGATAAACCTGCTGTCCATCATGAAGAAAGCTATGTACAAAAACACCTTGTCCTTGAGCAGGAATATATTTTTTAACTATGCCTGGGGCTGGCTGAAAATTTTTAAAAGGATCTTCAGAATTAATACGAACTTCAATCGCCCATCCATTTATTGCAATATCTTTTTGTGATAAATTTAATTTTTCTCCTTGGGCAATTCTTATTTGCTGCTCTACTATATCAATTCCAGTAACAGCTTCGGTTATCGGATGTTCTACTTGAATCCTTGGATTAACCTCCATAAAATAAAAATTCTTTTCATCATCAACCAAAAACTCAACTGTTGCTGCCCCCTGATACTTTACTTCTTTGCATATGTTTACTGCCCAGCTTCCCATCTTTTCACGCAGATTTTCATTTATAAAAGGTGATGGAGATTCCTCAATTAATTTTTGGAACCTTCGCTGAATAGTGCAATCCCTTTCCCCGAGATAAACTGCATTCTCACCATCCGATAAAACCTGAAATTCTATATGCCTAGCTAATGGCAAGTACTTTTCCAAAAAGAAATCAATGTCCGCAAATCCCATGGCCATTTGCTTTTGTATACTTAGTGTTGCAGCAAATAATTCTCCTGAAGTAACCTGTCCTTCAATTACTCTTATTCCCATTCCTCCTCCTCCTCGCTGAGCTTTCAATATAAACGGAGGCTTAATTTTCCTTGCAGCAGCAAAAAGCTCTTTTTTTGTCTTAATAGCAGAGTCACTAGCTGGTAATGTCGGTATGCCAATTTTTTTTGCAATTTTTTTTGCTTCTACTTTATCTTCAAACCTTTTTAAAACATTATAGTCAGGACCAATAAATTTTATCTTGTATTTATTGCAATAAAACGCAAACTTCCAGTTTTCAGCCAAAAATCCATATCCTGGATGTATCGCATCAACTTTATATTTACGAGCAATCTCTAATATTTTCCTTCCATCAAGATATCCCTGTGAGCCATCTGAATCCAAAAAGCAATATTCGTCCGCAAGTCTTGTTTCTAAAAAATTATCTTCTTGTCCTTTCTGAGGACACAAAGCAACGGTTTTAATCCCCATTTCCCTGCAAGTCCTGATGATTCGAAGTGCAATTTCTCCTCTATTTGCAATTAAAACTTTATTTATTTTCATAAGCTAATTGTTTTATTGATTCCATTAATTTGTCAGTAATCTGGATGCAAATTCTTTTATACTCATCAGAATCAATATCTAAACCTTTTACTTTCTCTAATTCTTCAGCAAAAAACATTGGTTTGCCGATATTCATTAAAACATTTCTTTTAATTCTCAATTTTCCTTTTGGAGGAAATAGTTCAAACGCCCCACTAATACTAGCCGGAACAATCGGAACACCTGTTTGTAAAAATAACTTTGCTACTCCCCATTTACCTTTGTTTATTTTACCATCAATACTTCTCTTCCCTTCAGGGTATATAATAAGAGAATATCCCCTTTTCAAACAATCTATCGCTAAGTCAACTGCTTCTTTTTTTGAATCTTCACTAAATCGATTAAGCGGAATAACTCCTCCAAAAAAATAAAAAAAATCTCTTAAGAAACGCAGCAACCCCTTCCCTTTATCTACTTGACCGATAAAGGTAAATCTTTTAGGCACACAGACATAAGCCGAAACAATAATATCTAAATAACTTTGATGATTAGAGGCTAGAATAAAATTACGCTTTGGAAAATTATTCTTTCCATATATCTTCTTAACCAATAAAATACTCACGATTGGAGCCAAAAAAATCTTACAAAATATCGAAGTTATTTTATTCATAATTATTAATTTAATAATTTTTTCCCGCTATTCAATATTTTTTCGGCACCAAAAACTATTTCCTCTATCACCTCTTTGCAAGTTTTTATCTCCACTATTCCACCCGCATCAATCCCTGAAAGAATTGGCATTAAGTCAATATTTTCCATACCTTTATTTCCAGCAAATCTCTCCGAATTTATTTCTTCCGGAAACGGATTTTTTTCTTCCATTTTCTTTATATTCTCCGTAAGTCTGTTTTTTATTGCACGTATAGGATGGCCAGTAAATCTTCCTATCACAACAACGTCTTCGTCTGTTGCATTAACAATGGCATTTTTGTAATTATTATGAATCTGACATTCTTCTGTTGCCATAAACCTCGTACCAATCTGCACCCCTTCAGCACCAACTATTAACGCAGCAGCAAATGTCCTATCGTCATATATACCACCAGCCGCGATCACAGGTATATCCTTTATAATATTAGAAGCTTGAGGCACCAAACAAAAAGTAGTATTTTCGCCAATGTGGCCTCCAGATTCTAACCCTTCAACCACCACAGCATCCATTTGACTCTGCTCCATTTTTTTTGCGAGTCTGACTGTTGGAACAACCGGGATAATTTTTATTTTTGCTTGTTTTAAATAAGGTGCAACGGCTAAAGGATTACCTCCTCCAGTAAACACAACCCCGATTTTTTCTTTTATAATAATTTTTACCAAATCGGCCACATTAGGATTTTGCATTAAAAGATTAACTCCAAATGGCTTATCAGTTAATTTTTTAGTTTTTTGTATTTCATCTAAAAGCCACTCAGGAGAGGCAAATCCCGAACCAATAACACCCAAGCCCCCAGCATTTGAAACAGCCGCAACTAAAACCGACTCAGACACTCCTGCCATACCACCTTGGATAATTGGATATTTGATATTTAAAAGTTTTACCAATCTGTTATTTTCAAACATAATTTTTTATTGGATTAATGGTTCCTTCGCTAATATTTGATTAGCTTGAGCCGTAAGCTCATCAATTAATTTTTTAACACTTACAATTTCTTTTATTCTAAAAACATTAGCTCCGGCAAAAATAAGCCCATTTTCCGTATCACCATTTCGTGCATTTTCAAGTGCCTTTAAAATACAATAAGCTTTATTACACACAGGACCAATACATCCTTCACATTCAGAAATATTAACTTTTGGTGCCGTTCCATTTAAAATCTTTTCGGCAAAAGAATTCTTAATAGCCCGTCCAGGCAATCCAACAGGAGATTTAATAATCACAATATCTTCCTCTTTTGAGGAAATATAAGCTTGTTTAAATTTGTCATCCGCATCACATTCATTAGTTGCTACAAATCGAGTTGCCATTTGCACTCCCTTAGCTCCCGCTCTAAGCATCTGAATAATATCTTTTCCATCAAATATTCCACCAGCAGCAATCACAGGAATTTTAATTGTTTGGACAGTTTCTTTTATAATATCTATTGTTTTCCTGAAAGGATGCCCTTCTGGAAATCCAAGATGTCCACCAGCGTCACAACCCTCAATTACAACAGCACTAGCCCCAGCATCCTCTGCTTTTTTAGCAACTTTTGCTGATGAAGCAATTATAAAAACTGGCACATTGTATTTCTTAGCGATTTCAAAAATATCACTTCGAGAACCCGCCCCTTGAATTACTAAATCAATCCCTTCTTCCATCGCCGCTTGAAGTAATTTTTGAAACGGCCCAATAACCCCCATAATATTTATTCCTATTATGCCATTCGTTCCAGCAATCTCCCTTGCCTTTTTGATTTCACTTTTAACCTCGTCAGGGTCACTCATTCCAGAAACCGCAATGATTCCAACGCCACCTTCTTTTGCAACATTACCAGCTAAATTATGCAATGAAACTCTAACTGCCATGCCGCCCTGAATGATTGGCAATTTAGAAAAACGATTCCCTATTTTAAGGGTTGGCAATTTCATAAATTTATTAATTTTTTCATTTTTCTTTTCGCCATCACTTCGATTTCTTATTTCTCTTGCCTTGTCTTCCAACTCAGTTTTTTCTATTATTGCAACACTAAACCTTACTTCACATTTTTTATCATTTTCGCTATATGCTTCTCCTATAAAATTAGCAATTTTTTCATTATGTATGGAAAGAAGTCTTACCCTATACTCTATTTTACTTCCCGGTAAAATAATTTCATAAAAAAGAGCACTCCTAACCTGATAAGCCAATAAATGTTTTTCCTCATTCTTTTTCCCAAGCTTTTCTCGAAGCAAAATAGTTCCAGTTTGTGCTATTCCCTCAACGACCAAAACCCCCGGCATTAAAGAAAAATCAACAAAATGCCCTTTAAAATATTCATCATCTATTGAAGTTTGCTTATATCCAACGATATAGTTATCTTCAATTTTTTCTATTTCATCTACCCAAAGAAATGGATCATCGTAAGGAATCAATTTCTTTATTTGACTTTTTGAATAAAGCATAATTTTATATTGCCAAGCCGCCATCAATATTTATAACCGCCCCAGTCACAAAACTTGCCTCGCTAGAAACAAGAAACGCAACAACACTAGCCACTTCTTCTGGCTTGCCAAACCTTCCAAGTGAAGTTAATTTTTTAACCATAATTTTCATTTCGTCCGGAATACTTTCGGCCATTTTTGTTTCGATAAATCCAGGAGCGATAGCATTAACTCTTACTCCCAACTTTCCGACCTCCTTTGATAAGGATTTAGTAAAACCAATAAGCCCTGCTTTAGTTGCAGAATAATTTGTTTGTCCAAAATTTCCTCTCTGTCCAACAACCGAAGAAACATTAACAATATTGCCACGATTTAAAACTATTAAAGGCAATGTAGCTTTTGTGACATTGAAAACTCCTGTCAAGTTAATATCAATTACACGCTGCCACTCTTCAATGGTCATCTTCGCTAATGTTCTATCTTGGTTAATACCAGCATTATTTACTAAAATATCCAATCCACCAAACTTTATTTCGATCTCCTTAGCCAATTTTTCAACCTCACTAAACTTTGAAACATCAGCAATCAAAGTTTCAACCTCGCCCCCACTCTTTTTGATTTCGTCAGCAACACTCGCCAAATTACTTTCTTGTGACGCTATGTCATTTAATATTATTTTTGCACCCATCGAAGACAGCTTTAAAGCGATTACTTTTCCAATCCCTTGAGATGAGCCGGTTATAAGAACTGTTTTGTTTTTTAACATTTTTTTAAATAAATTTATAATAAAATATCAATATTTCTTTGAACTTCTAAAATACCCCTACCAACGATTGGAATATTAGAAATATCAATATTTTTAAGATATTTTGGTAATTGATTAACTAATCCTGTCGCATTAAAAACAGCATCCAAGTTAACAGAATTTTTACTTGCGAAAATCAAATTCCTAAAAACAGGAAATTTGTCAACTCGTTGCGGATAAATCGCTTCTCCAATAGAAACAATATTCTTAATGTCTTTAATCTGAAGAACCATCTCCTCCTCAGAATATAAATATTTTAGAGAAAAATAATTTTCCTTATTTATTAATTTAAAAACATTTTCCGTCGAAGACCCTTTTCCACTTTTTAAAATACTTAGATTTAGAATCAGATCAGCTTCTTCAACCTCCTTCGATATTTCAATTTTCCCCTTTTTCACAAAGGCTCCCTTCGACAAATCAAACGGAACAATCTTATTTTTTAGACAAACATCTAAAATCCCTGATTTCTGAGCAAGATTTTCTATTTCATAATCATCAAAAGATTGTGTTGCAATTTTTATTTCTTTAACATCCCTGTCATGCAAAAAAGTAATTACCGCACTTAAAAATTCAGTTGATGTGTTATCTCTAAGATAGTCATGAGTAGAAGAAACTAATGTTGGTAAAATTAAAATCTTCGATTTTGAATTTAAATTAAATCCACCCAAAAGTTCACTAATTATTTCGATTGAATCAAGTAGATCGTAATTATTCCTCCAAATAGCTACCGCATCGTCATTGATATTGGACTCAAAATGAATATCTTCACCTATCATTTTTTCCTCTATTGATTTATAAGCAAATCTAATCCCCTTCTCGTCCTCTAATACCAAAGCAAAATAAGGAACCTTTGGATGCATAAGACTGGGAATTGAAACTTTAGATTTTGCAATTACCTTTGCTTTTGTTGTTTTTACTCGCTCCAAAATAGAAAAACAAAATGGACAAATATCCACTGGGTGTTGCCATTTTTTTTCACATTTTAAACATTTATAAAAAACCATACTAATATTTTATTTAATTTTTTTTAAAATATGCACCGTAACGCTTCCTCCCGCTCCTCCAATATTATGAGTTAATCCAATCTTAGGATTATTAACTTGCCTTTTGCCACAATCCCCTCGAAGCTGATGTACGATTTCATAAACCTGAGCGAGTCCAGTAGCAGAAATAGGATGCCCCTTTGCTTTAAGCCCACCAGAAACATTTATTGGCATCTCTCCTCCCAAGTTTATTTTTCCAGATCTTATCAACTCTCCCCCTTTCCCTTCTTCGGCAAAACCAATATCTTCATACGAAATAAGCTCAACAGAAGTAAACGCATCATGAACTTCGGCAATGTCAATATCTTTTACAACAATTCCTGCTTGAGTAAACGCATCCTTAGCTGCAAGCTTAGTCGCTTTAAAGTGAGTAATATCTTCTCGCCCAAAAGTAAGAATTTGATCGGTAGCAAATCCAGACCCAATAACCTCTATTTCAGTTTCTTCCTCAGATATTATAACTGCAGCCCCGCCATTTACCGACAAAGAACAGTCCATTAACCTAAGCGGTGAAGAAACCTCGGGAGAATCCTTAATTTTTTCTAAAGTTAGTGGTTTTTCATAAAAATATGCGTTTGGATTCAGGGCAGCATTCTGATGATTTTTAAAAGCAATCAACGACAAATCATCCATTGTTGCCTCATATTTTTCCATATACATTTGCCACACCAATGCATTTTGAGTTGGAAAAAGCATTCCTTCGCTCTGTTCATAAATCTTCTCAGCCGCTGATAATATCCAATCAACAACAATTTCACTTCTATTATCAGCAAATTTTTCTGCTCCCAACACTAAAATATTCTTAAAACCTTTCATTCTTAAGGCTGTCCACAACGCAACTCCCCCGCCACCACAGACAGAAACAATTTCAATAATTGGTACGTTTGTCTTAAACAATTCGGATAAAAAAGATACTTTATGAGTCTGATGTTCGCCTCCAGCTGCACTAGACATACTAGTAAAAACAATTGCATCAATACTTTCAATACCAATTTTTGCATCCTTAAGTGCTTCAATTGCTGCTCTATAGGCAATATCCCACCAAGGCTTAGTCGAATAATCAAACTTCGTCATCCCGACACCTTTTATATACATATTTATCTTTAAATTGTTAATTTTATGTAGTAATTCTAACTTGTATTTATCTAATCAAAAAGTAACTTATCCCCAAAATAAAACTAACTTTCGTTAGATTACTTTTACTAAAAACCCTTATTTATTAACAAAAATATCAACTTTTCATTAATCATTACCTCCAAGATTTTATAATCACTTAATTAAATTTTTCCTTCATTACGCGATAGCTTGTTTTACACATTTCTTCAATATTTTCCTCACCCATTTTAGTAATCTTTTGGATAAAATTATTATCATAATGAATATCGACACTTTCTTTCAAATCACAATCATTCATATTCTCACAAATTGGCTGCCCCCCTCCTCCTAAGCATCCTTTTGGGCATGCCATAACTTCAACATAATCATAAGCCTTAGGATTTATTTTTAATTTTTCTAATACTTTCTTGGCAGACGCAAGACCATAAATGATTGCTACATTTATTTGTCTTCCGTTCATATTAATGCTTATTTCACTTCCGTTCTCAATATCACTTATTTTTTTAAATTGTGACTCAAGTAAATCTTTTCCGGTATTATTTTTATAAAAAAGTTTTACCCCCGAACTAACTATACCCTCATTACTATTATACGCACTCACATTCTTAATAAATATATCTTCTAAGGTCTCTTTTTCAATCCTTTTTAATATATTTTTATTTTTTTCGATTAATCGACAAACCTCATTAGTGGTTAATATAAAATCAACTGGACTAATATCATTAATTTTAAGTTCAGGTCGTAAAACCTCATATTTTTTTGACGTACAAGGAGCAATTGAGACTACAAATATTTTTTTCGGATTGATTTTCCTTTCTTTTGTTAAATAATTTTTAACATATGCTCCCCAAATTATATGAGGCGATCTATTACTACTTAAGCTCGGGATAAACTCAGGAGAATAAAACTCAATATACTTTACCCATGCTGGACAATGCGAAGTGAATAAGCAACTACCATTTTCTTTATTCATCCGTTCAATTAATTCTTTCGATTCTTTTTCAAGAATTATATCAACCCCAAAAGAAGTATCAAAAATCATTTTCCCTCCAAGCGATTTTAATGCACGAGAAAGAAAACTAATATTCCATTTCGGCCCAAGCTCCTGCTGGATGCTTTTAAGCATAATTGAAGAAAATTGAAATACTACATAATTCTCCTTATCCGCTAAGATACGCTCAACATCATAAATAGAATCAACTTCACTAAAGGCTCCACTCGGACAATGGGATAGGCATTGTCCACAATAAACACAATCTTTATGTCCACCCGAGCAAGGAACAATTTTAGAAAATCCGTTTAATTTTTCAATATTCAAAAAGCTAACACCTTGATTATTGCAAGCTTGAACACAATTATAACAATTAACACACTTACCAGAATCAAAAACTATTGCAGGTCCAAATTGATATTTTTCACAATCAACAATCTTCTTATCTTTGTTTATTTTCTTAATTTCATAGTCCTTTCCGATCTTCAAAAGTCGACAATATCTTTTTCTTCTGCAATTACTACAATCTTTTAAATGATTCGCAGAAATCAATTCGAAATTTATCTTCCTGATTTTTTCTATCTCCTCAGACGCCGTTATCACCTCCATCCCTTCCTCAATCTTAGTATTACATGAAGCAAAAAAACCTTTTCGCCCAATTATAGAAACCAAACAGAGCCGACAACTAGACTCTGGCTTAAGATCAGGACAATAGCACAACCCAAGTATTTTAATATTATTTCGATTCGCAACAGTCATTATCGTTTCTTGAGCAACTCCTTCAACTTCTCTATTGTCTATTTTAAACTTGATTTTTTTCGTCATTTAATAATTTTGTTAAAATACTCTTTAAAGGAATAATTATATTTTTTCCTAAGGCACAAAAACTCGAATTTTCTAAACTATATATTATCTCATTCATCCTTTTATAATCAATTATCTTATCCTTCATCATTTCATAAATAACAAAAGTACCCTCACGGCAAGGAACACATTTATCACAATTCCCCTTATGGAAAAATTCCATTATTTTTTCAATTAAAAAATAAATATCGGTTTCTTTTTTATTAAAAACAATTATCGAACCAATCCCAGAAACAGGAATTGAAATTTCACTCGACAATAAAAACTCACCAGAAGCTCCGCCACCAACTTGAACAAAAAACTCAAAATCAGGATAATTCCCAGTTTGCTTTAAAATTTTTTCGATACTTGTATCTTCTGGAAGAATAAAAACTCCTTCATTTTTTATATCTCCCGATAATGAATAAAACTTTTCACCGCTATATTCCCCTTTTGAGATTCTACTCACTATATAAAAGGTTTCTACGTTGTTTATCAAAGTTGGCCTGCCAAAAAGGCCATTTTCGGTCAAATATGGGGGTTTTATTCTAGGTATCGCAGGCCTCCCCTCTATTATTTCACAGATAGTAGTTTCTTCGCCTCCTATATACCCAACGCTCGGTTCCTCAAAAACAACAATTGGCTTATTGCCGATTAAAGAAAGCAAAACAGTCTTATATTTTAAATAATAATCACTTCTTAGGTAAAGATAAGCCTTCTTCGCATTAATTTCAGTTATTGCAATCAATATTCCGTTTATAACATCCTGGAGATAATTATCCAAAATGTAACCATCTTTTATGCTAGCAATTTCCCCTTCCGCTCCATTGCAAATTACATACTTATCTCCTGAAGATTTCTTAACTGCCTCCCACTTAATCCATGTTTCAAAGTTTCCACCACCCCTTCCGCGTAATTTAAAATTTCTGATTTTTTGAATAATATCTTCTTTCATACTTGCAAAGTATAGCAATTAAAAAAATAATTAGATATTAAAATTTCCCCATTAAAAACCTGCCTTTCGGCAGGTTCATTATTCTATTTTCCGGTCCTTCGTTCACGCTTTGAAAAATCGATCATCGATTTCTCAAAACTCTCAACTCCAAAATCAGGAAAATATTTTTCAGAAAAAAATAATTGAGAATAAGCAGTATCCCACATCATAAATCCCGCAGAACTATGTGGATCGCCTTCACATCCCGTCCTAATTAAAAAATCTACTGCAGGCAAATCAAAAGTCCAAAGATTATTTTTTATCGCTTCATCTGTTATTTTTTGATCATTCTTTTTTAGCTTTTCCATGCATTCAATCATTTCGTCGGTTCCATTATACGCCATAAGAAAAGTTAATCCATGATTACTATAATCTTTTGTTTTTTTGATTACTTTTCGAATTGCATCTTTCAAAGATTCTGGGAAAAGTTCTTCCCATTTTCCCAAAACCCTAATTCTTACACCCGCTTCATGAACTTTTGGTTCATCGGCCAGCCTATTAAAATAATCTTCAAAAATCTCAAATAAATAAGTCACTTCTTCCTTTGGTCGTTTTGTTACATTATCCAAAGAAGCTCCCCAGAAAGTAAGAAATTTAATATTTAGTTCTAATGCCTTTGTAAGTAATTCTTCAAACCTTTCTGCACCCTTACGATGACCAATAAACGCAGCCAACCCCCTATTTTTTGCCCATCTCCTGTTTCCATCAGGAATAATTGCTACATGATTAGGAATATTCATTTATTTTTGCGGATTAATATCTCTTTCTATTATCTTTATTTGTTGTCCAGCCTCATTCTTAGCCATAATATATCCAAACGAAAAAGACAGTAAAGAAACAAGAATTACCGCAATACTAAGGACAATTTCTGACTCGCTAGCTTTGACAAATTTACCTATTTTTGCTAACATTTTAATTACTTAATTAGTAATGGCTGATATACATTATTTAATCAGCAAAACGAAAAAATGTCAAAAACAAAAGCCGCAGGTACAAGCCGACTGGGCAGAGACTCACAACCTAAATATCTTGGCGTTAAGCTTTTTGGAGGACAAGTTGCTAAAATTGGCAGCATTATTATTCGACAAAGAGGCAGCAAATTCACTCCTGGTGAAAATACTAGAAAAGGAAGGGATGATACTATTTACGCTATAAAAGAAGGAAAAGTTACTTTTGCCACTAAAAGAAAGAAAAATTTTGATGGACAAGTAAGACAAATTAAAGAAGTTTCTGTTCAATAAAATAAAAGATCGGCTAAGCCGGTCTTTTTTTATTCTTTATACTAGCTCTTATAAATTCAATAAACAATGGATGAGGAGCTAAAGGCCTTGATTTTAGCTCAGGATGAAACTGAACTCCTACAAAAAAAGGATGATTTTTAATTTCTACAATTTCCACTAAATCCTTTTCTTTATTAACTCCAGCTATTATTAAGCCCTTTTTCTCAAGAAGTTCACGATAATTATTATTAAATTCATATCTATGACGATGACGCTCTGAAATATCCTCTTGCTGGTAGGCCCTACTGCTTATGGTATTAGGTTTTATACTGCAATCCCATGCACCGAGTCTCATAGTAGCCCCATAATCCTTTTTCTTTAAAAGACCCTTCTGCTCCTTCATTATATCAATAACTGGCTCAATTGTTTTTTCATCAAATTCTCGCGAAGTTGCAAGAGAAATACCACAAACATTTCGAGCAAATTCAATCGTAGCAAGTTGCATCCCGAGACAAAGTCCAAAATAAGGAATATTATTCTCTCGACAATATTTAATAACACTTATTTTCCCCTCAATCCCTCTAATTCCAAACCCACCAGGAACAATAATACCATCATATTCTTTTAATTTTTCTAAATTCTGCTTTTCAGTTTCAAACTTTTGAGCAGAGAGCCATTCTATAACAGGCTCACGATCACAAGCCCAACAAGCATGCTTTACGGCCTCAATAACAGAAATATAAGAATCTGTTAATGAAAATTCACCAGATTCGAAATACTTTCCAACAATTCCTATTTTTATAGGTGATTTTTCTTTTTTTATCGTATTAACTAAATTCTGCCAATCTGAAAAATCATTTTTTCGAGAACGAATTCTAAATTTCTTCAAAATCCTATCCCCCAACCCCTCTCTTTCAAAATTAAGAGGAATTTCATAAATAGAGTCTACGTCAGCAGCTGATATCACATCCTTAGGATCAAGATTACAAAAAATTGATATTTTTTTCTTTCTAGGCCCATCAAGTGGAACTGAAGCTCTTCCCAATATAAAATCGGCCTGAATCCCAGCCTCATTTAAAAGCCTTGCAGAGGTCTGAGTCGGTTTTGTTTTCATTTCTCCAATAATCTTTATTGTCGGCAAATAAGTAACAAGAACAAATAGGGTTTTTCTTGGATTTTGTAATTTCATCATTCTGGCAGATTCCAAAAAAAGCAGATTCTGATACTCACCAACAGTCCCTCCTATTTCAATTAATACAAAATCACTCTTTGTATTTTTAGCAACTTTTTTAATTCTCGAAATTACCTCATTAGGGATATCGGGAACAACCTCAACACACCTCCCCTCAAACTCAAGATTTCTTTCTTTCTGAATTACAGAAAGATAAACTTTTCCAGTCGTCATATAATTATCATTTCCAATGTTCTGATTTAAAAATCTTTCATAATTTCCAATGTCTTGATCACATTCTGTTCCATCATCAGTCACAAAAACCTCGCCATGTTCAACTGGATTCATTGTTCCTGCATCAACATTAATATATGGATCTATCTTTACGGCCGTAACCTTAAAACCCCTACTTTCAAGTATTTTTGCTATTGAAGCAGTAGCTGCTCCTTTTCCTACACTAGACATAACCCCACCTGCCACAAAAATATAATTTGCCATATTTTAAAAAATAATAAAAAGAAGAGAAAAAATCTCTTCGCTACTACTCTGCAGAGATAACGACCTTTACCTCTGTTTCAAAGCCATGATCTAATTTTATCTTTACATTAAATTCACCCTTTTGCTTTATATTCTCCTCTAATTCAATGTGATTTTTTTCAATTAAAAATCCCATTTCACTTAATCTTTCAGCTATTTTTTGCCGAGTTATAGATTCAAATAATTGCCCCTCACCACCTACTTTAACCACAAGCCTAACCTCCATACCCTTCATCTTCTCAGCCATTGCTTCTTTTTCAACAATATCTTTTTCGAGTCTTTCATTATCAACCTTCATTTTTTGATTTGCATTTGCCAAAGTATCCTTTGAGGCCAAAACAGCAAGTTTTTTAGGAAGAAGAAAATTTCTAGCATAACCACTTGGAACATCTTTTATTTCGTTAGCCTTACCAACCTTATCAACATTCTTTAATAAAATAACCTTCATTTTTTTATTTTATTATTTTTTTTATCTCCTCAAGTGCCTTGTCAAGTTGAGGATCCTTGTCTTTTAAATAATCATCTTCGCTTATTTTTACTTCAATATCAGGCTTTATCCCAACATCTTGAATTCGAAGCCCACTTGGCGTAAACCATTTCGCAATAGTTATTTTTACACTTGATCCATCGTATAAATCGACAACTTTTTGAACAGTTCCCTTCCCATAAGAATTTTGTCCGATAATTTTTATACCCTTATTGTCTCGAAGTGCTCCTGCCATAATTTCCGCCGCCGATGCACTTCCTTCGTTTATAATTAGAACCATTGGCACATTTTCAAGTCCACCATACCCAAAAGAAGTTAAGGTCTCTTTATTTTGCATTCTATCTTGCTGAATATAAACAACATCGCCTTTTTTCAAAAACCAACTTATTACTTCTTGGGTCTGACTAACCAATCCTCCAGGGTTACTTCTCAAATCTAAAATAATTCCATCCATTGTAGCTAATACCGGTATCTCCTTTTTAAAATCAGCATACAATTCTTCTGAAAAATGATAAATACTCAAAATAGCAATTTTTTTACCTTTCTCCTCCTTTATAGAAACATCAATAGTTGGAACCTTAATAAGGTCTCTCTTAATTTCAAAATCCTTAATCTTAGAATCGCGCGAAATAGTAAGGCTTACTTTTGTGCCTTTTTCTCCTTTTATTTTTTTTATTACATCATCAATCGGCATGTCAGAGATAGATGCTTTATCGACTTGCAAAATTATATCTCCTGGTAAAATTCCTGCCTTATCAGCAGGAGAACCCTTAATTGGAGCAATTACCTTAAGTTTACCTTCTTTTGATCCAACCTGTATACCAACACCATTAAAAGAACCTGATATATCCTCTTTGAATTCTTTACTGTCTTTCGGATCAAAAAATACAGTATATGGATCCCCCAAAGACTTTACTGCTCCTTCAATAACACCATAAGTTATTTTTTTTGAATCAATCTTTTCAGAATCAACAAAACTATTATTAAGTTCGCTAATTACATCACTAAGTAAAATTAAGTCAATATTTTTAAGATTCTCTTGAGCAGAATCGTATTTTTTTTGCCAAACATACTGATTAAAATAAAATCCTCCTAAAAATGAACCAGTAAAAAAAATAAAAACAACTACAATTATTGTCCAATTAACTCCACCCCAATTTTTCATAGCTTTTAAATTCATAGCTTCATTATACAAAATAAAAATAAAATTGAAAAGGTGGTCAAAAAATTAAAAAATTCACTAAATTCATTAAAAAATGACTCTTCCTTCTAAATAATTCCATTTCGAACCTATTATTTCGACGTTAATAAACTTACCAATACTCAAGTCAATTTCTCGTAAAACAACTAAACGACCAGAATTAGCCCTCGACATAAAAACATCGCCTCTTTTTTCTACCACCAACACGAGCTCTTTTCTACCAATATATTTCTTATTAGTCTCTTCATTCATTTGATGAAATAATTTTGTAATTATTCTTGACCTATCTTTTTTAATCCTATCCGGTAAATCACGAAGCTTTTCATCAGGAGTATTTGGCCTATTAGAAAATTTAAAAATATGAATTATCTCTGGGCGAACTGTTTTTAACATCTCCACTGTTTCAAAAAACATATTCTCCGTTTCGAGTGGATGCCCAACGATAATATCAGTAGAAAAAACAACATCGCTAAACTTATTTCTAAATTTACTTGCTATCTCCTCAAAATCTTCCCTTTTATATCCACGACGCATCTTCAAGAGCAATTCATTACTTCCCGATTGTACAGGCACGTGCAAAAATTTATAAAAAATATTACTTTCCATCTCGTTTAAAATTTCGTCAATTATTCTTTTTGTCCAATCTGGATTCATCATTCCCAACTTTACCTTAAACTTTCCATCAAGCAAGCTTATGTTATTAAGGATGAGTGGCAAGTCTTGTTTTCCCTTATCAAAACCATAGACAGCCAAGTCTTGCGAAGTTAATTGAATTTCTTTGAATCCATTATTCAAAAAATGACATATCTGCAATAAAATATTTTTTCTGTCAAAAGAAATTAATTTGCGTCTTGCAAGTCTTGTTACGCAATAACTACAACATCCCAAACAACCCTCGGAAATAGCTACGATTGCTGATACCGAATCCGAGGGACTTTCATTTCTTATAAAAGCGGATTTATCAAGCTCGGTATTATCCAGCATTTCTATTTTTCCCCCATCTAAAACCATTTCTACTACCTCATTTATTTTATCAATATTAGTAGGACCTAATATTCCGTCCGAAACTTGGCGGCATTCATCTTTCATGGTTTCTGGAAGACATCCCCCCAAAATAATTATCTTACCCTTTTTCTTCAATTCGCCCGCTTCCTTCAATATTTTAGTTGATGTGGTATCAACAACTCCACAAGTATTAAGTATCACAAAATCAGCCAAATCTGCATTTTCAGATTTTTCATAATTCTCATTCAAAAAAATTTCCATTAAAGCAGTATCTGAATGATTTAATTTGCATCCATAGGTTTTGATAAAATACTTCATTATTTATTCTTAACAAAATTTATAAACTCACGCAAATAAAAAAAATAAGTGTCAATTCTGAACACTCAAATATTCTTTTTATATCCACACACAGGACAAATCATAACTTCATCACCAGTCCCAGCTTGAAATTCTAATAACCGACCGCAATGCGGACAACGAAATTTGGAATCTGTCTCTTTTATTCTTCCGTTAAAACCCCACAAACTAGGATCAATACTTCTTTTAACTTCCATTTTTAAGCAACTAAAACAAATATATCTTGATATTCCATAAAAAGCAATAAAATTTTTATAAAAAATGCCCGAATAGTTTTTATTGGGCAATATGATTGACTTCTGGAGCTGGCTTTTCAAAACCACATGAGGGACATATCAAAATAGTCCCATTGTCATCTTTATACACGAAAAAATCATTACAATCGGGACAACGATACTTTCGACTAAGATCATCCAGAATAGCATAAAAGCCATACTTGTCCTCAAATCCAGGATCACCTGGTTTTGAATCATTATCAATAACAATTACATCCACTTCTAAAACCTCTAAAGAAAATATATATCAATATTTGGAAAAAAGCAATAAATTGCTTCGTCATTCCACTTCTCGCAATAACAACCATAACCAGGGCTCGTTTCAAGAACAGGATTCGGGATAAAATATTTTTCTGCTGAAAAATTTCTATCCCCTGCCTCGGGCCTGTCGCCCTCCGGCTTCTCGTCCTGTTTGTGCCAACAAAAAAGACATCCAAAGGATGTCTTTTGTGTTGGTGCCCCAAACAGGACTCGAACCTGTGACCTTCAACTTAAAAGGTTGTTGCTCTACCAACTGAGCTATTGGGGCAGAAAGACCATAACATAAGCATTATAGTCCAGAGTCACGTAATTGTTCAAGTAATTCTTTTTGCTTTTTATTCAACTTTTGTGGAGTCTCCACTACTAATTGAACAAATAAATCACCTCTTCCAAATCCGTTAAAACGAGGAATTCCTTTTCCAGAAATTTTCAAAATTTTTCCAGACTCAACTCCACTCGGTACTTTCATTACTACTTCATTTCCATCCAAAGTTTTAACATCTATTTTATCTCCAAGTACTGCTTGCGAAAAAGTTATATTCTGCTTAAGGTAAAGATTATCACCTTTTCTTTGAAAAACAGGATGAGGTTTTACAAAAATTCTTATATATAAATCACCATAAGCTCCACCTCTTTTTCCAGCATCACCCTTACCTTTTACCTTAATTATTTGATTATTGTCAACCCCTTCTGGAATTTTTATTTTTATTTTTTCCTCTTTTTTTATTCTTCCTTCTCCACGACAAACATTACATGGAACTTCTGGCTTTGTTCCTTCTCCGTTACATTCTGGACAAACACTGGACTGGGTAAAAGTGCCAAATATTGTCTTTCTAAATTGTTGAACATGCCCCGAACCTCGACAAGTAAAACACTCTTTTATTTTTGTGCCAGGCTCTGCTCCATTACCATCACATCGATCACATTTAATATTTTTTAAAACAGGAATTTCTTTTTCGCTATCAGACAAAACTGATTCCAAAGAAACTTCTAACTCCATTTCAAGATCATGACCTCTTTTGACATCCTGAGGATCGCGTGACCCTCCAAAACCACCTCCAAACATTTCAAAAATATCTTCAATTCCGCCACTACCAAATCCACCCATTACGTCCTCCCAATTCACATTACCACCAAATCCACCACCAGCAGCACCACCTCCAGGGTTGCCACCATTACCAAAAACAGTCCCAAATTTATCATATTGAGCTCTTTTTTCTTTATCAGACAATATCTGATAAGCCTCATTTACTTCTTTAAACTTTTCCTCATTACCATCTTTTTTATCAGGATGAAATTGATGAGCCAACTTATAATAAGCCTTTTTAATTTCATCAGTACTAGAAGTACGAGGTATCCCCAAAATTTGATAATAATCTTTTTGCATTTTTTTAAGAAAACAATGGCAATAAGACTTGCCATTATCTTCATTTTCATTTACTATTTTTCTTCTGTTTCGGCTTCGGTTGCTCCTTCAGTACTACCAGTAGGCTCAGAAGTTTCTGCTTGGGAAGCATTTTCAGCATTTTTTTGCTGTCCATAAATCTGACTCCCAATTTTCTGAATAACTTCCGAAAGATTATCAGTATTCTTTTTAATATCGTCTATACTATCACTATCCTTAACTTTTTTCAATTCCTCCAACTTCTGATTAACTTCTGACTTAATATCTTCAGTTATCTTCTCTCCGTTATCTTTTAATGTCTTTTCAGTATTATATATCAAAGAGTCGGCAATATTTCTGGCCTCAATCAAATCACGCTTTTTTTGATCTTCTTCGGCATATTTCTCAGCATCTTTTTTCATTTTTTCAATATCTTCCTTAGAAAGACCAATTGATCCTTGAACTTTTATTGATTGGGTTTTTTGAGTTGCCTTATCGGATGCTACTACTGTTAAAATTCCGCTAGCATCAATATCAAACTTAACTTCAATCTGAGGCATACCCCGAGGTGCTGGTGCAATACCATCTAAGACAAATTTTCCAAGAGACCTATTGTCATGAGCCATTGGCCTCTCTCCTTGAATAATATTTATTTCGACAGAAGGTTGATTATCTACTGCAGTTGAAAAAACTTGAGAATTTGAAGTTGGAATTGTAGTATTCTTCGCTATCATAATAGTATTTACACTACCCATAGTTTCTATACCAAGAGAAAGTGGCAAAACATCAAGAAGTAATACACTTTTTATATCTCCTTCAGGAGCACGTCCTTCTTCTTTGGCAGTTAATATTTCTGCTTGGATTGCAGCCCCTATTGCTACTACCTCTTCAGGGTTAATAGACCTATTCGATTCTTTTCCAAAAAAATTCTTAACAGCATCCCTAATCGCAGGAATCAAAGTAGTCCCTCCAACTAAAACAATTTCTTCAATATCTTCCTTTTTCATTTTTATCTCCTGCAAAGTTGCCTCTACTCTCTTGATAGACTTTTCTACCAAATCTCTAGTCATAGCTTCAAACTGAGATCGAGTTAATTTATAATCCAAATGTTTTGGACCATTTGCATCAGAAGAAATAAATGGAAGATTAATATGAGTTTCCATTGCACTAGATAATTCGGTTTTAGCTTTTTCAGCAGCCTCCTTCAATCTTTGTAATGCCAATGGGTCTTTTGCCAAATCCATTCCTTGCTCCTTTTTAAACTCATCCAATATCCAATTAATTATCCTTTGATCAAAATCATTTCCTCCTAAATGAGCCTCTCCTCCAGTAGCCAAAACTTCTACTACGTCGGATGAAACCTCAAGAACAGTTACGTCAAATGTACCACCTCCAAAATCATATACTAATATTTGCTGGTCACTCTTCTTATTAAATCCATACGCAAGTGCAGCCGCTGTCGGTTCATTGATGACTCGAAGCACCTTGAATCCTGCTATCTCTCCAGCAGCCATCGTCGCCTTTCTTTGAGAATCATCAAAATTTGCAGGACAAGTAATTACCGCGTTTACAATATCTTCTCCTAGCTTTTCTTTTGCATCAGACTTTACTTTTTGCAATATCATTGATGATATTTCAATCGGAGTATACCACTTATCTCCCAACATAATCTCGACACTGTCATCTTCTTGCCTCTTTCTTGTTTCAAAAGCCAAAAGCTTCAATTCTTTTTGAACCTCACTATCAGAATATCTCCTTCCGATAAATCTCTTAACAGCGTAAATAGTATTTTTGGGATTAGTAATAGCTTGCCTTTGAGCCAAAATTCCCACAACCCGTTCTCCACCTTTTGTAAGTGCAACAACCGAAGGAGTCAAAACGGACCCCTCTCTACTCTCAATCGCTTTTGGTTCGCCATTTACGATTGAAGCATATTTTGTAATTGCAGTACCTAAATCTATACCTAATACTTTTGCCATAATATTTTAATCTTAATTTTTAATCTTATGCCACCATTTTATCTTTTTGGCAGTCAAATGTCAAGAGTGCTAATCTATCGACTAATCTTAACTTTTGCAGGACGAATAACTCTTCCATTCATTTTATAACCTTTTTGAATCTCCTCGACAACAACTCCCTCTTGACCCATATCCACCTCCTCAATCGCTTCAGAAGTTAAGGAATCAAAAGGCATTCCTATTGTTAATATTTCTTCAAGCCCGATTGATTTCAAAAAATAATCTAATTGCTTTTTTATAAGCAATAACCCTTTTATATTATTATTCTTTTTTTCGTCTTCTGATATTGCCTTCTCTGCTAAATCAAAATTATCAAGTACTGGCAATAAGCCTTCTAAAATATTTTTCTTAATCCGAAAATTAAGTTCATCTAATCTCTCAAACTCTCGATTTTTATAATTCAAAAAATCTGCTTCTGTTCTTTGCCATCCAGCAAAAACTTCTTTGTTCTTCATCTGTAACTCGTTTAGGTCTTCTTTTAATTGAAAAACTATATCAATTAAAGGATCCTTTTCTCCTTTTACATTTTTTTCTTTTACTTCTTTTTTATCTTCTTTTTTCATGCTATTTAAATTCGCTTAAAATTTTATTCAAATGATTTATCAAAGATATGTTCTTGCCATAATTCATTCTTTTAGGCCCAATCAATGCTATATTTGCTTCAATTTCACTTTCACTAATAGAAGTCATCCGTGCACAAATAATACTCATATTACAAGATTTTAAAATAGGAATTTCTTCTCCAATAAAAATTTTTATTTCATTCTGCGGCTTTAATGTGACAAATTTTTCTTCAATCTCATCAACCAAATATAAAAACTCAGAAATAAAATTTTGATGCAAAAATTCTGGCTCGCTCACCATCTTCTCAAGTCCAGACCTCCAAGAAAGATTATCATCAGGATAATGTATAATTATAAAACTCGAAGAAAGTTCAGAAAGCTTTTTTACCAAATCACCAGCCATTCTAAACCGATCCTCAATATCCCGCTCTACAATCTCCTCAATCATCTTTTCAAATTTAACCTCCTTTTCTTTTTCTATATCAACCAACATCTGATCTACAAAAAACCTATAAGCCTTATCGGTTGGCACTCTGCCGGCAGAAGTATGGGGTTGCTCCAAATAATTAGATTGGATCAAATTCTGCATCTCAATTCTTATTGCCGAAGAGCATAAACCAAAGTCATATTTTTCAGCCAAAAAACCAGAACTTACTGGTTCTGCAGTTTTAATATATTCCTTCATCAAAGCTTTTAATATCCTCGATTGCCTTTCAGTAATCATAAATAATTTCTCCAATTTATATTACCAAAATTATAACACTCTTTCCTTATCAGTCAATACCTATGATTGCCAAAAAACAAAACGGCTATTTTGCCGTTTCATCAAGATAATATTTTTTTGTCATTTTCATGTTTTCATCAAACTCATAAACAATCGGTATGCCAGTTGGAATTTCAACCACCTCTATCTCTTTTGCATCCAATTCCTCTACAAATTTCATTATTGCCCTAATACTGTTTCCATGTGCGGATATTATTACCCTTTTTCCTTTTTTTATTGCTGGAACGATAGTGTCTATCCAAAAAGGCAAAACTCTTTCTTCGGTATCTTTCAAACTCTCGGCAAGAGGTATCTCCTCTTCCTTCAAATCCTTATACTTCGGATCTCCCCTTGAAGAACGCGGATCGTTTTTCTCTAATTCTGGCGGCCTATGTTCATACCCCCTCCTCCACTGCATAAATTGCTCCTCGCCATATTTATCTCTTATCTCAAACTTATTCATACCTTGGAGAGCCCCATAATGCCTCTCATTAAGTCTCCAATTACAATTAACAGGAATAGTCACTTCCATTTCCTGAAGGATTATCTCAAGAGTTTTTATAGCCCGAATTAAAACCGAAGTAAAAGCCATGTCAAATTCATAACCCAATTTTTTCAAAATAATACCAGCCAACCTCGCCTCCTCTACTCCCTCGGGAGAAAGATCAACATCTGTCCACCCAGTAAAAATATTCTCAGCATTCCAAAGGCTTTGACCATGCCTTACTATTACTAATTTATACATTTTATTTTTTCTTAATAATTATGCTTAATTTTTTAAAAATAATTTGCCTTCTTTCTTTATCTCGCAATACAGTAAAAAAAGCGGGAAAGAGAGAAACTACAATAATAACTACGACTACTGGCAAAATTATTTTATCTGCATCGGGAATAATCTTACCAAAATAATATCCCATATAAGGAAGCGATATCGTCCAAATCAATCCACCAAAAATATTATAAATAAAAAATTTTTTATAGCCAATTCTGCCCACTCCCGCCATTACTGGAGCAATCGTCCGAATAATTGGCAAAAATCTTGCTAAAATAATAGTTTCGCCTCCATACTTTTTAAAATATTTTTCAGTTCTTTCAATATGTTTCTTGTCCAGCCAGAAGGAATTAGTCTTTGTAAAGATTCTTGGCCCGAACTTCTTTCCCAAGTAATAACCAAATCCATCGCCAATAACTGCTGCGAAAAACGAAACAATTATAACTGTTTCCAAATTAAGGAATCCAGTCGAAGCCAAAAATCCAGCCGTAAAAAGTAAACTATCTCCAGGAAGAAAAAACCCCAACAGGATTCCAGTTTCCGAAAATATCACAAGGGCTAGTCCAACATATCCCGCACTTTCAATTATCACTACCGGATCTAAAATATTCATTCTTTTTCAATTTATAACTTCCCTGTCTAATTATTTCAAAACTATTATTTTCCAAAGAGACAATAGTCGAGGCTTTACCTTTAATTTTTCCACCATCAAGATAAGTTACTGAATCTCCAAAATATTCATAAGCCTCACGGACAATTTCCGCTGGCACCTTACCCTGAGTGTTCGCACTCGGAGCTACAATCGGCCCAGCAATTTTTATTAATTGAGTAAGCCATTTATTGTCAGGAATCCTAAAAGCTAATAATCCTGTACCTCGATGCAAGTAACTGAATTTCTTTTTGTTACAAGGAAAAGTAACTGTTATCTTTTGCGGCCAAATTTTTTTCAGCCAATCACTCTTTTTGTTATCTAACTTAACTCCAAATGCTAATAAATCATCAAGCGAAGAAATAAGAATAATAAATGGCTTCTCCAAATTTCGCCCTTTTAAGTCATATAAATTTAAAACGGCTTTTTTATCAAGAGCAGGAGCGGTAATACCATAGATAGTATCGGTCGGTAAAACAACAGCCCTTTTCAAAGAATACGCAGTTTTTACTATATTAATTTCTTTCTTTCCAAAAACTATTTTGCTCATTGCTATGATTATAGCAAATAATTAAAAAGAATCTAGCCAAAAAAAATCAAGGTTTAGCAAAACCTTGTCTTACGAGAATAATTTGAATTATCACTTCCAAGTAATTCATGATACTTTTTCGAACCTCTTTTTTTAAAGCCTTTGGTCAGCTTTGGATCGATTCTTCCTATTTGGCTGATTGCCTCTTCCATGTACATTTTCTCTCCAAATATCTATATAATTATATCTCACTAATTTCAATAAAAATCAAGAGAATAACTCACAGCATTGTCATTTTTTGCAAAAAAAGAGAGGCTTTTTGTTTCGCCTCATTATATCAGCAGAGCTTCTGCGTATTTTGCAATCACTGGTAATGCCAGTAAATCGCTTTTACGCATCGCCTCATAAGCTCTATTCGTCTCACGAATCTGTCTCGAAGACAAATCAATTTTTCCTCGAGAATTCACGACCGACCTTTCTGCCACGACAGGTTCCGAACGGACGTTCAGGATTGGCTTTACTGCAACAGTAGATCTAGTCTTTGGCCGATAGTCCAATCCATCAGCCTTCATCTGTGCGATAACGACAGACTCCCTGACACTATCCTGAGAATCTTTCGGCAGAAAGATTGTCTTCATATTTGACACCATATCAATATACTAAAATAAAAAGCTTATTCTGTCAAGACTTTTATCCATCCACCTAAATTCTTTCCAAATCGATAATTTCATCAATACGAATTTTTTTCACAAAATCAGGAACGTGGCTCACAATAATCATTGCCCCTTCATATTTATCTAATGCTTGGGCAATAATTGGCAAATGACGAAAATTAATATGGTTTGTTGGTTCATCCAAAATAAGTAATCCAGGTTTTTGCATTACCAATCTTGCAAAAGAAACCAAACCTTTTTGCCCCTCAGAGAGGCTACCAATTTTTGACCTCATTAGTTCTCCCGAAATCAAAAAACCAGCAGCAATGGAACGCATCTGTTCTTCATTTAAGTTTTTTGCAACCTTAAGTAAAGAATCGAAAACAGTATCGTCAAAATTAAGAGTAGAAAAATCTTGACGATAATAGCCGATTTCAACACCGGACGCAACCGCAGCTCCCTTTGCAGTCCCCAAGGCTAGAGACTCTAGTAATGTAGTCTTTCCAATTCCATTGGGTCCGAGCAAGAGCAAATGCTCATTTTTGCGGAGTGAAATATTTACTTTCTTTGTCGTTGGTTTATGGCTCTTGATAACCGAAAGAGATGAAATGTACATTAACTCTCCACCAATCCCCTCTTGTATTGGAATCTTAAAAGGCTTGATAGTCTTATCCTCCCTTTTAAGCTCAACTTTGTTTTCCTCCATTTCAGATGCTTTATCTCTCATCCTTTTTGCAACCATCCTCATCTGGCCCCCTTTATTAGCAAAAAAATTAGCCTTATCTCTATTTTCTTGGATTCCTTTTGCTAATTGGGCATTTTTCATTTCCTGTTTCTCTACCTGAGCTGATATTTCTTTTACAACGTCGTAATAATTACCAACATATTGCTCCACCTTGCGATTATAAATATCCAAATAAATAACCGCCTGAGTAAAAGAGTTTAGAAAATCGGCATCATGAGAAATAACGACGCATGTTTTCTTAAAATCAATTATAAATTTTGTCAGATGGACAATTCCGTCATGGTCCAAATTGTTAGTCGGCTCATCAAGCAAAAGTACATCAGCATCTTGGATTAATGCTGACGCAAGTAGCAATCTTGCCTGTTGTCCTCCCGAAAAAGATCCAACTGTTCTTTCTTTTGGGGCAACAAGATTCACAATCTCTAAAACATTATCTATTTTAGGATCAATGTCATAAACCTTACTAGGAAAACATTTTTCAAAAAATTCTCTCACGGTCAAAGTTAACTGATTACGAGGAATTACTTGCCTTGCAATAGCAACCGATAAATTTTGAGCAAGATGAACTTTTCCAGATTCTGGTTTTAATGCTCCAATAATTAATTGAAAAATAGTACTTTTCCCGGCACCATTTTGCCCCATTAAGGTAATTTTAGAATTTCGTCTAATAGAAAAACTAGCCTCATTAAGGACAAGTTTTTTATCGTATTCAAACGATACTTCATCAAACCTGATTATTACTTCGTTAGACATAAACCTAATTAACAATTAAAATAAGGCACCCTAGATGAGTGTCTTATTGTTTTCCTGTATTATAGCCACATTTTATGGCATTGGTCAAGAAAAAATCTGAATTAATCCTAAAATATTTAATATCTACTAATTCAACATATTCATCAGTTTTCCAATCATATTCAATATTTTAATCATTAATACTATTGGATTCTAAACAGAATTACCTATGGTCTTTCAATATTTTTAAAAACCTTAGCTGCATCACTATCATTTAAAATATCCGGCTGGCAATAATCACTAATTAAAACAGGGGTCAAATTAAAATCAACAACACCACTTTTATTAAAATATATTTCCGCAATTAATCCTTGCCTTGTTTCAATAGACCACTCTTGGTCAAAAACAAAATTACCTAAACTATAAAAAATATACTTTCCTTTATATTTTTCAACGTCCTGTATTTGGTGAGGATGATGACCGATAATTAAATCAGCTCCATCATCAATTGCCTTCTGGGCAAAGCTTATTTGTTTTTGCACGGGACGATAAACATATTCATTTCCAGCATGCATAGAAATAATAACAAAATCAGATACTTTCTTAGCTGAGGCAATGTCATTTTTTAATCGAGCCTCATCCATATACAAAACACCAGCAGAATTACTTGAAGCTTCATAAGATTCTGGTATTATACTGCCATCAGTATAAGAAAGAAAAGCGAATCTCAAACCCTTTTTCACTATTACTTGAGGAGTAGCGGCCTCTTCAATATCCCTTCCAGCTCCACTCGCTAAAATTCCAACACCCTTAAGGGAATTCAATGTGTACTCAACTCCAATAACACCCTGATTTCCCATATGATTATTTGAAAGTGAAAGAACATTGAAACCATTCTCCTTTAAACTTTTTTCGAGTCCCGGTCTTGCCCAAAAGGCCGTTCCACTGATTGGCATTATTTTTCCAGGAAAGATAGGACTTTCAAGATTAGCAAAAACAATATCCCCTTCATTAAAATAATCCTTTATTTTCAAAAAAGGATAATCATTACCTTTTTTGGCCATTCTATAATCAACGCCACGAGAAAACATTATGTCGCCAACTGCCACCAACTTTACATCCTGAGAACCATTGCCATTTTCACCTTCGTTATTGTCGCCACCTATCTCATTTAAAGCATTCAAGGCAGAAGCTTGGCTGTTTCTTATATCTAGAAATTCATTATATCCAAAAAACAAACAGATAATCAAAACTGCAAAAAATAAAATTCTTAAAATCCATTTTCGATTTTGCATATCTTAAGGATTACTTAATAAAAATTTCAGCAATTATAAAGAAAACATAAACTATTAAAAGCAAAGCTGCCTCTTTTTTACTAATCGATTGATCATTTTTTGCGAACCAAAAGAAAAAAGCTAAAGAAATAAGTAGGAAAAATCTTGCAACCTCAAGCGATTTCATGCAACCCGTAAGATCTATTGGATAGATTATAGCCACTATACCTAAAACTAAGGTAGCAGGAACAACTGAACAACCAATTAAATCTCCCAATATCATCCAGTCATTTCCTTTTTTTGCTGAACTAACAGCAAAAAATATTTCTGGAAAACAATTACCAAGTCCTACTATGAATATACCAATCATAACTAACGGAACGTTAAGAGCAATCGCAAAATAATCGGCAGAATTCACAATCCCATTTGAAGCAACAACAAAAATAACAAGTGCTAATATTATCTTAAATAAGCTTATGAACGATAAGGCTAATTTTTTCTTTTGCCTATCAGCTTCATCACAAATCTTCACAAATCTTTCTTTGCTTGAAAAAAGCCAAATTAAATAAAAAACATATACTGAAACTAATATAATTCCATCAATTCTTGACAATATACCATCCCAAGCCAAAACTACTGGCAATGCCACCGAAAAAAGAGTAAAAATAATTGTCTGTTGAATCGTTTTACTTTTAGCTGGAATTCCATTCTTGGAAAAAATTGCAGCCAGAGCAACGGACAAGGTGAGATCAACTACATTACCACCAAGCACATCACCAAATGAAAGCTGTGGAGTCTTGTGAAGAGCAGAAGTAATTCCAATAAAAAGATTTGGAAGCGATCCAACAAGAGACATTATTAAAAAAGAAACAACAAATTCTTTCCATCCAAGGGCTTTAGCAATTCGGATTAAACTTTTAACTATTAATTCACCCGAAACATAAAAACCGAAACACGAAACTAAAAAAATTAATACGTAATAAATTGAAGTTAATTCCATATTGAATATTTTTTATTAGTGACCCTAACCGGATTCGAACCGGTGTTACCAGATTGAGAATCTGGAGTCCTAGGCCTCTAGACGATAGGGCCAAAGCACCTTTGAATATAATAAAAATAGCATACAATCTATTTTTTGTCCAAAGACGCATCAGCTTCATCTTCTACAGACTCATAGTCAGGAGGTACTTGCCAATAATCAAAAATATACTTAGCTAAATCATGAAAAATTGGCACAGCAGAATACTCAGAAGTCTTGGTTGCCGTAGGATTATCCAGCTTTACAAGAATAATAAATTTTGGATTATAAGCAGGGGCAAAACCCATAAAAGTCTGCCAAGTATAATCAGAATATCCGGCCTTATTTATTCCGAGTGAAGCATAAGGAACTTGCGACGTGCCAGTTTTACCACCAATCCAATAGCCAGAAATCTTAGCCAAATGCCCATAACCACCCTCTACGACCTGAACAAGCATCTTTCTAAGGTTATTACTCGTTTCTTCGCTAACAACCCTCCTAACGACCTGTGGCTTTATTTCTTCTTTTGATTTTTCGCTACTAATTTCTTTTACGATATAGGGCCTCATTAAATTTCCCCCATTAATAAGACAAGAAAAAGCAGTTATCATATGTAATGGCGTTATTCCTATTCCTTGCCCAAAAGAAGTGTTTGCAAAAGCGACTTCAACCCTATCATTATAAGCCTTTTTTAGTGTCTTATTTTCAGTTGACGATTCATTGGCTAAATCAATTCCAGTTTTATCAAACAAACCAAAAGAATCTAAATAATCAAGAAATTTTTTATGCCCGATCTTTTTTTCTACATACATCACTCCCGTGTTAACAGACCGACGCAATATCTCGGTCATCGTAATCGTTCCCCAAGCTTTTTTTGAATAATTACAAACATTATATTTTCCATAAGGAACACAGCCAGTATCTGTAAAAGTAGATTCAGGGGTTACAAGCTTTTCATTAACACCAATTGACATTGTGATTGGTTTAAATATTGACCCTGGCTCAAATATTTTTTGAGTAGAAGAATTTGATAAGACTTCAAATTTTTCATTTTTATAATTATTTGGATCAAATCCCGGATTCTGAGCCATTGCAATCACCTCTCCAGTGTTAGGGTCTATAACAATAATATTTCCACCCACAGCTCCATATTTATCAACCCCTTCAGCTAAAATTTTTTCAGCCATGAATTGAATATTATAATCAATAGTTAACGTTAAGGAACTACCATTTAGTGAACTAGTATCACTTGATGAAAATACAAAGCCCCAAGGATTTCGGTCTACTGTTGTCGATGCCTTCTTACCCGATAATTGCTCATTATAATATTCCTCTATTCCGTATTGACCTTTTTTGTCTTCATTAATAAACCCGATAATTTGAGAAGCCGTTTTTTCACTCGGATAATATCTTTTTTCTTTTTTCTCATCAATACTTACCCCCTTAATTCCAGCCTCTTTCACCTTATCAGCAATTTCCTTACTTACACTTCGCTTAATTATTTGATAAAAACTTCCAGACTTATTCATCCTTTGGAGTATTTCTTCCTTATCCATGTTCAAAATTACCGCAAGTTTTTCGGCTGCTAAATTTTTATCTTCAATTTCTTCTGGAGATACATAGACCAAAGGATCTTTTTCCGTAAGTGCCAAAGGTTCCCCACCCTTAAAATAAACGTCACCTCTCTTTCCCTCAACATCAAGCACATTATTCTGCTGCCCAGAGGCTAATGCTTTATACTTCGAACCTTCGTTTACTTGTAAACAAAAAAGGCGGAATAAAACCACCCCTCCTAATATAAAAATGAAAATCAAAATCAAATTTGGCCTTAATTTAAAATTATTACTACTCATTGTTTTAAGCCGCTTAATTCTTTTGATTCGCAGCAACGGTGTTGCCCGAAACAACCATATAATTTATTTTGCCAACCTTGTCATAACCTTTTTCCTTTATCCTTTCCTCGACACTAACTAGATTTTTATTTTTAGAAATAGATAGCTTTAAGCCCGAATTTTCTTTTTTTAAGGAATCTATTTCTACTTCTTTATTACTAGCTAGATAGCTAACTCGACTCATTTCGGAAATTTGAAAAACATAAAGCCCAGTTAAGGTAACTATGACCACAATAATTAACAAAAAAAATAATTTTGTTTGATTCTTTTTCTTTTTCATTTTTATAATTTTATAACTGCTCTTAATTTTGCTGATCGAGAACGAGGATTATCCTTCGCCTCTTCATTTGTGGCAATTACTGGCTTTTTAGTCAGAATTTCAATTTCTTGATTTTTTTGCCTTTCTTTAAAAAACACTTTCGCTATTCGGTCCTCTAATGAATGAAAAGTTATCACTACCAATCTTCCTCCAGGCTTCAGAACTTCAATAGCCTGAGGTAATGCATCTATAAAATTATCAAGCTCACGATTTGCTTCAATTCTTATTGCTTGGAATGTTCGTGTTGCAAAATGTATTTTTTGATGTTTATAAGAAGATGGAACAGAGTTTCCAATAATAGCTACCAACTCAAAAGTAGTTCTTATTGGCTTTATTCGCCTCCTTTCAATTATATTTCTTGCAATCCTACGACTATATCTTTCTTCTCCATATTCATAAATAACATTAGCTAAGTCTTCCTCTCGATATCCATTCACAATTTCATAAGCAGTGGTTTTATTCCCTTTCTCTACGTTATAACTCATTACAAGTGGCTCATCCTTTAAAAAACTAAAGCCTCGCTCACTTGAATCAATATGATAAGAAGACATTCCTATATCAAACAAAACTCCATCAACTTTTCCAAAATTTTCTTTTTTTACTATTTCTTTCAAATTACTATAAGAATCATTAATAGCAATCAATCTCTTTATCTTCTCATTTTTAATGTTTTCAAAAATATCTGGATCAACCTCTATCCCAAGTACCTTTCCTTTTGGCGATATTCGTTTCAATATTTCTTTTGTATGCCCTCCTCCATTTAAAGTACAATCGATGAAATTTTTATTTGAAAAAGGTAGTAGATATTCCATTGTTTCCTCAAGCAATACCGGAATATGCATAAAATTAAAATCCTAAATCTTTTAAACCTTCTGTAATATTTCCAACTTGAGCGTCGGTAGTTTCGCCATACTTTTTCCACTTCTCTTCGTTCCAAATTTCAATCCTATCATAAAGACCCGCTACAACTACTTTTTTATCAAGCAATGCATAGTCTTTTAAATAATCGGGTATAAGGATTCTTCCAAGACTATCAATTTTTACATCCATGGCACCCGCAAGCATTACTCTTGAAAAATTTCTCGCATTAATAGCTGACAATGGAAGCTTACTCATCTTTTCAGCTAACTCCTCCCATTGTTTTAGTGGATACAAAAACAAGCAACCATCTATTCCCCTTGTCAAAACAGCTCCATCAGATAAAACACTCCTAAATTTTGTTGGAATTGTTAATCTTTTTTTTGGATCTAAATTGTAGCTATATTGGCCGATTATCATATTGATAAAATTCCACTTTCATCCACTTATTAACACCGCAACACCATTTTATCCCACCAATATACATTTGTCAACAAAAAAAGACACAAAGTGATAATCTGACACCTCTTTTGAGATTAAATTTCTTTTCAAGCAAAAACTCACCCATAGGGTGAGTCATGTTTTTTAATTATTCGTTTATTCTAATTCGCTCTTTATTTTTATTCCGGATTATTGATTATCAACGAAAAATCATCAGGGTTCATTTCAATTGTTGCACCATTTTTAATATGCTCAGCCAAAAATTCACGAGCCAAACAATCCTCTACCGTTTCTTGGATAACTCTTTTCATTTCTCTCGCTCCAAAGATCGGATCATAACTTAATTCAACTATTTTATTTTTCAATCTTTCATTAACAACAAAGATAATTTCTTTTTCCAATAACTTCTTTTTTAGTTTACCTAATTGAAGGTCAACTATTTTCATTAAATCAATTCTAGTTAAGGGCTTAAAAACAATTAAACCATCAAATCTATTCACAAACTCTGGGCGAAATATTCCTTTTTGAAAAATACTATCCAATAACTCATCCTTTATTTCCTCCATTGTTTTCTGATTTTTTATTGAATCAAGGATTATCTGATATCCAGCATTTGATGTTGCGATAATTATCGTATTCGCAAAACTGACCTTTTGTCCTAAGTTATCATTTAGATAACCTTCATCAAGTACTTGCAAAAATAAATTTAAAACATCAGGATGTGCTTTTTCTAACTCATCTAAAAGAACTAGAGAAAAAGGACTTTCTCGAACTTTCGTCGTTAATATTCCTGCCTGAGTCTCTGAGCCCATTAAACGAGGAATATCGTCCGTTCTTTGAAATTCTGACATATCAATTCGAATCATTTTTTCTTCTGAACCAAAATATATTTCCGCAACAGCTTTCGCAGTCTCAGTTTTTCCCACACCAGTAGGACCCAAAAAAAGAAATGTCCCCATTGGCCCTTTTCTAGTTTGCACGCCAGAACGGGCTCGCCTCAAAGCCGAAGATATTTCTGAAATAGCTTCATTCTGACTAACAACTCGCTTGTGTAATTCTTCTTCCATGCTCAAAAGCAAAACCTTTTCTTGACTATTCACGGAGCCAATTGGAATGTCTGTCTTTTTCGTTATCACAAAATCAACATCCTCAGGTTCAATAATATCACTAATTCCTTTGGTATCAGAATAAGAAAAAGATTCCTCTAAAAGCTCAATAGCTTTTTGAGGAAAAGGGCTCGAAATATATTTTTGAGAAGTTTTAATAATCTCAATTAATGAATGATAAGAAATAAACTTTTTATATTGGGCTTCCAAAGAAAAAACCTTCCCCTCAAGTATTAATAAAGTTTCATCCTCAGACATTTCCGGAACCTCAATTTTTACAAGTGCTTGCAGAATTGCTGGCTTCGCTTCAATTTGTTTATGCAATCCAGCATAAGTAGAAATACATATTAATTGCAGGTCAGGATTACCTAAATAAGAAATTAGAATACCAGATATGTCGATAGTCCCAGTTCTTTGCTGTCCACCGAGAAACTCATGCAAATCATTTATTATTAAAATTATGTTTCCAGCTCGCACGGCCTCTCTAAAACATTGATCAATAGTTGACTCAACTTTTTCAATAGATTCAATACTCGAAACTAATGCTGCCAAATTAAGCTGCTTAAATTTTTTGTCATTTATTTCCGGCATTGAGGTTCCCGAAATACTTCTTCGAATCAAATGATGAACAACGTCCTTTCTTCCGCTACCCATTTCTCCAACAATTAAAACATTTTTATTTCCTCTTTTGGTCAAAGAATCCTCAACAAGCCTAACCTGATCCTCGTGCCCAACAGACTCTTCATACCCTCTAGACCTAACTATGTCTGTCCAATCAATAGAATATTCATCTAAGGTCGTTGTCCATCCGCAAGCCCAATCGCCACCAACAGATCCAGCCCGAATAAGATTTTCATATTCCCAAAACATCTTTATGGATCTTTCTTTTTTTATTAAATATTCCACCCACCAATTGATATTTTCAAAATCAACCCTTTTAATCTGTAGTTCAATATTTAATTTTTTAAAATTTGGCTCTATTTCACTCAAGGCACAGATAATATCACCTTCACAAATTTCTTTAGCATTCCTCTTAATCGCACTTTTTATCGCTTCAGAAATAATCAATTCACAATCAACTAAATTACTCTCTTGGAAAGAAAACTCCTTAAAAATATCACGAAGCGTATCGATATCTAACAATAATCTAGAAAAAATAAACTTGATTTTTACGTTTTTATCGTCTAGTAAATTGTATAACAAACGAGAAGCAGAAACGGTATTAGCACCACTAGCAAACGAAAAAGAATCATAAAAATACTTGATTGAAGCATAATTTAAATAATTTGCCAAATTAATATTTTCATCGCCAGAAATCTCTGACAGCTCCTTTTTATGTTTATTTTGCTTAATTGAATTTTCAAAAAAAGAATCTATGCACAAAGAAATTATTAATAATGATATTAAAAAAAATATTATTGATAAAAATTTCACATTCGAAATTTCAGCAAAAGCAAAAAAAATATAACTAGCAATAAGAACCGTACTAACCAAAAACAAAACCCATTTAATAGCTTTATTGAATTTAAAAAATGGCTCAAAGACTATCCCATGATAAAATTTTGTATTTTTAAAATCAAACATTAATTTTTAGAAACCCATAAATAATTATATACACAACAATTAGAGGTAAAAATAACCAAATAACAATAAAAAGGACTCCAACTGATAATGTCACAATCTCGCATAATACAAAAAAACAAAGCAAAAAAACCCTCATCGCTAAACCAATTACTCGAGAAACGATATCAAAAAAAATATTATTAGCCCAAATAGATATATCAAAACCAGTTTTCTGAGGAATAGACTCAATTCTTTTCCACGGTAGAAAAAGAGACTTTAGTACCATTTTTATAGAAAAAAAGAAAACCCAAAAATTAACATAATTTGACATAGCCAAAAAAATTTCCTTTAATCTTTCAGAATAGTGCCAATAAAAATAAGCTGAAAAAATAGACATGAGAGTAGATTAAGATTTAACAACAATAGGTATAATAATATCAATCAATAATTAATAAATACATTAATAATCATTGCATTATTTGAAATAATATTGTAAATAAATTATAACCTTTTATTTAATCAATGTCTAATCTTGACAATAAAAGATTGGCAATTATAATAATAACATCTTGATAATATTAAAGGTCGTAATGTCTTTAAGATATTATATAAGAAGGAAAAATAACAAAATAATTTTTAACACGATGTCAAAAGAAGATTTATTCTTAAACAACATTGAAGAATTAGAAAAAAATATTCAAGAAATAAAATTATTCGACGATTATGATAATGATGACGACTCGGATGGTTTCAACGAAAATTTTGATGATGATTTCGATGATGATGATCTAGATGACGATGACGACGATCTAGATGACGATGACGACGATCTAGATGACGATGATCTAGATGACGATGACGATGATGACAATGACAACTTCGGTAACGAAGATGAATAATCCTTAAAGTCAGCCTTTTGCCCTACAATAAAATGTAGGGCTTATGATTTATAAAAATAATAATAAAAATATGATCGAAGAAAAAATCACAAAATCGAAGAAAAAACGCATAATGATGTATGTTTTTATTGTAATTTTTGCCATTGCAGTAATAACTCTTGGTGCAATATACTATCAAAAAAATATTGCAGGAAAAGGAAAACAGCAAACAATTCAAAAAGCGTTTGATTATATAAACAAAAATCTTTCCGAAGGATCAAAACTTGAAATCGGAGAAATAGACAAAAATTCTTATACATTCTATCGATTCCTTGTTAAGACTGAAAAAGGAGAAGTTCCGACTTACGTTTCTACTGACGGCAAAATAATAACATTCAGAGAAACAGATATAACCGCATCAACAGAACCTACCACTACAGACAAGACAGAATCCAACACAGATGCAGCAAAAACAGTTGATGGAAATTTTACAGTAATGGAGAAAAATGAAGTCTGTAAAGAAAATAACAAACCTATAATATATTTCTTTGGCTCAACAAGCTGCCCTCACTGCACATGGGAAAAGCCAATTATTAAAGAGGTTGTAGCAAGCTTTGGAGATAAAATTTCCTACCATGAAAATATTGACACCGATAAAGATAAGGAGATTTTCAGTCAATTCAACAGCGAGGGAACAATCCCTACTATAATCATAGGATGTAAGTATTATAGAATTGGATCAGGAGAACAGGATGGAATTGATAAGGAAAAAGAAAACCTAAAAAAAGTAATTGAAATGGTATTAACTAAATAGTATTAGCTAAACAAAAACCCCTCAAAAGAGGGGTTTTTACTTCCAAAAAATTATTTTAAATCAATCGTAGCACCTGCCTCAATAAATTTCTTCTTCATTTCCTCAGCTTCTTCTTTTTTTACTTCCTCTTTAATTGTTTGAGGAGCAGCAGCTGCAGCATCAACCAATTCCTTAGCTTCTTTTAGTCCAAGCTGAGTTAAATCTCGTACGATTTTAATAACCTCAATCTTTTTATCACCTACAGCTGTTAAAACAACATTGTAAGAACTCTTTTCTTCAGCAGCTTCGACGGGAGCAACAGCTGCAGCGGCTACCATCTGAGGAGCAGCTGACACACCAAATTTTCCCTCCAAAACCTTAACTAATTCTGCTAAATCCAAAACTGTCATACTTTCAATTTTTTCTACAAGGTCCTTAAACTTTGCAGGTACCTCAATCTCTTTTTCGTCTGCCATATTTTTTTAAAAATTAACTTTATAATACTTATGCTGTCTTTTTATTTTTAATCTCAGAAAAAGCAACTACGACTTTTCGTAAATTTCCACCAAGCACTCCTACAAAATTTGTAACAGGTGCATTAATTGTAGCCATAAACATTCCAATCATTTGTGGCTTTGGAGGTAATTCCGCAAGTCTAATAATGTCAATATCTGAATAAAATTTATTCTCTACAAATCCTCCAAGAATCTTTGCTTCCTTAGAAGTTTTTGTAAATTGATATACAGCCTTACTTGAAGAAACTTCATCACCATAACCAAAAATTACAGCAACCTCTCCAGAAAGATTTTTAGCATCAAAATCAAAATTCTTATTCTTGAAAGCAACATTTATCAAGCTTTTTTTCGAAACTTTCATTTCACCATCTTGCTCTTTAAGTTGATTTCTCAAAACAGACAAGTCTTTGACTTTAATACCTTTAAAATCCATAAAAACAATAGATTTTTGCTTAGTAAGGCAATCTTCAATCTCCTTAACTATACTTTCTTTTTTTTCTCGTGTTAAAGGCATATTTAAATATAAAAAAATCTACTCCCGCAGAGTCGATCAGAATAAAAATAAACTATATTTTTACCCTCGGTAGGACTTACAACTGCCTACTTTCTACGGATATTTATTATGGTTCTATTATATCGATTTTCAACGATTAGTCAATAGTGAAAAAATAGACAAAGCAAACTCTAAACTCGCCTCACAGTTACGACCAGTAATAATATTTCCATCAACACTAACCGCAAAGTCTCTATATTTTGCTCCATTTTCTTCCAAAATAACAATAGCCGATTTATCCATCGCCGAAGACCAAACAGATGCCAACTTTCCTTCAAGAATACCAGCCTTAGCTAAAATAACAGGAGAAATACAAATAGCTCCAACAATCTTACCATTGTCCCTAAATGACCTAATTAAACCATAAGAAATATCGTTATCTAAACAAGTCAAAGCTCCAGCTCCCCCAATAAAAATAATTGCCTCAAAATCATCAACATTTAGCTCATCAAGGCTTTTCTTAACATCCACCTCATTGCCAAATCTACCCAAAGCTAAGCCGATTTCATTACTAAAAGTATATAACTTTACTCCTTTTGAAGACAAAAAATCCTTAATAATAAAATATTCCTCATCCCTGAATTCTTTATTTGCAATCACCAGTGCAACATTTTTCATATCTATTTTGCTAATTCTTTAGTTCCCTTTTTTTTCTTCATTCCGGAAAAAGGTAACAATACATAAAAAATAGTTCCTTTATTTTCCTTTGATTCAAACCATATTTTTCCATTTGATTGCTCGACTATTGATTTTGCGATATAAAGCCCAAGACCATTTCCATCAGCCTCTTTTTCCTTAGCATTCTCCCCTCTAAAAAGTTTTGTAAAAATCTTATCTTTATCTTTTTTCAATATTCCATATCCACTATCCGAAATAGTAATCAATACCCCATCAACTTCCTTATTTATTTTAAAAGTAATCTTTCCAAAATCAGGTGTATATTTTATTGCGTTACTAACTAAATTATCAATAACTATACTAAAAAGTTTTGGGTCAACACTAACCAAGGGAATATTCTTACCATACTTACAATCAAAATTTATATTCTTTAATTTTGCTTTGATTAAAAGATCATCAACAATCTCTTTTGAAATTTTAATCAAATTACTTTTTATTGGATTAATAGCAAAAGTACCCATTTCTATCCTAGAAACATTAAGTAACGCCCCTACCAAATCAACCATTCTCTTATTTCCAATTATTATCTCATTCAAATAATCCTTTTGGGTTTCATTTAATTGCCCAGCATCACCACCTGACAACATTTCGGTATACCAATTAATAATTGATAACGGAGTTCGTAATTGATGCGATGCTAGTGAAACAAACTCACTCTTAGCCTTATCGATCTCCTTCTCTCTAGTTATATCACGCTCAATACCTACAAAAAACAATACATCCCCTTTTTCATTCAAAATCGGAGAAATATTTACCATTGCGACATAAGTACTACCATCCTTTTTTTTATTTAGAATTTCTCCTGAATAAGATTTTTTTTCAATTTTTATAGTATGCCACAATTTTTTATAAAAATCTTTATCCATTAACCCTCCCCAAGTTTTTCTAGAACCACATTTTGTACCAACAATATCGTCAGGAGAAAAACCAGTTATCTCCCCAACCCCATTATTTGCATAAAGTAATATTCCTTCACTATCAGTAATGACTATGTGGTCAGAAGCATTTTCAACCGCCAATCTAAATTTTTCTAAATCCTGAGCCAAAATCATTGTCCTATTTTTCTCTTCTTCAACATCCTCAAGAACGTTAACTAAAGATTTCTGAGAATCCTCTAAATCACTAGTCCGTTCAATAAGCAAATCTTCAATTTTTTTTCTATTTGTAATATCAGTCATTACTAACAAAAATGCATCCTCTTGTGCATATTTAACACTGGCCCCATGAACAATAACATTAATAATTTTTTTATTTTTCGGTACCAACTTAATCTCACAATCATGATTATTCTCTAAAAAATTATTTTTTATTTTTTCTTCAAAAACATTCCGAGAATCACCTGAAATAATATCAAAAATATTTTTTTTCAATATATGGTTTTGATTATAATTCAAGGCAGAAACAATACTATTATTCGCATAAACAATCTTTCCAGACTTATTATAAATCAATATATAATTAGGAACATTAGAAACAAGCGATGTGTATAAGTCTTGATTTTCTTTAAGCTTCTGTTCAGTTTCCTTTGTTTTTGACAAATCCTTTGCTGTAAAAAAATAAGCCTCTTTCTCATCCCATATTCCTTTTATCGCAGTCATCTCAACGGGAACAATACTTCCGTTCCCTGCACGCATTGATAAAAAAATGGTAAATTTTTCATTAAATAATTGAAAAAAATTTTTTTCTATTTTTTGCCCATTTTCTAGAATTAAAAAATCAGCAATTTTTTTTCGTAAAAAGTAATTTCTTTCATATTTTAATTTTTTGCTAGCAAAATCATTTAACTCCAAAACAAATCCATCAGAATTCGCAACAATAATTATATCTTGAAACGAATTAAAAAAAGATTTAAAGTTCTGTTTCTCCTTTTTTATTGAAACATCACTTATTACACTATCGATAAATGAACCAATTTCTTTTCCAATCAAACTCATTAACTTTACATCTCTCTGGGCAAAATTCTTTTCTTTATTACTAGCAACCACATAAAAACCAATAGTTTTCTTTCCATAAAAAATAGGAACAATTACTATGGTTTTATAAACAACTCCCGCTTCTTCAAATATTCTTTTTATTTTTCCAACAGCTATAAACGGAGAAGTATGTCGAAATATTTCTTTAAAAATAAAAGAATCATTTTTTACACAATTAAAATTCTTAACAAAAGAAGGTAAAAGATTAAAATTCAAAAATAAATTAGCATTCTTATTCTCAAGTAAAAAAATAGCCCCACCATCTAAATCAAAAAAATCAATAACAAGATTTACATTTTTTTTAATTAAACCCAAAACATCATCTGCTTGATCAGATTCCAAAATAATACTATAAAAAACCTCGTCATAGTCTTGCAAATTTTTTATTTTCTTATTCATCTTTTTTCATCTTTTTAATTATTTCCTTAAGCTCAACCATCTTCAATTCTCTCCCAATCATAAGTTTATTAAGTTTTTGCAACTCAATAATTTTTTCTTCCATTTCTTTCTGCATTTTTTTACTACTCGTAATATCCCTAATAACAACAATTACGCCGTCAAATTGGTTATTAAAATCATTTTTTACTGAAATATTGACATCATACCAATACTTTCTACCATTTTTAATAATGGGATACTCAAAGTCAAACGTATTTCCATTATCTTTTAGATCATCAATTAAATTAATTACTTTTAATGAAAAATCGTTTGATAGGAATGCTTTTTCTTCCATTTTCCTCATTTCAACTTTCTTATTCTCTGGAAAATGAGAAAATAATATTTTATTATCACGATTAAAAACAATGATTATATCATGCATAGACTTTATAGTTAAATCCAAGTCATCTTGTTTCTCTTGTGAGCTATGCTTTAAATTATTTACTCTGATAAAAGTATTGCTTATTTCTCTTGACAATAAAGAAATTTCATCATTTCCATTAAAAATTATTGTTTTCTCTCGTTTTTTTGATTTAAGTATAGATTGTATGGAAAAAACTAATAAATTTAAACGCTCAACAATCATTCTTTTTATAATAAATAAAAAGGAAATTATCATTAATAGCTGTAAGATAAGAACACTATAAGAAATAACACCCATAATTAATTTTTCTGACTTATATATCGTCCTCTCCATTGGTATTTTTGAATAGAAAGATCTTTTACCTAACACATCATCATAAAAAGAATAAATATTAAGCATATTAGCATCTACCTTATCAACAAACAAAACACTTTCCGAGTCCTCTACTTTTTTATCAACGTCAATAATTTTTTTTAAAATAAACTCTTTTCCATCATATGTAGTAACTTTTTCGTCAAAAAATCTTAGCATAACAATATGTCCAATTGGAAAAAAATCATCCCCTTTAGATACAGGTCTAATTGAAATTGCAGCAATTTTATCGCCCTGCCAAGATATTAATCCTGTGCAATTTTTCAAAACAGCCGAACCGCATAATCCACCTAAAAAATCATTAGAAATTCCTGACTGAACAAGCCCATTATTGATTTCAATATTATAAAGCAATTCCCCATTATTATTAATCAAGGCCAAATAATCAATTTTGGAATCTTTCAGATACTGAAAATCAAAATCATTAGAAACAAAAATATCTTGATCGTCTGTGCTTTTACTAAAAAATTTATACAAATCCTCACGCTTAGACCATTCAAGATTTATTGAATCCAATCTTGATACCTCCTGGATAATAAAATATCTCATCTTACCAGACTCCTCAACAACAGAATTCTGCTCTAAGGAATCAAAAGTTTTTGACACAAAGTCAGGAATAAACAAATAAAAACAAGCACTAAAAAATAGCAATAAAAATAATGAAATATAAAATATTTTTCGATCTATCTTCATAAAATTAAATGCTTATCTAGTGGCATTAATTAAAACACCCTCAGCAAGCGGAGCCCCAACGATTATTCGGTTATTAATATTTTTCATTACAGTATAACCCGAGCTAGAACCCAAAGGACTACTTGGATCAATCGGAATATCAGTAAGATATTCCTGTCCAAGCGTCAACACTGCAAGATCAGCACAGTTATCAACAAACCCAGATCGACAAATAGGCGTAGCGGTAGTAGTAATAGATGTTGGAATCGTTCCTTTTTTATCAATTGCATATTGATAAACCGCATTTAAAATCGTATTTACATCAATTCTTCTTTGTGCATTCCTAGCATCAGCTAATTGCTTATTTGGATTAATAGCTAAAATAACAATTCCTGATAAAATCGTTACGGCAGCAACAGCAAGTAATACTTCCAGTAAGGTAAATCCTATTTTATGTTTCATAAAAATTATTTAAAATTTTATTTCTCAAGATAAGAATTAATATTTTGTATATTATATCATCTTTAATAAATATCAAAAACCCTCTTTCCAAAATAATATCTGAAATTTAGAATCAATGCTTTGAGTAACTATAGTAACTCTTCGTGTGTATTCATTTATTCCTGCTAAAGACTTTATAGTTATAATACCCTTATTATTAGAAATATTATATGAACAATTACCTTCGGGAAAATTTAAATTATAAGATCCGACAATAGAAGGATTATTTTTTATTGCAAATAACGCATCCTCGCAACAAGCATTTACAATCGCCTTCGCCTTTTCCATCTGCTCAAACGAATAAACATTTTTTAAAAAAAGATTACCCTGCAAAAGAAGAGAAATGGCAACGATTAGTCCAATTGCATTAATAATCAATACCATCATTAATGCAATAAATCCTTTATTTTTTTTGTCTTGTCGAAGCTGTAACATAAAATATTTTTGAGTAATCATATTCTGATCTTCCTCCTACGTTATTATAAAAAACTTTCAATGAAAGTCTAATACTATCATATTCGCCTGAAATGGAATTATTTTTAAAAAACATCGGAGTTACAGAAATCATAGAATTATTTAATTTATTCGCTTCCTGCAATCCTTCTTGCAAATAAATATTTCCATCAATAAAAGTAAACTCGACAGGATTTCTCATTGGATCATCAACCCTCAAAACCAAGCTATTATCAGTAAAAGAATCAATAGCTATTGAATTTCTTATTTCTTGAGATAATATTTCAATATATTTTAAGCCCTGATATTCAACTTCTGAAACTGTTCTATTTTTCAATTCCGCTTGATTAATTATATTTAACACCAAAAAACTAGCAAAAGCCAAGGTGGCCATAATAGCTATATAAAAAACAATTTCTATTAAAGTGAATCCCCAACTCTTTTCCATAATGTTATTCTCTCCAATTAGTTAAATACGAAGTCAATGACACAGATTTCTGGTGACCATAATTATCCCAACTAACAGATGAAAAAATTTGTTTCTTATTGGGTTCAATTGATGAGATTACAAGACTTCTAGTAAAGATTCCTACTTTATCGGGACCTGCATCAAATGACCATCTTCCTTCATTGTCACTCAATCCGTATGAACCATCAATAAGTAAGGCGAAATCTCCATCTCGAATATTACGAGCAGCTTCGATTCCCTCTTCGGCAAGCAAGATTGCTACTTGCCTATTGCTTGCGTTTTCATAGCCCTGTCTATTAAAAATAATTATTCCAATAAGAGCAATAAAAAACATTGCTAAAATAGAGATAGCAAGTAGAGCCTCTACAACAATAAATCCCTGATTTAAATTTTTTTGCCTACTCATTTTAATATGTTATTGTTCCCTTTTTATTTATTACGAATTCTTTTTTAATTCCATCCTGATTTTTTAATACTACTACTCCTGTCTTGTTAGGTATTCCACTAAAAGGACTAAAGAAAATATCATTCAATCCTAAAAAAATATAGTTATCATTCACATCAATCTCTTCATCAAAAAAAATTTCCCGATTTTCGAAAGAATCTCCTTTAAAAATAATTATCTTTCCGGATTGAAAATGAACACCCCAACCAGAGTCATTTTTTTGAGTCATTGCAAATATTTCTGCAGTTCTAATTGAATCAACTACCATCCCAGAATCTATCTGCAAACTACTTTTATTATATTGCGAATAAAAAGGAATAGTTATTCCTGCTAAGATAACTATCATCGCCATAGTTAATAATATCTCAATCATTGTAAAACCTTTCATATTAAATCCCTCCATTAAAATTACCAATTAAGCCATAAATCGGTAAGAGAATAGCCAAAGATATCAACAAAACTCCTACCCAAATAATAACTAACAAAACTGGCTCCAAAAGAACAGCCAAATTTTTTGCCGTATTGTCAATTTTTTCCTCATATATTTCGCCGATATTCAACATCGTCTCGGGAAGGTTACCAGAATTTTCAGAAACAGAAATCATCTGCTGGATTGACCGTGGCATTAAATTATCTATTTGCTTAGATCGGAATGAATAAGAAAAAGATTTACCTTCTTTGATATCTTCCCTTAATCCTATATAAAAATTACGATAACTATAAAAATCGGTGGCACTTATTAAAGAATCTAAACATTCAATAATCGGTAATCCAGATTTGAGTAATGTTCCCATGTTGTATCCAAATCGTGCCAATTCGTTCTCCTGGATAATCCTTTTACCACCTAAAAAATTAAAAGACAAATACTGCCCAATAAACTTAGTTTTTTCTTTCACAAATAAAAAATAAAACAAAAATATCGAAAAAAATATAACCAAAGGAAAAACAATTATTCCATAAGCTTCTAAAAAGGCAGTAAAAGACATTAAGGCCTTGGTGATGGAAGGCAACTCAACATTCATACTTTCAAAAACCTTTGAAAGTTTTGGCAACAAAAAAAAAGAAATCCCTCCAACAATAAAAATAGAAACTATTAAGATTATGAAAGGATAAATTATGGCCGAAGTAATCTTTGATTTAAAAGATTCTTCTTTCTTTTGCTGCTCAACAAGTACTTTTAAATTATCGACTAAATTACCAGATTTTTCACCAACTCGAATCAAAGAAAAAACCTGGGATGAAAAAAGATTTGAATCTCCAACAACCTCAGAAAAAGAACGCCCGCCTTCAAGGCCTTCAAGCATTTTTTTAATCACTTTTTTCATTCTAGAAGATCTCACCTCAGTACTAATAAGAAGTAATGATTTATTTATAGGCACTCCAGCCCCAATAAGCATAGCTAAATTCTCAAGAAAATATTTTTTATCTTCTCTTAAAGTAAAAAAAGAAAAACTCGAACTATCTTTCGTTTTATTTTGTATAAAATTCTCTTGGCTGTTCATAAAATTACAAATCAAGCGGCTTAGCAATTCTTAATAATTCCTCGATTGATATTATGCCATTTCTAACTTTTTCAAGCCCGTCTTCAAACATTGGCCTACTTCCCTCACTATAAGCTAACTTCCAAATTTCATTAGAAGAAGGATTTTTTAAAATCAATTCTTTCATTCTTGGTGTAATTTTGATTATTTCAAAAATAGCAGTACTCCCATAAAGACCAGTACCATTACAAGATGAACATCCCTTACCAAGATAAAGAGTTTCTTTACTCTTAAAGAAATTTTTTGCTACTGGGAATAATGATTTCAATTCAGATAAAGAATAGTCACGACTATATCGACATTTTTCACATATTTTCCTAGCCAATCTTTGGGAAACAATAATTTCTAAAGTTGAAGACAGAAGAAATGGCTCAATTCCAATATCAAGTAATCTTGGTAATGCAGTGGCCGCATCATTAGCATGAAAAGTAGAAAGAAGTAAATGTCCAGTCAGGGCAGAATTTACGGAAATCTCAGCAGTTTCTTTATCTCTTATTTCCCCAACTAAAATAATATCTGGATCTTGTCGTATGATTGAACGAAGACCATTTGCAAACGTCAAATTGGACCTTTCGTTTACCTGTATCTGATTTATGCCAGTAATTTTATATTCAACTGGATCTTCAATTGTTGTAATATTAATATTTCCAGAATTAAGCTCCTTTAATAAAGAATATAAAGTAGTCGACTTACCCGAACCAGTAGGGCCAACAACCAAAATCATTCCAAATGGTTTTTTTGAAGCATCTTCAAAAATTTTCCTATTTTCCTTGCCCATACCAATTTCAGATAAAGAAAAATTTCTTACATACACAGAAAGGATACGAATAGCAACCTTTTCACCCTCTATTGTCGGAATAACAGAAACTCTCAAATCAACAAATTCATTATTTAATTCATAGCGAATAGCACCATCCTGAGGATTCAAATGCTCATCTATTCTCATATTAGAAAAAACTTTGATTCTGTTCAAAATATTTTCATAATAATTTCTTGGAACACTTCCCGCATCATGCAAAATTCCATCTATTCTAAATCGAATTATGGCTTTATCTTTTTGAGGTTCAAAATGAATATCTGAAGAACGAAATGCGATCGCATCACTTACTATGCCATTAAGCAATTCGGAAATAACAATCTTTCCTACTGAAATCATTTCCGAAAATCTTGTTTCTAATCCGTGACGATAAAACAAAAACATTTCATCAATATCTTCCGGAAGAGAAAAACCAATTTCTATTGTTTTAGTGTGTAATAATTTTTTTAATACAGCTAATCCTTCCCTTTTCAATTCCTTATTATCTGGCTGATCCGAAGTCAAAACTATACCATTTGATAATTTTTTAAATATAACTACTCTGTATTTTTTCGCAATATCCTCTGGTATTTCCAAAACTAAATCACTACTTGGCGGACTTGAATTAAGATCAAGATATGACAGCTTTAATGACTCGGCAATAGCTTGACCAAAAAGATCTCGACTAATCAATCCTGTCTCAATCAAAAAAGAAACCAAATCCTGACTTGATTCTTTGGCGGATTTTTCAGCAGACTCAATATCGCTTTTTTCAAGATATCCATTTTCAAAAAGTATTTTTTTTATATTTTCTTGATCGAAAATCATATTTTAAAACCTTTCTTTAATATAATTAACTAATTCAACGATTGGCGTATTTGACTTCACAAAATAACTTTTTGCCCCTAACCCTTTTGCTTTTTTGAAATCTTCTTCCTGAGCCAAATTAGATAAAACAATCGTTTTTATTTTTTTATTTTGGTCTTTCAAATATTCAAGAACAACGAACCCATCTTTTTTAGGCATAATCAGATCAAGTATTAGAATATCAAAATCCTGACTAGATAACATTGAAATGGCCTCTTCTCCATTGGTAGCAATAAAAACATCATACCCCTCCTTCGATAACTTTATTTCAAGTGCTTTTGCTAAAGGCTTCTCATCTTCAGCAACAAGTATTTTTTTATTTTTTGCCATAATCTTTTTAGAGATACTACTTATTGAATCCATTATACATTTTTTTATATTGAATGGTCAATAAAAAAATAAGGCAATGCCTCATTTATATTGACCTCCATAAATTCTCAAACGGACGTAACACCACCTCGTTTCCTGTTTTAAATGTAATATCATTCAAAACAGATAAGCCACTAGCCTGAGCAACTTCATCAAGAAAATAAATCTGAATAATCTCTAATCTTGAATCCATGTTAGTGTCTTCAAAAAGTTTGACAAGAAGCTCAAATGGCAGCTTCTGATCAATTAGAAGCTTAAAACGAAACTGTGGCAAGTTGTGTCTCATTACCAAAAGCACAAGATCGTAAAAAGCATCGATTTTTCTTCTCAGCCTCAAGTTACACATTTCCTCGCTTGCCATTCCAAGATGAGAATTAAGGTCATCTCTGCTTAAAAGAATCTTCTGCAACTTGGCCTGGAATGGTGGAGGCAAATCAACTACACCGTACTTTTCCCTGCTTCCGTTTAATTTTCTCCCAGTCATGTTCAGCAGGCAAAACTCGTTTCCTCGTCCAAAACTACAGTTTTTCATAACTACATCTCCAAAATCAAAGAGTACTAACTATTTTGTACCACTTAAAGTAAAGCTTTGTCAAACATAAAAAACACCGCCGATATTGACAAAAACTCGTAAAAACGGGCATTTGTTAGTATTTTTTTAATTTTTAGCCCATTCCTCGTGCGTTATCTTTTCAAAAACCAAATCGCTTGCCTTATAAATAGAAGAGTCAAAACTATTTGCAAAAAGCTTTCCGTCATTATCAAGTGCAAAAACCAAAACATAAAAATGCTCATCTCCAACACCACTGTCTCTTTCCTTAATCGTTGCTACTAATTCCTTCTTTTCATTTAATCTCCACTTTCCGTATTCAATCAATATGGATTCGTCACCCTCCTCAGTAATCTCCTTTGTTTTGATAATAATAATCCCATTATCAATTGCTAACATCCTTTGATTTTTAATTAAATCACCAGTCTTATAATAACCAACATAGGCATTATTAGAATTTTCTTTTTTAATCGCTTCAATAACTTTTTTTGCAACTTTTTTAGGCTCGGAAGAATTTTCTTTTTGCTCATGCAAATACGCTCCATTCAAAACAAAAGCAATAATAATTAATGCCACAAAAATAATTGTGGAAATAAAGATAATCTTCTTAAAAACTATTTCGTTCATTTTTTATTATAAACTGGATTATATTTTCTTAATTTCTCAATTACACTAGGAAGAATAGATAAAACCCTATCAGCCTGTTCTTTAGTATTATGTTTTCCAAAAGTAAACCTTATTGAAGAATGAGCTATCTCCTTTTCTACCCCCATAGCAAGTAATACGTGAGAGGGCTCAAGACTACCAGATGCACAGGCTGATCCTGTAGATACGGCAATACCTTCAATATCCAATGCCAAAAGAATTGACTCCCCCTCTGCTCCAACAAAACAAAAATTAGCATGTGAACAGACAGAAACATCAATATCCGTATTTAATATTACATTTGGAATTTTATCCAAAATTTTCTTAACAAAATAATCTCTTATTTTCCCTATTTTTTTATTGTTTTTTTCTCTATCCTTTGCAGCAATTTCAATCGCTTTCCCAAATCCAACTATTGCCGATACATTGATTGTTCCGCTCCTAATACCCCTCTCTTGATGCCCACCAGTCTGCATAACTTTTATTGGTGTACCCTTTCTTATATACAAAGCTCCAACCCCCTTTGGTCCATATATCTTATGTCCTGATATGCTAGCTAAATCAAGATTCAATTTTTCAACACTACAACCCAAAAAATTAATTGCCTGAGTCGCATCGGTATGAAAATAAATTTTATGGTTCTGCTTTTTCAACAACTTCCCTATTTTTTCAATATCATTAATCGAACCAACCTCATTATTTACATACATTACTGAAACTAAAACTGTATTTTCCTTTATTGCAGCAGCAACATCTTTTACATCAACAGTTCCATTTTTTCGAACAGGCAAATATGTCACCTCTACTCCACTTTTTTCCAAATCCCTACAAGTTTCCAAAATTGCATCATGTTCAATTTTCGTCGTAATAATATGGAAACATTTTTGCTTATTCTTAAATCCAGCAATTAACCCTCGCAAAGCTAGGTTATTTGATTCAGTAGATCCAGATGTAAAAATCACTTCTTCATTTTTACAATTCAAAAAATTAGAAATTCTGTCTCTAGCTTTTTCTACAGCAAAATAAGCCTCTCTTCCAAAACTATGCAGAGAAGAATAATTACCAAACTTTAAAGAAAAATATGGTAACATTTCTTTCAAAACCTTTTCATCGGTAGGCGTAGTAGCACTATGATCCAAATAAATATTTTCCATATTATTTTTTTTCGTTATAATTCTTTATTGCCAAATGCAGAGCCTCCACCCCAAGCATTGAGCAATGAATCTTAGGCTCAGGAAGTCCACCTAAATCATTAACTACTTCTTGTCTAGTTATTTTTAATGCCTCTTCTATTGTTTTTCCCTTTACCATATCAGTCAAAGCAGATGAAACCGCAATAGCAGCCGCACAACCCAAAGTCTCGAATTTGACATCCTTAATAGCACTATTCTCTATTTTCAAATATATTTTCATTACGTCTCCACAAGAAGGATTACCTACTTCGCCAACAGCACTGGCGTTTTCTATAACTCCTTGATTATGTGGTTTTTTAAAATGCTCAATAACCTTATCCGTATATATCATTTTTTTAAATTATTAGTTGATACCCTCACCTTTATATATACCAACAATATAAAATAAATACAATAAAAAAACAGGCCTTTCGGCCTGCTTTTCAATTAATTACCCAATAAAAACATATCTAGATACTTTTTATTTAAGAGTAAAAAATCTTGCATTTTTTTAATAGCAGCTGAAGTATATCCGTCATAATAACCAGTTGACGTAATCTCCTTTGGGAAGAATCCATAAACCTTAAGAACTTGCTGAAGAATTTTTACCCTCAGGCTCCTCTGTCCATAACCAGTAGAAATAATCAAGTCTTTTAAAATTGTATTATCCTTCAATTTAACTTCTGCTATCGCTTTTCCAAGAGATTCCAATTGCTTATCAGTTAAAATAATATCGACATAAAGCTTGTTATATTCTTCAACAGCAATTGTGGTATATCCGTCATAATAACCAGTTGACGTAATCTCCTTTGGGAAGAATCCATAAACCTTAAGAACTTGCTGAAGAATTTTTACCCTTAAACTTCTTTCGTCATATCTGGTAGCATCGACTAAAGCTCTTAAAGTTTTATTATCCCTTATGTCAATTTCAGCGATTTTATTTGCAAGAGACTCTAGCTGTTCATCAGTTAGAAGGCTGTCAACATAAATTCTCTTATATTGCCTAACAGCTGATGAAGTTTCCTGATCATAATAACCTGTCGAAATATAATTTTCTGATAAAAATCCATAATGCTTAAGAACTTCTTGAAGAATTTTAACATTTAGATTTGTTTGCCCATATTTTGTTGAATCGACTAAGGCCTTCAGAATACTATTATTCGATAATCTTACTTCTGATATCTTTTTAGCAATTACATCTACTTGAATATTAGAATAACTAGGACTAATAATTTTTTCGATTGGATTATCAATCTTTGGAGTAGTCATTGATGATGTAAAAATAACAGCACCACCTCCTCCGCCACCACCGCCACTGCTGCCACCCGATGGAGCAACGGTAAAGGTTACAAAAGACGTAAAGTGTTTAGTCCAAATTACCAAATCAGATCCAGCGTCAATCTTGCAATCACCTCCAGCAGATAATGCATCCCCAATCACTTGCGAATCAGCACTACAAATATTAGTAATTTCGGCATAGTTAACTCCATCAATACTAAACTTTATTCTCTTTCCAGCTTGCGAAGGAAGCAGTATTCTAACTCCCTTATCAAAGGTAAGACTATTTCCAGCAGATCCAAGTTGAAGGGCTATTCCCACTATCTCGCCTGAGAAAGTAGCACTAGTTGTTTGAGGAGTACTAAATATTCCTGTCCATCCACTATCACTACTTGTAACAGTAGTTCCACTTGGAATAGAAACAATTACATTACCAGCGTTATTAGCAGTAATAGTAATTTGTGGCAAAATACCTGTTCCATTATTTATAAACGAGTCTACGTTTATTGTTGAACCTGTAGTTCCACTATTTACTATCACACCGACTGCCTGAACAGGATCAGTAATCACCGCCTGAGGTGTTGTTGGATTCAATACAACGCTACCGCCACTTGGAGCTGCTTGCCCAGCCTCAATAGTTGAATCAATCAATAGTACCTCGGTAGAAATGTTTCCAGCTAAATCAGAAATACTTGCGACAATAACATCATTTGCAAAAGTAGTTATTCCAGATGCGTTTCCATTTATTGTTAATGTATCCCCTGCCAAATTCCAAACAAAAGTAATTACTTTATCTGCACCATTAGTCAAAGCATTTTCAATACCTACCCTTGATGCAGATTTTATCGCTTCACTAAATACTAAAGTTGCAGTTCCACTTTGAGCGATTGTAACATCCACAGTTCCGTCACCTAACTTTATGACTGTCGGTAAAACAGTATCAACGGTAATGATATAGGTTTTCTTCGTAATTGTATCTTGTGCAGTTACGATTACCTTGTCACCAGTAATAACATTACCAACGCGAGCTGTAATGCCATCTGTTTCGTAAACTTCGAAAGTAGCACCAGTAGCAGGAGTTAAGTTTGTCTTAAATATAGTGACATCAGTTGCATTTGCAACGTTAGTAATTGTATTAGCAGTTGAATCAACAGTATAAGAAGTTGACGTTACGGTTGCAATCATGCTCAAAGCTGTCCATTGAGCATAAACTGTTACGTCAGCTGTAACAACTGTAGTCGCATCAAAAGCTGTACCTGTTCCATCTAATAGAGTGTTCCAACTAGCGAATGTGAATCCTGCTTTTGTTGGAGCAG
>Ga0172381_10000074_pt1 | contig 105149 bp, 95 predicted proteins | sample Leawel6488metaG_FD_119754 | JGI IMG/M metagenome (GOLD analysis project Ga0172381, IMG submission 119754) | Leachate microbial communities from a municipal landfill in Southern Ontario, Canada - Leachate well 64-88 metaG | ecosystem: Engineered > Solid waste > Landfill > Unclassified | place...
CGCTATGTCCGTAGGATACTCGAACTTGCCGTTAGCCGTACCCTCTGACCCCCATTGTGCCACAAACGTGCCATTTGATGTGAACACCTGGATCCTGTTATTCTCGGAGTCAACGACATAGACCTCCCCACTCGAACTTACCGCTATGTCCCTGGGATAGTTGAACTGGCTGGTGCCAGTACCCTTTGACCCCCACTGTAGCACATAGGTGCCGGTAGATGTGAACTCCTGGATCCGGTCATTATTCGTATCAACGACATAGACATTCCCGTTCACCGGGTTCACTGCTATGCCCATCGGATAGTCGAACTGGCTGGTGCCAGTACCCGAGGATCCCCATTTTGTCATATATGTTCCATCGGATGTGAATTTCCAGACACTATTACTCATCCAATCCGTGGCATAGACATTTCCGGAGCTGTCCACCGCAACATGCAATGGATGCACTCCGACAGCCGAAGGCACCGCCCACTGGAATACGGGAGTGGATCCACTCTCTTGGCTGGTTTGTAGAGCGGCACCTGATACCGATTGCGAACTGAACCGATGCCGGGTATTTTGAAGACCGATACCCGATGCCGAACGCGAACTGAACCGATCCTGGAGAGACATTCGAACGACAGAACTACCAGATACCGTAGGCGCAGAAATGGAGGTTGAAGCAGGTGTCATCAGCGTTTCTGGTGTTGTTGAACCCGTGGTTTTATCGATCAGTGTACTTGTTGGCGTTACAACCGCCACATTCTCCTGAACGGCAGAGGTTGCCACGGAATTATTCCCGTTTGTTCCAGCACAGACCGGCACACCGATCCCAGCCACGACAATAACCATGCACAGGATGAAAACGATCCTGCGTGTGAAATGCCCGATTGGTTTAATCATGTTTTTCACAAAGCCCAAAATTTCGATGATGGGCACAATCCCACGTTGTCGTTATTACCTTGCTGGTCACCCTGTTGGTACCGGAAAAAGTACAGATTATGCTCAAATATCGAAAATTACGTCCCGGTTATTTTTTGATGGCTATTATATCTTCCGAAATTCTCTTTTTACTACCGGTTAGGACTTCCACCGTTAGATCATATTGAACCGGAAAAACAACGGTCATAGATCCCCAGTACTTCTCTAAATTATCCTTTGCAAACATCAGAATTTTTTAGTAGGACTTGCCAAAGCAATTCCCGGTCCACTGGGGGTACCCCCTCCAGCCCGGGGTGGCACCCCCCGCTCCCAAAACCGGGAGGTACCCCCACCCCCCGACCAATTTTTTAATAGCGTGATCCCCCCACCCCCCCGGTCCGGGCATAAGAGGAGGCCTACCCCCCCATTCCTGCATTTCCAAAACCTGTGCTTCGCGTGGAGTTATCGTCTGAAGGTATATTTTGCCGGCCGAGGGCTTGGGGGGGTAGGGGCCTCTTTTCCTGCTAAGGGGGTACCCCCCGCTCCCAAAAAGGAGAGGTACCCTCACCCCCCGACCGATTTTTTAAAAGCATGATACCCCCACCCCCTCTTGTGGCCCGGGAGTGGGGGGTGCCACCTTTGTACAAATGGGGAGGTACCCCCTCCTGGCATAAAGGGAGGGTGGCGGCTGCCAAAAAAGGGTACTCCCGCTTCCAGATCAGGTTCATACGAATTTTTGGCGGTTGTTCTTTCAAACTTGAAAACAGGGAAGTACTGAGGATACAAGGTGTTGGGGGGAATCCCATCAGAGGGGAGTCGGATGAAGATGTGGTGGCAGGATGTTAAAAACGGCATATGTCCTCGCGCAACACCTCTACGGTATCACCCTTTTAAACGGCTTGTACATTATTCCCCCGCCTTCGTAGAACTTGGAGAAGAACTCCACCAGGTGCAGCCTCATCGAGTGGATGGACGGGCTGAACATGGCAAGGATAATATTTAAGGTGTGCAGGAGCACAGCGGCGATGACACCGATGATCGCAATCTCGATCGCTCCTCCGATCCTGTTTGCCACTATAGCGAGGATCACGGATGCCATACCGATTGCCATCAGCCTCGCATAGGACAAAATGTTCCCTACCGAACTCATGATCTCCATCGGGCCCAGCGCCCCACCGCCGTAGATAATCAGGAGAATTGCCACGATGGCCATCACTGCAGTGGGATACATCATCCATGACGGGATCATCACCAGGTAGAGCGTGAGGAGGAGGATAATTGCCGTGATAACGAGCAGCATCCCCACTTTTACTGCAACGTGCTTTTTGTTCTTCCGGATCATCTCGTTGCGGATGCCGATTGCAAGGCCCAAAAAGACATGGATAACCCCCACGGCGATGGCAAAGACCAGCATCGGGATCATTGCATCCACGCGGTTCCAGGTGATGCCTAAAAGGTGAACTGGCTGGATCCAGCCCATCATCTCCCCAAAATCTCCGAAGAACTCCCCGTACAGGAACCCGAAAATGATGGTCGGGATGGACGAGATGATCAGGATCTCCGAGATACTTTTTGCAAAGGCGTTGGCCCCGAGTTTTTTCTTTACGATCAGGGCAAAGGCGAGAATGACGAGCCCGTAACCGATATCTCCCACCATGAGCCCGAAGAAAAACGGGAAGAAGATCGCAAGCACCGGCGACGGGTCAACCTCACGGTACGCCGGAGGGGAGACCAGCTGCATGATCGTCTCGAAAGGTTTGATCCAACGGGGATTATCATAAAATGTGGGAGCCTTCTCCATCTCTTTTGCTCCCGCCCCGAGCTCGCTGACAATTACCCGGTCCCCGAATGTCTTTTTTACCGCCTCCTTCATCCGCCTCAGGAATTTTTTCGGGATCCAGCCCATCACGACAAACATATATTCGGAATGCCCGAACTTGTTGAATGAGAGGAGTTCCTCGCTGATATCCTCAAACATTTTCTTCAGGTACGTCAGTTCATGGAACCAGCGGTGGGAGAGGGCGACAAGTTTCTCGTCGATCAACCGGATCTCTTCTGCCGCCCGTGCCTTGTCGCTCTCGATCTGGGCGAACATCGCATAAAACGGCTTACCCATGTACTCCTGCGGGAGGCGGACCTCGTTGACATTGACGGAGAATACAAAGGAGTGGACCGCCTGGGAATATCGCTTGTTGAATACCATGATCGTGGCAAGCGTCTCCGCATCCACCGACATCGAATTCATCTCGAACTGGTCGTGGGTAATGGTGGTGATCTCCTTTCTTACCAGGTCAAGGACCTCACTGAACTCTTTCTTGATCAGCAGGATGGTCACTTCATAGTTTTCGAGGACCGGGAGCTCGCGCTCCATGGGCTGGATAAAGTTGAGAATTTTTGCGTACCTGTCCCAGGTCGTGATTTTTAATTTCAGGTCGCTTTTCCTTGATGCCAGTTCCCGGGTAACCAACTCAAGTTCGCGGATCGTCTCGTGTGCCCGGGTGATCAGGTCATCCCGGGTTTTGTCCTGCAGCTCGCTTGCGATCTGTTCCTCTAGTGTCGGATCGGCCGGGGCTTCCGGGAGTGTCGAAAGGATCCCGGTGATCCTTCCCTGGATCTCGGTAACTTCCGCAGTTTTTTCCCTCTCCATGGGGATGAGGCTGATCTCCTCTTTTTGGATGCACTGGCAGGCATCTTCCAGGTGGATCGTCCCCTCGTGATAGAGCAGGTCGATGACTGCACCGAACTCCTTTTTTGGCCCGATGACCTGGATCCGTTTCATCTGCTGGAGCATAGGACTCCTTTTTTTAGGGACGGTTATCCGGGCTGGATGCTTGTCACATACCCGACGATCTTTTCCACGGCAGAGGGAAGGTGTCTCTCCCCGTTTTTCCGGGCAGCATCTACCTTGTCGGCCGCCTCTTTTTTTATGCGGTCAACTTCAGCACCGGTTGTTGCCGTTTCCTCGTGCAGTAGCACCTCAGCTGCTGCTTTCTTCCGCTGTCCGGCCTCCGTGATAATCGTATCGGCCTGCTGGTATGCAGCCGCGATTTCAGCCTCGGTTTCCCGTTTTGCGGTCTCGATCTTTACGGCAAATTCCTGCTCCCTGTCCCGGATCTGCTGGAGCAGCGATTTTTCAGAATCCATCATAACCCCCTCTTTAAAGCCCGTGTTTACGCTTCAGCACTGCGGTAACGCCGCACTGCGGTTCACAGCACAGTTCTGAGTTTTCCTCTTCCACCGGGTTTTTGTGGATGATCCCCTTTGCTTTTTTTGCCGCATCCTCTATTCGTTTCCGGCATCTTCCCAGTGCCACATCCCGCATTGTGCTGACAGTATCGATGATGTTCTGTGCCATACTGACGGCCTCCCGGTATCAATTGGTCTATACCATCATAGGGAGATATATACTTTGTTCCTTATTTTTGCAAAAGAGAATCCATTAATCTTTCAGGCGCCCCATCCTTCTATCAGGAACCGGTTGTATACCCTTTGCCGGCTGTTTTAGGAGGGATCATCATGGACATGCTCGCAAACGTCGGATTGCTGATTATTTTCATCCTCGTCCTCATCCTCCCGTTCCGGGTCAAGGTCATCGAGCACAACCTCGAAGTGTTCCTGTTTGCCTGCGGGGTTGTGGCCCTGACGCTCTCCGGCCTGATTATTATCCCGGGTGAGGAGACCGGCTGGAACCTGGCGATCGTACAGGAAGCACTCCTCTCCCCGCTGCAGGTGACGAGCCTCTTTGGGATCCCGATCGGTATTGTCCAGATCGTGCTCGTATTCGGCCTTGTGATCTATTTCTTCTACCACCGGCTCCAGTCTGCGATCGTGGGGATGGTCGACCGGTTCTCCTTAAAATGGATCATCTTTCTGCTCATCGTCGTCCTCGGCCTTGTATCGAGCATCATCTCCGCCATCCTTGCCGCAATCATCCTTGTCGAGATAGTCAATGCCCTCCCCGTAGTCAAAAAAGCGAAGGTGGAGATCGCGGTGGTATCCTGTTTCTCCATCGGTCTTGGGGCCGGCCTCACCCCGCTCGGCGAGCCCCTCTCCACGATCGTGATCTCAAAGCTCTCGGGCGCCCCCTATTACGCCGGGTTCACGTTCCTCTTCGACCGGCTGGGGATCTTTATTATCCCTGCCATATTCGTCCTTGGGGTTGTCGGTGTCTTCCTCTTTACCCGGAGCCATAAAGGCGATGAGAAACTCGAGTGCCGCGTCGAGCGCGAAACGATCCGGGAGATCCTGATCCGGGCGGGAAAGGTCTACCTCTTTATCATGGCGCTCGTCTTTTTGGGCGAGGGCTTCAAGCCGCTCATCCTTGAATTTGTCGTCTCGATCCCCTCCGCAGGACTGTACTGGATCAACATCGTCTCTGCGGTGCTAGACAACGCGACGCTTGCTGCCGCGGAGATCAACCCGGCACTCTCGTCCCAGCAGATCACAAGTGCCCTCATGGGCCTGTTGATTGCAGGAGGCATGCTGATCCCGGGGAACATCCCCAACATCATCGCGGCAGGGAAGATGGGGATCACCAGTAAAGAATGGGCAAAAATCGGGATCCCGTTGGGCCTTGTCCTGATGTCAGTGTTCTTCTGCATCCTCTTTATTCCCGCGTGGCTGGGAATTGCCTGACCCTTAAGGGGAGGTCTAATCCCCCGCTGGGCCGATGCCGATAACAAAACACATGAACTGTCACACGCTAATATGGACGATAACGGTGTTCCCATGACTCCAGATACCAATAAAGATGGCAACGACAGTATTGCCATCCTGATCAGCCAGCTCGACGACCCTTCGATGGAGAACCGCCATCATGCAGTTCTCGCGCTCTCCGAGGCCGGCGAGGCGGCGGTACAGCCCCTGATTCTCGCTCTTGCCGCTGCAGGAAACGATGACGGCCGCTGGTACCGTGCGATTGCCCTCACAAAAACGGGTGTGCCCGCGATTGTGCCCCTCATTACCGCGATGAAAGAGACGTCCGACCGCGAGTTCCGGCGCTATGCAGCGGCTGCGCTTGGCGAGATGGGAGAACCGGCGGTAGACCCTCTCATCGATGCGATGGCAAGCGAGGATAAGGAACTGCGGGGCTTTCTGTCCCGGGCCCTCTGCCGGATCGGGAAACCCGCGGTCGCCCCGCTCACCCGGCGGCTCTCGGATGCCGATGATATTCTCCGCTCGTGCGCCACCCTCACGCTCTGGCAGATGGGCGAGACCGGCCTACCCTCCATGATCGATGAGATCAGGGAAGATAAACAGGCCTGATCCCCGTCCCGCCGCATCCTCTTTTTCTGACGGCTGAACTGCAAAATACCACAGTATAAATTTTAAAAGCCGCTAAGTTACCACTATGCTCATACTCTCCCCTGAGATGGAAGCGTACGGGAATTCCCTCATGGAGGGGCTTACCCGTGAGATTGCCATCGCATCGGAGGCACGTTCCCGTGGAATTGACCCGAGTATGACGGTCGAGATCCCGATCGCAAGCGACCTCGCCGACCGGGTCGAAGTGCTTGTCGGGATCAAAGGAGTGGCAGCCCGGATCCGGGAACTGGAAGCGCAGATGTCCCGTGAGGAGGCGGCACTTAAGATCGGCGACGACTTTGTCGCAAAGATGTTCGGGGAGAAAAACACCGACGAAATTCTTGACCATTCCATACGGACGGCGATGGCACTTCTCACCGAGGGTGTCGTTTCGGCCCCGACCGAAGGGATAGCAAAAGTGGGGATTGGCAAGAACGATGACGGCACCACGTACCTGATGATCTATTACGCCGGGCCGATCCGGAGTGCCGGCGGTACGGCACAGGCATTATCGGTGCTTGTCGGGGATTACGTGCGGGCGAAGCTTGGGATCGGGCAGTACCATCCCCGGCAGGACGAGGTCGAGCGGTACATCGAGGAGATCCGGCAGTACAATACCATCATGAGCCTCCAGTACCTCCCCAGCGAAGCCGAGATCCGGCTGATCGTGGAGAACTGCCCGGTCTGCATCGATGGGGAAGCGACGGAAAAAGAGGAGGTCTCGGGGCACCGGAACCTCCCCCGCGTCGAGACCAACGCGGTGCGGGGCGGGATGGCGCTAGTCCTTGCCGAAGGTATCGCAGGAAAGGCCCGCAAACTCAAGAGCAAGGTCGAGAAGATGAAGATGCCCGGCTGGGACTGGCTGGACAAGCTCATCGCCGGCGCAGCAAAATCCGGGGATGAAGATCATACTCCCGGTATCAAGCCGCTCGACAAGTATCTCAGGGATCTTATCGGGGGCAGGCCGGTCTTTTCCTACCCGATGCGGAAAGGAGGTTTCCGGCTCCGGTACGGCCGTTCCCGCAATACCGGTTTTGCCACGGCCGGGTTTAACCCGGCGACGCTGTACCTGCTGGGCGGGTTTCTTGCCGTCGGTACCCAGATGAAACTGGAACGTCCGGGCAAGGCCTGCGGGGTTGTTCCCGTCGATACCATTGAAGGGCCGACCGTGCGGCTTATCGGCGGCGAAGTTCTCCGGGTGGACGATGAAAAGACCGCGTTAACCCTGATGAACAAAGTCGAGAGAATCCTCGATGTCGGGGAGATCCTGATCGCGTACGGTGAGTTCCTGGAAAACAACCACCCGCTCGTTCCCGCCGGCTACTGCGAGGAATGGTGGCTGCTTGAACAAAAACCGGGAACAAAACCGCCGCAGGATGAACCTGAAGCGCTCGCCCTTGCGAGGGCAGGGGGATCCCTGTTCCCTGAGTATACCTGGTATTGGGATGATATCAGCGTCGACCAGATCCGGCTTCTTGCCGATACCGTATCGAACACCGGGAAGATCGAAGAGGATACGCTGGTCCTTCCTCTCGATCCGAAAATAAAAGAGCCGTTAGAGCTCCTGCTCCTCCCCCACAAAGTGATCGGGGGAGACATACGGATCCGTACCCACCGGGCATTTGTCGCCTGCCTCGGTCTTGACGAGCACTTGAAAAAATGCGAGACATGGAACACGGTACCTGCCGATGCCGGTCAGCTTGCACTCGTCATGCACGTGAGTGGTCTTAAGCTCCGGTCCCGGTCCGGGATACGGATCGGGGGGCGGATGGGCCGGCCCGGCAAGTCCAAACCGCGGAAGATGAGCCCGCCGCCGCACGCGCTCTTCCCGCTCGGGGAATCCGGGGGTGCCCGGCGCTCGTTCCAGGAAGCATCGGTCCATACCGAGGAATCCGATGCCGGCGCGACCGAGATCGATTTCCAGAAAGAAGGCGGCATGATCGAGATTGAAGTCGGCCGCCGGCGCTGTCCCGATTGCGGTGAGATCACGTACCTGAACCGGTGCGAGAAGTGCAAAACGCATACGACCCCGGTCTATACCTGCCCCAAATGCGGGCACGAAATGGTGACACAGCGCTGCCCGAACTGCGATGTCCCGACCAAGTGCAGCCAGCGGATCTCCTTGAACGTGAAGGAGGAATACGCGCAGGCGATGAGGCGCCTCGGGATAAAAAAGGACAGTATCGCGCTCGTGAAAGGCGTAAAGGGCGTGATCTCTCAGGAGAGAACGGTCGAGGCGATGGAAAAAGGCATTCTCCGGGCGGTGCAGGACATCTACGTCTTTAAAGACGGCACGACCCGGTTCGACATGATCGATCTCCCGCTCACGCATATCCGGCCGGACGAGGTGAAAGTGTCGGTCGAGAAACTCCGGTCGCTCGGGTATCTCAAGGACATCAACGGCTACGATCTCCAGAACGGGACGCAGGTTATCGAGATGCACCCGCAGGACCTCCTCCTCGCCGATTCGTGTGCGGACTATATGATCAAGGTCGCACAGTTCATCGACGATGAACTCACCAAACTCTACGGTCTTCCTGCATTCTACAACATAAAGACCCGGGACGATCTGGTGGGCCAGCTCATGATCGGCCTTGCCCCGCACACGAGCGCCGGGGTGCTCGCCCGGGTCATCGGGTTTACCCGGGCAAACGTCGGGTATGCCCACCCGTTCTTCCATGCGGCAAAGCGCCGGAACTGCTTCTACGGTGACACGGAGATCGAGGTCAATGACGGGAAGGCGTGGACACATCTCCCCATCAGGAAATTCGTGCTGGAAAACTTCGACATCAGCCAGCCCGGGATTGACCGGCTGGGTACCTACTACTCAGACCCGAAAAAGACGTATTACACCCGTACCGTGGATACTACGGGTGCGATGCACCTGCGGAAGATTACCTCGGTCTCCATCCACCGGGCGCCGGCAAACCTGATCCGATTTACCACATCCCGGAACCGGCAGCTGACCGTCACCCCGGACCACGCGATGCTGGTCTGGGATGTCGAATACTTAAAAAAGATCAAGGCCCTGGAGGTGAAGGCCGGGGACGCCGTGCCGGTCTATGAAGGCGGGGCCGTGATCACCGACCGGATCGCGAACGTGGAAACCGTCGCCTCCCTTGAGGACCGGGTGTACTGCCTGACGGTCGCAGACGATCACACACTTGTCGCAAACGGCATCTTCACCGGCCAGTGCGATGGCGATGAGGACTGTGTCATGCTCCTCATGGACGGTCTCTTAAACTTCTCGCGCTCGTTTCTGCCCCAGAACCGGGGCGGGACGATGGATGCTCCCCTCGTGCTCACGAGCCGGATCGATCCGGCGGAGATTGACAAGGAGGCCTTAAACGTGGATGTCGGGAAGAGTTACCCGATCGAACTCTACGAGGCCGGCCTCATCTATGCAAAGGCAAAGGATATCGAGTCGCTCATCGACCGGGTCGAGCGGAGGATCGGGACGCCCCGACAGCTGGAAGGTTTCTTCTTCACGCACGATACTTCGGACATTTCATCAGGACCCTTGGAGTCAACCTATACGCAGCTCAAGTCCATGGCCGAGAAACTTGAGGCAGAACTCGATCTGGCCGAGAAGATCCGGGCGGTCGATGCGGACGATGTGGCAGAGAGGGTATTAAACACCCACTTCATCCGGGACCTGATGGGCAATCTTTCCGCGTTCTCCAAGCAGAAGTTCCGGTGCACCAAGTGCAACACGAGTTACCGCCGGATGCCGCTTGCCGGCAAATGCACGAAGTTCAAGGGCAAGGGGATCTGCAACGGGAATATCATCCCGACCGTGCACGAAGGATCGGTCAAAAAATATCTCGAAGTGTCCCGGGCGATGGTGAAAAAATACAAGGTGTCGGAATACTGCCGGCAGCGGGTTGAAGTGCTCGATCTTGCCATCGAGTCCACATTTGGCGAGGAGAAGCAGGAGCAGCTGGGCCTCGCGGATTTTATGTGATCTCCCGATCAGGTACCTTATTTATTCCCGTCGCCAACATAATTCCACACAGGCGCGAGGGTATCCAAGCTTGGCCAACGGAGGCAGACTCAAGATCTGTTCTTGAAGAAGTTCGCGGGTTCAAATCCCTCCCCTCGCATTAAGGTGAACGTTAAGCAGAATTCCTGTTTTTAAATTACCCATCTCGCTGACGTTTTGTTTGTTTTACACCGATCATTTTTGCGGCACGTTCAATCATTCAAAAACACTTGGCCACAAGATACATTAATTGAATCGTAGTTTTCAAAGTTTTTTCACTAATCACGGGCGGAGATCACCTTAGCGTTCATCGGGGCGGCGGTTTTGTTCCTGCCGCTGTTTGTGTTCCTGCCGAAACTGATACAGCGGGAGATGAAGGCGGATGCCGATGCAGCGATCGAGGCGTTCGGGAAGAATGAGCAGGTGAAAAAAGTGTTCTGGGCGGTGTTCGTCTCGATGGCCGGGCTGATTCTCACCCGGGTTGTGGACCCGGGGACTGCTCAGCAGGTTGTGGGGGTGATTATGGGGATGGGGATTTAAGAGGAACACCTTTTTTCAGAGTCCGAAAACATGCACTTTAGTACGCACTTATCTCGATGCTGACAACATTCAGGGTAACATTGACCGGGCTGATATCCTGGCGGATGCGATATTGAGGGAAATTTTCAGAAGGATCAAATTGAACCGTGTTCGGGCAGGTTCGGGCCGCATCCGAAAAACTCTGGTTCCATCGGTCGAAGGCCGCATTTTTTAATGGACCCTCCCCGGCTCCAAAGGATACCGCAGATACCGAAACATCCGTTGTGTTGATTTGGCGTACTGTCGAGGTTATCCCGAGCGTAGCAAAACCATTACTACTCATAAAGGAGTGAGCGGGCGATGCGGTGACATTGACCGCAAAGAGATCGATGCGGGAGCAAATCCCCGAAAGAGGCTGGTAATTGCAGGTGTACACGAGATTTCCCTCGCCGTCTTTACTGCTCATACAGTTCACCTGTGCCGAGATGTTTTGTACCGCGTCCACAGTGACGGTTGCAGGAAACGCCCTGCTGGTATCCGCGAAGACATTCATTACCTCCGTCATGTTCGTATACCCGAGAGGACTCTCGCGGCTCTGATATTTGGTCACATTGATGTACCCGTACTGCCAGCGGTATCCCTGGTCCTGCCAGAAATTTCCCTGCGGTTCGTACGTGACACTGACCATGGTTCCGTTCATACCGGCAAGGAACGTGCCGCTCGCATCGTACAGTGTGAGATTGTAGACCGGTGTCTCTTCAATCTGGATGGAGAGGAACCCTCCCGACCTGAGCGTATTGAACACGACATTCCCCCCGCCCAGCTGTACCGGCTCGGCAAAGGACAGATGGTCCTGACGGGAAGACGCCGCGTAGGTGATATCGGATGAGAACTTCAGGAATGCGGCCTCCACATTCTGGATATGATCGATCTCCGCTGACTGTTTTAATGACGGGATATAGATCCCGTTAAAGACGGCAAGGAACGTGACCGCGACTGCAAGAATCAGCATCACGGCAATGACCGGTGCTACCCCGTCATCCCTCATGGCGTTCCCCCCTCGATCCTGCCGGAAAAAATAACGGCACGATCCGTGGCGAGCACCACGCTCTCGTTCCCGTCAAGCGGTCCGCCCCAGTCCACGGTCAGATTATCGCCAAGGTCAAATGCTTCTGCAGAGGGTACAGCCAGAAAGGGCGGGTTGCTCTTTATCGTGTAGGTTTTGGTTACCGAATTTGTTGCATCCGAGACAATCACCCGCATCGTATCTGCCTTCACCCAGTCGCCGCCCTTATGCCAGAGCGTTATATTTCCGGTGGTATCGTTGCTCATCCTGATGGTCACGGTCGGGCTGCGTTCGGAGGGTAGATAATTTGAGAGCGAGGCCGAGAAGACCGCGACAAGTATCAGCACGATCCCGATCATGAGCATTTCACCCACCACTTCAGAGACTGCGGCATTTTGTTTGCTACGAGACTGCATAACGAAATCCTCACACAATAAAAACAAACATCGCTGTTGCCGCAGCAAGCAGCACGATGGAATGCTTGAAGCCGGCAAGGATACTGTTCGAAGAAAACTGCCCGGCCATGATGCCGGAGAAGAGGCCGAGGATGATCCCTATCCTGAACATGTCGGTGACGTTCTCTGCGAGATTGAAGTTGAGGTTGTACGTGGAAAAACTGGACATGAACGGCCCGTTGAGCTGGAACGCGGTGTAGAGGTAGATGCCAAACGACAGGTAGATGATCATAACGTAGACGATAGTAGTGTTGGCCCGTTCGCGCTTCATCTTGAGATAGTGTTCGAAATCGACAATGGCGATCAGGAAGATCACGCGCAGGTTCGAGGTGATCTCGCTTGCCTTGACCAGAAGCGAGATCGCACGCTTGACCGAGACGAGACCGATGCGGTCCTCCATCCGTACAAGCGCCGAGTTCACGTAGGCACCGCTCCCGACATCCCGCGACACGTGCGAGAGCTCCGAGCTGAGCAGGCCCAGTTTTGCGGTGGCGATCCGCTGGATCGCATCCGGCATGGTAAGGCCGATATCAGTCATGTCCGCGAGTTCCCGCAAAAATTCCGGGATGTGCTCCTCGATGTTGTTGACATACCACCGGCGCCCTTCGTAGGCAAGGGAGAGGGGCGCCATGAATCCTACCAGGATCATACAGGTACCCGCTTCAAGGGTATTTGTCGGGAACACGCTGTCGCAGGCGCCCATAAAAAAGAGGAGCGCGATGACTCCCGCACAGAGTGCACCCGCGACGATCCCGTACAGGTAATTGGACAGGTAGGTGCGCAGCGGATGGCGCAGCCTGTCGTAGATCCCGAAACGTTTTTTCTTTTCCTCTATCTGCCGGTAAAATTCCTGATCGCCCTGGAGAGGATCTTCCGTTACCGGGATACCGGTGCCGGAATCGTACTCCACGATCTCGCGCCGGCTGATCTCAATATTCTCTGAGGGCAGCATGATGGACAGGATCCAGATCATGAGAATCGCCCCGACCGGAATGCACAGGTACATAAACGGCAGGAGCCAGGCCATGGTTCCCTGGCTGGTCATCCCTTGGGCGACGATCATGATGATAAGGGCAATCGGCCCGGCGACAAACGCCGATACATAAACCTCTGCCATGATCTCGATGGTCTTAAGCACCAGGTCGAGCTCGCGCCGCGCCTGTTCATGAAAATAATCCGTTTTTGACGCGAGATAAGCAGTGATGTCGCCACCGCTTTCAAAAACCATCCCCATGTCGTTGATAAAATCCCTCATAAGAGGGGACGGGGTCGTCTGCTGGAGGTTGTGCATGGCCGTGATCAGATCATCACCGAACAGTTCCACGTCCCTTACGATCTGGCCGAACTCACAGGAGATTTCGCCGAACATCGCCTTCTCTTCGTAGATGCGCCGGATGACGGCAAACGGCGACATTGTCGTGGAGAGCGCCTGCATGTACGAGACCGCGTACGGGAGTTCGAGATCGATCCTTGTCTTCCGGCCCCGTGCCACCAGTGCCGGGTAAAAGAGCTGGTACAGGTATGGCCCGGGCACCATGCCAATAAAGAGGAGGCACCAGAACAGGACCGGCGGGATAAAGGTGAAAAGCCCGAAGTCCCAGCCGGAGATTGTGACAAAAAGGTAAAATCCCAGATAGATTACACCGCACGCGGCAAGGTTGATCCGGGCGGTGCGAAGGTACTGTTCCGGAGTCTGGGGAATATGAGCGGCCAGCATGTCCCGGCCGAGATGCGTGCCGAATACAGTCATCCCGGCCATCTCCCACCACGATCCGGCACCATCAGAGACTGAAGGCAGGATCATTTTGATCACCCGAGATCATAGATCGCATGGGCGAGGTCGTGGATATCCGGTGTGGGTACGTCAAGGGCTATTTTCAGGAATTCCTCGCGCTTATTGAGTTCTTCGGTTACCTGCTCTGGTGTCCATCCCATCATCACTGCAATCTCGTCAAGTACCCGTGAGCGATCGGCGACCATGCGGAACGTATCGGTGCGGATATCCCACTCGAATAATTTTTTAGGGACGATGGCACCCTCGCTGTCCACCGTGATTTCATGAATTGCAAGGCACCGGCGGATACGATTGTTGCCGAATGTGGAAATGGACTGGTTGATGACGAGATCGAGCGCCGTAAACATGACCGGCGGGACACGGATGGGTTCATGGGTGAGCCGGTTGATCGCTTCCTGGACGCTCCCCGCGTGGATGGTCGAAAGCGTGGCGTGCCCGGTGTTCATGGCCTGGAAAAGTGTCTGGGCTTCCCTTCCCCGCACCTCCCCGACGATGATGTACTCGGGCCGCTGCCGCATGGAAGATTTCAGGAGAGAGAAAAGATCGATATCTCCTGCCACACCGGGCGTGTTGAGTTCCCGGGTCTGTGTGGCAAGCCAGTTGCTGTGCGGGAGCTGGATCTCGTGGGTGTCCTCTAATGAGACAATCTTTGCATTCAGCGGGATGAAGAGGGAGATTGCGTTCATCGTTGTGGTCTTGCCACTTGCGGTGCCCCCGGCAATGATGAGGCTCCGCCGGTGCTCGATGACCAGCCAGAGGAATGCGAGGATCTCTGCACTGTACGTGCCATTCCGGATGAGATCGAGCGGTGTCATGGGTTCTGCACGGAACTTGCGAATCGTAAAGGAACTTCCCCGTAGGGAGATGACGTTGCTGTAGGTCACCTGCACCCGCGAGCCTCCCGGCAGCGTCGCGTCGACCATGGGGTTCGAGAGCGAGATCTGCTTGTTAGCTTTCTGGGCAAGCCTGAGGACAACCTGGTTGAGTTCTTCCTCGCAAAAGCGGATGCTTGTCGGCAGGCTGCCGTAGTTGCGGTGGAAGACAAAGACCGGCAGGTTGCCGCCATTGCAGCTGATATCTTCGAGCGCCGGGTCCTGCATCAGGGGTTCGAGAGTGCCAAAGCCTGAGAGATCGCGCCGCAGGTAATAGGAGAGGACACTGAGCCGGTCGTCTGCAATGTCCGGGTAAAACACGCGGATGATCTGCGAGATGAAATCCTCGCTGAGCTGCCGGGTCGGGGGATGATCAGGATCATCGTAGATAATGATCTTGCGCATGTGGGCGTACGTTTCCCGCAGCACGACCTTTTCCCGGGCAGATATCGAGGGTTCGACGACCGTATAGGTAAACCCCAGGTTGCCTTTGCGGACAATTTTTACAAAGACGTATGGAGACTCTACCCAATATTCGTCAAGCGTCCCGGGCGTCCGGACTTCCGGGATCGGGATGTCGGGATACCCGGGACGTACCACGTTTCCCGTTGGCGAAGGGGGCTGGCCGGCGGCCGGTAATCCCGGAGCAGGCAGGGAGTCATGAGGGGGAGCGATGCGATGACGACACCACATGGCGGATACGGCAAGGGCAATAAACAGGAGCGAGACTATGCTGACGAGGACTATAACGGTCACAGTAATATCGGCAAAAAGCGCCACGTAGCCGGTTACGAACGTTGTACTGACCGATGCTGCAATGAGCAAATCACCTCGTGCCGTGCGATCGCCCATATATTCCGGCAGACTGTGGATCCGGGCGTACATGTTTTTCCCGTACTGAACGGGCGCCGACCCGCTCTTTCCTACAGCGTCCTGATCTCCAGGCGCAGACGCTTTTTTCCCGGGGAATGCGGTGTAGAGCCGGCTGCGGCACGATACGAAAAATTCCCGGGCCCGGGCGGGAAGCAAACGGACGTTCATGTATTCTGCCCCCACGGACCGGGCGGTCGCCGTGTTGCCGGTGTGGCCTGCCCGGCGGGCGCAGCGGTTGCAACCGGTGTGGGATCCCCGCTTGCAAGCGAGAGGGTAATGTCAAGATAGTTGCCGGTGAGGGTGATGAGATATTCGCCGGTCCCGTATATCGTAATCGACCGGTCGGTTTTGTTCGAACTGAACTCCCGGGCATACCCGTCCTGCGCGACAACCCGGTGGGTCTGGTTGTCGGTTACCGTGATCGTGCAGTAGGGACGGTTCACCGTGACGAGCACGGTGCCCCGGCACGAATCCGGATCGTTGAGGCAGTCATACTTCGGATTGATGGTAAAATAGATCAAAAACGGGGCCTTTGTGACATTGACCCCGAGTCCGACCGGTGCGCCGCCAAGGGAGTAAGTTTGGGTAAACGACGGCGTAACATACCGGGACGTGAGGCCGGTCTGGTTGATCCGTGTCCCGTGCTGGACCGGGTAGAGATCCGGGGTGACATCGGGTGCTGCACTGTACACCTGAAGACCGGAGCCCGGTGTCGCGGTAGGCACGGGCCGGGCCGCAGTTGTCGTACCTGTATGCGGCACCGCTCCAGCGGACCCGGATGCAGGAGCGACGATCACCTCCGGCTGGGCTGCGGCATCCTTCCCGCTGTCGCCTGACTGTTGCATCAGCCGCACGCAGCCGCAGGTGCCGGTCAAAAGGCAGACCAGGATCAGAAAAAAAATAATGATCCCGGTTTTTTTCCTGCGGCATACCTGCGGGGGGTTCCCTCCCCTGACAAACGACATCCTGTGCTCCCCATACGGCAGACCCGGTCTGCCATAAGTGGTGTACTCCCGCAATAACAAAAGTGTATCTGTTTTAACGCAAGAAATAATGATCAATTAAAATAGTATTAGAGAAAGTACATTTGTCCATCGCTACCCGGATAAAGCACCCCCCTTGTGAACTGGGGATGAGAACGTAAAGGGTGACCCGCCGATCGGGTAACGGTGCAGAGGTGTTTAATGAAGATGCAGAGAATAAAAAAGAACGAACATGCAGTGTCACCGGTCGTGGGCGTCATGCTCATGCTTGTCGTGACGATTATTATTGCAGCAGTTGTCTCCGCGTTTGCGGGAGGACTCGTAGCACAGAAAGAACGGGCACCGCAGGCAACACTGGATTGCCACATCACATGGGATGATGGTGCAATGTCCGGCAATGCCGGCCCCCTCTTCACGATGAAGCATGTAGGCGGAGATCCGATCAACACAAAGAACGTAAAGCTTGTAACCAGCTGGGCAAACGAGACCGGGGTTTATAACATTCAGTCAACCGTCGCACCCACGTGGGGGACAACCGCAGAAACCTATACTACTGCTCACTCCCCCGGGACAAGCAATTACACGCTTTCTTCGCTGAACACCCATTACACGTATTATGGCGACGAGCAGTACTACAATTCCCCCTATCTGGTAGTACCGGGAAGTTATCCGACAGAAACCGGTTATGCAGATAACGATACCGCACTCTGGTTTGGGAATTATGTCTTCAAAGCGGGCGACGTGATCCAGGCAAATACCGACAACACGGTATCGGGATCGGGATCTGCCCAGAACCAGGCAACACCCATCATCAAGTACGGAACTCTCCTCACGAGAAACAGTATCGTTGAGGTCCAGTTGATCGATTTGAAATCCGGCACGACCATCTATGACAAGAATGTCAATGTGGAGGTGTAATTATGCAAAAGAATGCCCGAAATTATGATGCAGTCTCACCGGTTGTCGGCGTCATGCTGATGCTTGTCGTGACCATCATTATTGCCGCAGTCGTCTCCGCATTTTCCGGTGGCGTTGCGCAGAGCACACCGAAGGCCCCTCAGATCAGTCTCGGGGCAGAAGCGCATAACAACACCTATATTATTCTCGATCACAAAGGGGGGGATACGATTAGTGGATCATCGATTACGATCAAGACCTACATCCCTTCAGGCAAGTACAAGGACATGAGTTATCAGGTAAATCTGAGCAGCGTGATTTACCTGCCGGACAACAAGCCATTGTACGATTACGATCCTGCAACATATGAGGGAAGAGGCTGGGCCACGATCCAGCCAGGGGACAAACTCAAGATTAACTGGGCAGATGCGTTTAAAGTGACTAAATACGGGCCCATGGCTCCCTCGGTAGGCGAGCCTGTAGATATCGAAATCTATGACTCTGCCAGTGGTAAGGAAATTGCAACCACACGGGTAACCGTTATGCCATGATCGATAATACCGTTTCAGCTCATACACACATCGTTTGCGGGAAATGCTAGGAAAACCCCCCCTTTTTCCGCGATTACGAAAAGAGGATTTAAGAGGACAAACATGCCAAAATTCTTCGGATGCAAACCGGCCGGGCCAACCCGGCAGGCAGTAGAGAAGTTCGAGAACGAAGTGATGGTCCGGCAGGACAGCCAGATGCTGGTCGGGACGGTCTATCTCGACATGCAGGAGACCGCATGGGCGGTTGCTGTTGCGTATAACCAGACCCGTGCCCCGGGACTTCACGGCCACGAGAACGCTCTTGAAGTGAGATACACGTACACGCCAACGGAAAACGGGACCATGAACATGTTCCGCTCCGACAACGGCACCGTGACGACTCTCGGGGCCGGCCCGTTTACCAGCCCGGACAGTTTTGCCCGGTATGCCCTCGACCACGAGAGGGGCGTCGTGAACCATGAAGCCTGATACGAGCGCAAAAAAGGCACGACATCCTTTTTTTCCGGGCGACGACGGCATCAGGTTGGGCGGTTGTTTCGAAGGGCCGATGTTCTTCAGGACTAAAGGGCGGGCCGTCCCGTCCCTTAAATTGTCATTCCACACACGACGGGCCACACGGAAAAATGTCTTTTGATAAAAATCCTTAAAACCCCTCACCAACGGATTTGATATCAATGAAAACCTCACTTTCCCTCATCCTTCTTCTTGCCGTCCTCTGCCTTGCCGCAGTCCCGGCACAGGCAGCGGCACCGGCCAATACCACCGCCGCGTTCGAACGCACCGTCACCGATGATTACGGTACCATGGTCACCATCCATGGAGAGCCCCAACGGATCGTCTCGCTCGCTCCCACCAATACCGAGATCCTCTTTGCGCTCGGCCTCGGTGACCGCGTGGTCGGGGTGACCGATTACTGCAACTATCCTCCTGAAGCTACCGTAAAACCAAAGATCGGTGGGTACAGCACGGTCAGCGTCGAGAACGTGATCACGCAGAAACCCGATCTGATCGTCGCCTCGTACGGGAACGGTGCTGAACTCGTCAATCACTTAAAAAAACTCAACCTGACCGTGATCGTCACCAACCCGGAGAATGTGAGCGGTATCCTCAACGACATCACATTCGTAGGCAGAGCGACCGGGGCTGATAATAATGCAACGGCACTCGTAGATTCGCTCACCGCACGGATCAGGAACACCGAGAAGAATGCCTCGGCATTAACGTCCCGGCCCAAAGTTGCCCACATCCTCTGGAACGATCCCATCTACGTGAGCGGGAACGGGACGTTCCAGGACGAACTTATCCGGATGGCCGGCGGCTCGAACGCGTTTGCCGGCAAAAAGGACTATGCTACGATCGGCACCGAGGACTTCATCGCGGCCAACCCGGATGTCCTTATCGTCAATTCCGGTTCCGGGATGGGCGGTAGTGAGGATTCCATTGCCCAGTATTTTAAGAACGAGACCCGGTTCGCGAATGTCGGGGCCATCAAGAACCACCGGGTCTACGTGATCGATTCCGACACGGTCGATCGGGCCGGGCCCCGGATCGTGGACGCACTGGAGATCGTTGCCGGGGATATCCGGAGTGCTGACACCGGTTCACCAACTGCGACGTCTTCCCATGCGGCCCCGGGCTTTGAGACTATGCCGGCACTTGTTGCGCTGGCGGCGGGGATTGTTATCGCTGCGCGAAGGATGAGATAATCCCGGCCCGGATTCTGCCGCGCTCCTCACGCTCCTGCCGGCATCCGCGTCCCGGATCATCGAGTGCTTGGACCCTGATGAGTACGGGAAGAGCGTTGAGTACCTTTCAGCAATCGAAGATCCGGCATACCGGATCCCCAACAGATGGTGATCAACCCCCGGATCAGACCACTGGGTGTAGCGTAATTACTATGGGGGAAAATACGCCCAAATTGGGCTTCTTTTCCTGTTTTCATATTCAGACCCCTGCCAGAAATCCCCGCAATTTCCCTCTTTCCTGTTCGTGTGGAAAATAAACCCATATGTCGCTCCATTTGCCAAAATACGGCTGATTTCGACCTCGCCCAATGGCCATTAATGGCCCTGGAATCGAGACGGTTTTCGCCACCTTGTTTAACCCATCCGGCCCCCGGAAAGGCCGCCAGAACGCGAATATGAAGGTCGTTTTTTCCGACGAAGACTTCAAAAATGGGGTTTAGGGCAGTTGCATAAGGTAAGCCGGTCTGCGGAGCAAGTGCGAGTGCGCCGAAGGTGCACGAAGCGTGCGGAGCGGGGCGGCGATCTGCGGGTGATTATCCTCCGGACCGCCCACCATGCCGAAGGCGGGAACCATCGGATCCGGCTGGCATGCAGACGCTTCCGTCATGTTCGCTCGTCCTCGCTCCGGCTCGCTTCACATCACCTCGCTGCTTTTTCTAGGTTGCCCTGTTGGTACGATGAGGACCGGCATTACATCCGGTCGCGAAGATCGATACCTTTCGCACCTTCCGGTATCGGGATTTTTTCTGCAACCGATTTAATAAAACCGTCCTGTACCAGGATATCGCGGGCACCGGGCGGGGCATCGGATATACCGTCCCAGAATTTTCCTGTCGTGAATGAGGACAACCATCATCAGGCAACCCTACGGGGTTCATGTCCGGCAGGATTCGTCCTCATGGAAGCCGGATTTCCCCGGGCAACAATCCCCATAGTTGCGTCAGGCTCCAGCAATATAATACGTAAATGATTCCCCGGATCATTATTTCCTGAACCTGCCATTTTGGATTAACTGGTTTTCTGCTCTGGATTTGGTTTGTTGTGAGGATTTCATTGATAAGCCAGGAGTAACGGATTTCCCGTCATTTACATCCCCTGCCTTCCGAGAATAAGATAGACGAAGAGAGGGGCGCCCAGAAATGCCGTCAACACGCCAACCGGCAACACAGCCGGGGCAATGATGACCCGGGCAACAATATCTGCGGCAAGGAGAAGAATTGCACCCATGAGGCAGGCCCCGGGAAGGAGATACCGGTGATCATTTCCCACGATGCGTCGGACCATGTGGGGCCCGAGGAGACCGATGAACCCGATGATGCCCAGGAACGAGACGACAACCGCGGTGATGAGCGAGCCAAGGAACATCCCGACCGCGCGAGACCGCGCGACATTTACCCCGAGACTTTGGGCAGTGTCATCGCCGGCATCCACCGCATTGTAATCCCAGCGCGACAAGAAGAAGTATCCGATGGCAGGGATGACAACAACGGCGATAATGGCAAGGTCACTCCACGTTGCCCTTCCCACATCCCCAAACGTCCAGAAGACGATCGCTGCAATCTGATCGGCAGAGGAGAAGAACTGCAGGAAAGTTGTCCCGGCCGTAAAGAGCGCAGCGAGCGCAACGCCAAGGAGGATGATCACATCAGGCCGGGAACTCCGGTACCGGGCGACAACGAGAAGAATGGCGGTCGCGATCATCGACCCCGCAAATGCACAGACCGTGATGATGTAGGGATTCTGTATCGTTACGGCATCCGACAGGTTGTGGGAGAGGGTTCCGGCACCGAATATCGTTATCGCGAACGCTGCACCGAAACCAGCAGCATGGGAGATCCCCAGTGTATAAGGGGAACTGAGGGGGTTCCGGAGCACGGACTGCATCACAACACCGGCAGCTGCAAGACCGGCGCCTGATATGAGGGCCGCAAGGACACGGGGAATGCGGATACTCCAGAGGATGAGGGATGCATTTCCCGCTTCTGGAGTGATCAGTGAGGAGAGCACCTCCTGTACCGATAGTGTCATGCTCCCAATGATGATCCCCAGAAAAAAGAGGACGAGTGCTATACCACACAGGAGAAGAAGGAACAGTACTTTCCTGGAGGTATAGTGGGTGTATTCTTCCACGCCGGTTCCTGAGGGGAGATCGAGATGCATGCTTCACCGGATCCAAAAAATCCTGTCACGGATTTCCTTTCTGGGCAATAGTCATGATAGATTGTTCATCAAGGGCAACAACGTCACGGACAATAAAACCCTGTTCGCCGAGAAGGCGATTATAATCCTCGAAGGGGACGCTATGACTAAATGAGTATTGCCTCGGTTCTTTCTGTACACCTTTTATGGCCCAGAGGTTCCATTCGAGGTTCATGAGGGGGTCATCCAGGACTTTGTCATTCCCCTGCTTGTTGATGAAGAGGCCTCCGGACCTGAGTGCATCGCGGATCTTCGGGATAAGCGCCGGCGCCTTGCCACCGGGGTTTGAAGATGAGAAGATGATGTCAAATCCCGAGCCGAGCGGATCGGTAAAAAAGTTGCCGGGCGTGCAGCTGACCCGATCAGCTCGGTACTGAGCGATATACCTGTGGGTGGCAGGCAATACACCGGGAAGGTCGAAAACTACCCCGTTCAGATCTGGATTTTCCTGGCAGAACGCGAGGGTATAGAGACCGTGACCCCCGCCAATATCAAGGAGCCTGCGGGCATTACGGAACTCCGGCAGAGCGGTGACGGCCTTCACGGTCTTCTGGAGAATCCCGCACCGGGCTGTTGCACCCATTGCCGGAATGATCAGCTCGGAGAACCATGCTTCCGGCTCGTATGTCTTTGGACCATCACGGAGAATCTCACCGAGATCGTCCCAGAGCCCGGCCAGGTGTACCTGCAGGGTTATATGGTCCTGCAGGCAGTAGGGTGATGACGGGTTCAGGTATCGGTCCGAGAAGGGGGTGTTTTTGTACTGCTCACTCTCTTTTTCCAGGAGATGCTGGGCAGCAAGAGATTCGAGAAACAACGATGCCAGATTTGGGCGCAGACCGAGGCTGGCGCCTATTGTATCGGCTGTCGCCGGGTCATGGCACTGCGCAAAAATTCCCAGCCGACAGGCTGCAGCCAGCAGCCGGAACCGGCGGAGCCCGGAGAGGGTATTTTCGAAGACTGCTGCAGGGTTTCCTGTACCGGCATCCGGAACAGCAAACCCGTCCGGTAGTACGCGGGGAGTGTCGTGCATTTTTTATCACTCCAACCGGTTATGTTGAAGCAGCCAGGTTCAGGGGTTTAAATCCCCCGAAGAGCTGTTTCATGTCCGAATACACTGGTTTCCCGTCAAGCATCGTATAGATCTCATCCGCTTTCTGTTCGGGACTGATATCGGAGAACTGGTCGGGATAAAGGATCTTCCCCATGTAATAGGCATTTGCAAGCACAGTATCGTAGTTATTGGCGTACCAGTTGTACGGCATCAGGCCATAGACCTGGTTGTTCTTCACTGCACTGAGGGATTTGTATACCGGATCTTTTAAGTCGGTTGCAACCAGCGCGTAGCTCGATTCATCAATAAAGATAACATCGGGGTCCCAGGCAAGGAGCTGCTCCTTGTCGATCATGACCTGCCCGCCGGTTCCGGCAGCAGATGCCACATTATTCCCGTTGATCATCTTGAGCGAGGGATAGGTGGGTTCGGTCGAGAGGAGACCATGGGCGCCATTGAATGAGACACCGCTGACGTAGACCTTCTTTGTCTGGTTCTTCGAGACGTCCTTGGTGCGGCGGTTCAGGTCGCTTATGGTGTTGTCCATGTAAGTGATGACCGATTCGGCACGTTCATCTTTATCCAGGATCTTGCCCATGGTGCGGAGGGACTCATAGAACTGGGGCTTGTCCTTCCCGAGATCTCCCGAGACCAGCGCCACGACCGGGATGTTGGTTTTTTCCTGAAGTGCGTCCACCTGTTGACCGGTCCGCCATGTTGCAAAAATGACATACGGTTTCTGGGCAATAATTAGTTCAGGGTTATCAACCCGGTTTGTTCCAATGTAGGGCTTTTCACCAAGTTCCGGATGCGCAATACTGTATGGATTGTCCCGTCCTGACGGTAATCCCATACCAAGCGCAGTAGCATTGAATGGACCTTTCTCCATCTGGTCAACTCCCACAATCTTATCGGATGACTGGAGATAAACAAGCATCCGGACATCCCCGGCACCGACACCAACGACTCTCTGGGGAGAGGCAGGTACCGTAACCGTCCTATTCGTGAGATCGGTAACAGTAAGGGTTGCACCGGTTGCAGCAGAAGATGTCCCGGAAGTTGCCTGAGGCTGTGCTGATGACAAGCCGGCACTCTGGCTAGTACAACCGGAGATTATGACACAGGCTGCAAGGAAGAGTACGCAGAAAAATAATAGACTAAAGATTTTCTTCATACACAATGTACAAATTTTCATACTATTTAAAGAAATTTTTGTGATTTTACCAGTATAATTATTCCATAATTATTCACAGGTGTTACTGTCCGTATATAAATCAGCCTGATACGATCCTGCATTTTACAATCTCCTCATCGCTTATCACCACCCCTCCGAATAAGGGCGATTTTACATAATTGTATCAGAGTAGTGTTTCATTAAGAGGGGGAACAGTAACAGAATGCTGATCTGGACTGTAAAAAAAGGGAGGTGGTACGTCCATGCCTACTGCTTGAACTTTTTTCCTGCATCCCATGCCTTGCCAATGGGGGTTCCCAGCGAATAATATTCCATCTTCATAACATCGAATGCGAATGCCCCGATCTTCTGCAGGTCAGGTTTCCTGTCATAACCAAGAACCGCTTCTTCAATTTTTACATCAACGATCTCGCCAATAATCTGCCGGGCTGTGCCTATCTCGTGTATGTCGAACAAGCGGCATTCAAGGACAACCGGAAACTCCCCGGCATATGGAGCGGAAACATGCTCGGCCCTGACCGGGGTAAGGCCGGTATCCTGAAATTTGTCCCGGTCCTTCCCGGAGACCATGCCACAATAATCGGTTTCTTTCATATGCTGCCTGTCAGGAATGCTGACCGTGAATGCTTTTGTTTCCTGGATGTTTTTGAATGTCTGATGATTTGGGTTGATTGTAACGGAAATACAGGGAGGTTCCGATGCGCAGATGCCACCCCATGCAGCTACCATTGCATCCGCTTTTCCGTTTGTATCATAGGTGCCGATGACAAAAACCGGCAGGGGATAGGCTATCGGTTGAGCGCCGAGTGATATTTTCATACGGCGACTGTGATTGTTAATTGTATAAATACCGAAGGGTTTTTGTTCGCAATAGAGAAAAATGCTTAAAAAAACGGGCAAAGGAAGATTAAGAATTCCGAAAAAAACGATGTTTATTCATTCAATATTTCAGCATCCGGATCGAATTTATTTGAACAGTTCTTCGAATGGTGTTGAATCTGATGAGCAGGGTTCTTGCTCGATCAACCGTTGTAAAAGGGGATCTTTTTTTTGTTTTTACTACCGAAATGTAACAACAAACAATTATAGTTACATATTTTTATATCAGATTTAAAAAATCGTAATACAGAATTTACATGATCGTACTTTAATAACACTTAATTTTAATAAATTACAGATCCGTATGAAAAAATTATGGATATTTCCCTTTGTCGTGACAATAATTATCCTTGTATTAGCGGTGTGTGTCGGATATACGAGAAACACAAACACTTCTTTCGGTTACCGTACTGACGGAGTTTATGGGAGCGCCCATATTCATTTACTTACTGTTCAGGGGATATGAGTGATGATGCTATCGGTAAATGAACTGAAATTCATGTACCAGAACCACAATGTCCTCATGAAGATCGGATTTTCGATCGAACGGGGACAGGTGGTTGCCGTGCTCGGTCCCAACGGAGTCGGGAAGACTACGCTCTTGAAATGTCTCAACCGGATCTTAAAGCCACGACAGGGAACCGTGCTTCTTGATGAGGAGGACCTGCTCCATCTCAGCACCAGGGATATCGCCCGTCGGGTCGGCTACGTACCGCAGCGGGTGGAGACCGGGCGCCTGACCGCGTTCGACGCGGTACTACTTGGTCGTCGCCCGCACATTGGCTGGGATGTCACCCCCCGCGATCTTGCGGTCGTGGACGCTATTTTCACTAAGCTCGGCATGGAATCTCTCCGCCTTGCATATATCGATGAGATGAGTGGCGGCGAGCTCCAGAAAATTGCCATTGCCCGGGCACTGGTCCAGGAGCCGAAGATCCTGCTGCTTGACGAACCTACCAGCAACCTTGATATGAAGAACCAGGTTGACATCCTTACCACCATCCGCGACATTGTCCGTGACCATAAGATCGCAGCTATCATGACGATGCATGACTTAAACCAGGCACTGCGGTTTGCGGATACGTTCATTTTTCTTAAAAACGGAACTGTGTATTGCCACGGCAGTCATGATATCGTAACCCCCACCGTCATCGAAGAGGTGTACGGTCTTCCCGTCATGATCGGAGAACTCGGCGGTTTCCGGTGTGTCATTCCTGGTACCTGTAAGATAGCGTAGGGGAAAGAGAACTATTCACGTCACTTTCCGCGCGCCTGTTGCTCTCAACCTCAACGTGTAGTTTTAGGACAGAAATTCTGGCACTATACACGTAATTTTCAAAGTTTTTTCACCAATCACCGCTCATTTTTAAAGAAAAAAACTCGATTTTTGTAATTTTTACCTTCCAAAAAGAGATTTTTGCCCGATTTGCTTCAGCAAATCATATATGCAAACGAGAAATTAAAAAATATTACGATGCTTTTAGGTTTTTTCAAGAAGGTGTGCGCCCGGATAAAGACCTATGCAAAGTTAAAAGGAGGAAAAATCCTCGCTTTGTTCAACAAGTCCGAGCCTGATGCCCCTGAAAACTGTTCGACCATGAAGCACTACTGCCGTGCATTTGGAGCACGATGTGCGATGAGCGAGATATTGTGGTGGAGATTGATGTGCAGCAACATCCCTATGTTTTCGCTCTTTAACATTCCTGTTTTTTCAGTCTTTACGTCCGTTCCTGATGGACAGTAACGCCGGGTAACCGGTAGTACAGGACCGTCCAGAGGGATTGTCAGAATAGCGTACCTGCCACATAGCGGCTGTAACGTATAACCGGACAATCGCTTTGGCCCAAGTCCCGTTAAACCGGACCAAAACTCGTCTCAATCGATATGCGGTCAGGGAGACCTGCGTATCGCCCGAACAGCAGACAAAAACGATCACGAGGAAGCAAAAGGACCGTGAGAACATGCAGCAGAGATCTACCCAATCGGAGGGATGCTTAGGCATCCCGGAGAAACAGAAGGAATCATTGAAACCCCCAGACACGACAGCGAATTGTGCATCGCACGATGAACCAAAAAGAGAACTCCTGATGGTCACGCAGGAAGCGGTCGAGGCATACGAAAAGCGGACCGGCTTCTATGGCATCGGGAGGATCATTGTCGAAGACTGGCACTGGATCATCGTCACAAAAGAAGAGCGGATCCGGTCCAGAGCCCGGGAACACACGAACCGGAGCATGATGTCCCGCCAGGGAGGGATCGCTTGAGCGCATGTCCAGCCGGCCATATCCTATACGGGGAAGATAGCCGCGTACATATCAGCATCTGGGAAGAACGGTACCAGATCTGCCCGGAAGATCTCGGCATGCTCTTCTTTGTCGGCGATCGCGTGCCGCTCCTGAAGAAGGGTCCGGCCCTGCAGGTCTATCAGATATCCGGCCAGGTCTGCCTCGCCCCCTCCGGGCAGGCCGTCATCATCGCGATCGATACGCAGCGGTACATGGTGCCCCGCAATAAGTTCCTTGCAGTCGCGCTCGGGGAGGAAGCCTCCTGCGATTTCTTCGAGTTGCCCGGGGATGAGCCGGCAATCGAAATTATCTCGCCGCACAAGGAAGGTGCTCTTTCATGACCAGCCGTCGCGGTACGCTGGTCGAGGAAGGGGCCCGCGAGCTGCTCCAGATCCACGGCTACACGGTCCGTATTCTTCCGCCGGGTTTTAATAAAAGGCTCCCCCCGGTACATCTCATCGCCACCCGGCCATCGGGAGAGACCCGGTTCATCCGTATCCGGAAAGTATCACGCCTGCCCTCCACTGCTGATTTCATTGAAAGACATTGCACCGCCGATCTCGTGCAGTTCCGAAAGCATATCGCCGGCCATCCCGGAGCAGCCGGGCTTCGCTATGAGATCTGGATCTACTCACTGACGTACGGCTTCCGGTGCTTCGAGGTCCTGATGGACAGCATCCGTGAGATCCCGAAACACTCACCGGATGACCCGGTGACTTCCCGCGCCCGGGGTGGAGAATGACTGCCATCCGCCGTATGCGGGTACTGGAACAACAGGCCGGAAAAATTCTCCTGGATATGGGCTATGTGCCCGTGATCGTGAGTAATTTTGTCCGGAGCAGCCGGTATATCGCGTTCAACCTGACCGCCCGGAAGAGACCGGGTGAAGGGACGCCCGACACCGTGATGGTGAAACTCAAAATCTCCCTGCACCCGATTGCATCTCTTACCGAGGCAGCGGTGTTCTGCCGGGATGAAATTTTGAGCGTGAGGAAATTTTTCGACAAGGTGACGCCGGATGAAGAACCCTCCCGGTTCGAGGTCTGGGTATCGGTTCCGCGTGACGGGTTCCAGATGTTCGAGATTTCCCGTGAGGGTATTTTGGAGATCCGGTCTGGTGACGGAGCATCGTTCACGCGAGGCGTGACATGATTGCGCAGCGTGCATTCGATACATCGAAACGACGGGCGGGCGAGTTGCTCCTTTCCCGGGGGTATGAACCGGTGCTGCCGGTCGAGAGCAGTTTTCTCTCGCGTTACATTCCGCTCCACCTTGTCGGGCTGCGGGGAGATTTCGAGGCGCTCGGCGTGAAACTCCGGATGGTCTATGGCAGTGTCAGTGAGGCGTATGTCGAATCGTTCTGCCGGTTCGAAATCTGCCAGTTTCGCAAGTTCCTGACCCTGGACCCGGGCAACATTTTCATCCGCTGCGAGATCTGGGTCGTGTCGCCAAACGGCTCCACCCATTGTTACGAAGTATCGCCTGACAAGATTCGCGAGGTGGCAGCCTATGCCCGGTAAAGAACAGAAGCCGGAAGTTTCCACCGAGAAGATCGAGGGCATTCCGCTCTATCTGATCTCCGCAACGATCGCGAACCAGATCAAGAAGAAAGGTGAGGCGGTTTTCCAGATTCGCGTTGAAAAGAAGTTCCATCACCGCTATACCGTGAATGTCGAAACATTCGACGAGCACACGGAGCGGGTAAAATTGGTGGAGCCAGTCCGGAATGAAGGCGACGGGCATGACTGACTTCGCAGTTTCCCCGCAGCAGACCAGAGCAGGGATCCGGGTGGTGACCCGTGGATGGTCTGCTCCGTGATGCAGTCGCCCGGTTAGCCGGGCCCGGGCAGGTCGTCGAGGTCCGGGCGCTCACCGATCAGTACACCCACAGCGGTTACTTCAGCGATCCCGCTGCGCTCATCCGTGCCGTGGAGCCGCTCGATACTGACAACTCAGTGCATGGCATCTATGTCACGCTGAACGTGGTGAACCCGGCCCTGCTCTCGCGCCGGGCAAACCGGATCAAGATGCGCCTCGGGAAGAAAGACAGCACGACAAGCGACGCGGATATCATGCGCCGCCACTGGCTGCCGGTCGATATCGATCCGCTGCGCCCGAGCGGTGTGTCGAGCACGGATGAGGAGCACGGCTTAGCGCTTGCGAAAGCCGAGGAGGTGGCCCGCTGGATCGCCGGGCTCGGTTTCCCGGAACCGGTCCGGGCCGACTCTGGCAACGGGGCTCACCTGCTCTACCGCATCGACCTGCCAAACGACGAGGCCGCGACCGCGCTCGTGAAGAACTGTCTTGCGACGCTCGATGTACTCTTCTCCGATGACCGGGTGGCCGTGGACACGGCGAACTTCAATGCGGCCCGCATCTGGAAACTCTACGGCACGGTCTCGCGGAAGGGCGACAGCACGCCCGAGCGCCCGCACCGGAGGAGCCGGATTCTCTCTGCCCCGGCTGAGCTGATCGTCGCAACGATTGAACAACTTCGCGATCTCGCGGCCCGGCTCCCGACCGAGCAGCACGCACAGCAACAGCCGGCGACTGCGAAGGGTAAGGGTTTCGATCTGCGTCACTGGCTTTCCGATCACGGGCTCGGAGTCCGCTCAGAGAAACCGTACGGCGGCGGGACGCTCTTCGTGCTCGACCAGTGCCCGTTCTCATCGGCACACAAGGACGGGGCTTTTGCGATCCAGTTCGGAAGCGGCGCGGTCTTCGCCGGCTGCAAGCACAATTCCTGCGGCGGCAGTACCCAGCGGTGGCAGGAACTCCGCGAGCGGTTCGAACCGGACCGGGCAGCGAAGCGGAAGGACTGGGAGCAGAAACAGAAAAAATGGCAGAAAGACCGGGCGAAGACAAAAACCGGGCAGGACGGGACTGCGGAGCCGGCCCCGGTCGCAGCCTCTCCTGATGCACGGGCAAAGGCGCTCAATGTGCTGGAACATGGCGACCCGGTCGCGCTGATGCTCGCGACCTTCGCGCAGGAGCATGTCGGTGACGAGATTGTCGCCCGGTGCATGATCCTCTCGATGGCGTCGCAGGCCGTGAAAAATTCTGATGGCCTGCATGTGTCCGTGACCGGGGAATCCGGCAAGGGCAAAACCCACGCATTCAGAAAGATGATGCGCCAGGTGCCGGATGCGTACAAGGTGAAGGGCACGGTGAGCAACAAGGCGCTCTATTACATGAAGGATCTCCGGCCCCGCACAGTCCTGATGAGCGACGACACCGAGCTCTCGGACGGGATTCAGGAGATCCTGAAGTCCGCGACCTCGAACTTTCACGAACCGATCACGCATACGACGGTCACAAAAGACCTTACCTCCCGGGTCTGCACAATCCCCGAGCGGTGCGTCTGGTGGATTGCGAAGAAAGAAGGAACCGGTGACGATCAGGTGATGAACCGGATGCTCACCTGCTGGATCGACGAGTCCTCCGGGCAGGACGCCCGGGTGCTGGCGGCAAAGCAGGACCGGGAGATGCTGGACCCGGACTTGTTTGTCGAGGAGTCCGAAGAGCTCGTGACCTGCCGGGCCATCTGGGAGCACCTGCACAAGAAGACGATCTGGGTGATCATCCCTTACTCGGACCGGATCCGGTTCTCCTTGATTTGCAACCGGCGCAACCCCGATATGCTCTACGATCTTGTCAAGAGCCATGCGGCCCTCTTTTTTATGCAGCGCCAACAGAAGACAAGCGAGGACGGCACGCTCTGCGTGTACGCAAACGAGGAGGATTTCTCGGCCGCAAACGATGTCTTCACGCTCTTAAACGGTACGGCGGGCGGGCAGGAATCGAAGATGACCAAAAAAGAGTCAGATCTGCTTGCGGTCATCGAAAAGGCAGACCTGCCGGAATTCACCATCCAGGACCTCCAGCATTATACCGGCGGGTCCTACATGGCGATCTACCGTATGCTCAAGGGCTACGAGAGCCGGGGGAAGAATTACACGGGCCTTTTAGAGAAGTGCCCGGCACTTTCGTTCACGGACCGGACCGTGATGATAAAGGAGGACGAAGGTCTCTCTGTCCGGCGCCGGACCGAGGCGTTCACGTGGAGCCGCGAGATCTACCGGCAGTGGGCGAACGGCGGGGCCTGCTGGCTCGACCGCGAGCCGAAGGGCGGCAATGACGATCAGAATCACGATGACGATCAGGATGGGGATGACAAGGACAATAAAAAGAGCAAGGATGACGCGGAGTCATTTACAGCATTACAGCACGTTTACAGCAGTTTTACAGCAACTGCTGTAAATCAAAATGGTAAACCCGGTGCGCCCGGTTCCTGCAAAGAAGAGTATTCTGATAATATTTCTGTACTAAGAAAAGGTCATTTACAGCAAAACCGGAATTATGGAGGTGACAAAAATTCCGGAAAAAGTTCTGATCAGTGTCTCCATGATTCTGAAATTGCTGTAAACAAAAATCGATCTCGGACCGGAGCGGCAAAGAACGCGAATCCGGCCCCGCAGCTGCCCCCGGGCTCTTACAGCACGTGCTGTAAAACTGCTGAAATGAGCCCGGATCCGGACCCTCCTGCTGTAAACAAAGGGCCGCCACGGAGTGTCCAGGCCCGTGACTACAAAAAACTCGGGATCCCGGAGCCGAAGACCCCGTGCCATTCCTGCGGGAAGAAGGGCTCCAGGTATGTGGAGAAGTTCACGGCGGAGCGGCGGGCCCGGCCCAGGGACCGGCAGGAAGCCCGGCGGATCTGCCGCACGTGTTACAACGAGGCGGTGAAAGCGGAGCAGATGGCATCGGTCCCGCTGCCTGGGGCAGTGGATGTTTCCCGGTGCGCCAGAGTGACGGCGGATATCGGGAAGTGCTCGGTCTGCGGGATTGCGAAGGCGGTGTGGATTGATCGGGAGACGGGCGTGAAACTCTGCGAGCATTGTTACGGGAGGGAGGTGAGGGAGGATGCTCAGGAGGCGGGGGTGGTGTGACGGTCCCGCCGGCGCTGAATGCCAATTTTGCTCCTGATAAATTTGGCAGACACTGTTTACCCAATTGAATTTACCCGATTCTCCTTAATTGCCCAGACAGTGTCTGGGGAATTCCCGGAAAAACGAGGGGTCGGAAAGGGAAGAGGGACCGTAACGGTCGGCCTGTTAACGAATTCGTCCCACAAGCTGTGGGACAATTGGAGCGCTCCGCGTGTCGCATCGTTTTCAAGCACTTCACTCTCACGACCAGACAAAAAGTCCAGACCGTGTCTGGAATAATAGTCCCGGCAGTGTCGAGACAATTGTCTACACAGTGTAGAGACAATTATCCACTCAGTGGGTGGACAATTTTGATACCGACATAAACAATAAAATCTTTGATCAAAGGGGCCAGAAAGGGGCCTAAGGGGCCTTCGCAGGAATCAGGATAAATGAGACATGAACTTTTTTAAACAGAAGGGCCATAGAAAGGCCAAAAATGCCAGCCTCCACCGGAGGAGAAGGGCCTGACATGCCCGGCCAATTGATTCATTTATGTAACATATGACTTTAGCAGGTATTGCATTTTGGTGATACGATAATAAAGGTATCAGTGATAATTGGAAAATCCGGTCAAGAAATCACCGGATTTTTGGGGACAAATAATGAACACATCCGGAATATCTGCGAAGAAAAGGAATCAGACCCCAATGCAACTATTCGGAAATTCCGAATTGTTCAAAAGGATAATAGGGCGCCGCATGAGTGAGCATCTACTCTCTCCGGCAACTATCTGGAAATTCCAGATAGTTCCTCGCAAAAGTGCTGGAGCGGAAACTCGAAGGCCGCGGTGGCGATTGCACGGGAGCGGCTCGCTGCACGGAAGGCGAGGGAATGATGGCGAGATGTGTGAGGACACGTTATCCCGATTTTGCACGCACTGAGTGCACAATTATGGAACCTGCTCCGGAGAAAATATTGTGTTCCGGCAATTGTGGGTTCGCCGTCCCCACAATCCGGAATGGCGCTTATGGCGCTTTTCTGGCTCTTTTACCCAAGACGTAATGCACTCCTTTATCGTGCCTCGTTTCAAATATTTCTTTTTCGACAAACTCAAGTACGATCCCGGCAGGCGTGGACTTCGACAACATCGAAAAGTTCCCGGTTTTGTTATTTTCGTGTCCTATATCCCTGATCCGGATGGGTGCGTTTATCGGGATATTTCAGTTCAAGTAAATTTTTCTTTACCATCTGGTTGAGATAATGTGTCCTGATCGTGTCCGGGGACCGCTTCAGGAGATCGGCAAGATGATCCAGCGTCAGGAAATGTCCGGTGCAGAGGATGAGGATTGTTTCCACCATTAATGTGTTTGATACTTTTTTCCGGCCCAGAAACCGCTCATCAACCAGTGTACGCAATGCTGAATGCTCGGAGCCCGGTACCAAATGCACGGAGCTGTCCGGCAAATGCACGGAGCTGTCCGGCAAATGCACGGAGCTACCTCCCTTTTGTTCCGTTATCGCATCGAGCCGTATCTGGACGGTATCATCAGATCCTGGCACTCCCGGCCGGGGGAATGTATAGACCATCGCCCGGGTTGCCCCGGCAGACTGGAGGAATCTGCGGGTGACAAGGTCTTTTAATTCCTTCGAAAGGTCATGCGGATGGATATCCGACATCTCCTTAATTCGTGCATGGGTTACGCTGCCCTCAATGGCGACCGTAGCAAGTGCGAGTTTCTGCTCTTCGGACAACTCATTGAATTCCGATCCGAACCGGCTTTCGAGACTCTTCATGACGGCCTCGGGAAGGAGGCTCATCATCCGCATGACGAGGAACGTCTGTTCAGGATTGAATTTTTCTTTGAGTTCCGGGAGACGCCAGAGCTGTTCTCTCCAGTTCTGGAAAATTTTCGGAAGACCCGAACCTGCCCGTTCACCATAACCGATGAGATCGAACATCGTCTGGAGGTTCCTGTTCCGGCAATCGCTGACACCCCCGCGAATTGCATCCTCAACCGGAACTCTCATGGTACCCGGGTTCCGGAACGAAAACATATCGGGTCGCTTGATGACAAGGATCGGGACCGTGCCGCTGTAGTCCGCGTGAACAAGCGTGTTGGTCAGTGCCTCACGCAAGGCTTCATGAACCGGGGTATCATCAATGCGGGAGGGCCCTGCCAGTTTGAACGGCACCTTGAGATCCCGGTACAGTTTCTGGATGACAATCTGGAAGAAGTCGTAGAGATTGCCGGACCATGTACCATCCGTGGTGATCCGGTCTACCCATCGTGTCCCGTCATCATCTTCAGGTCTGCGCTCCTGGTAATCGACAAGATAATGGGGGACTGCATCGAGGATTGGCCTCAGTTTGCCAAACATCAGGAGTCCGGCAAGGGTCAGGCCCTCCTCTCCCGATGTCCGATCCCGTGTGAGCCCACCGATTGACCGCAGGAATTCATGATCATCATAGTTATTCCACGGGTGCGTCGGTTTGGTGCTCCTGAATCGGTTCCGGTAGGCCCGAAGGGTATTGCTGTCCAGGTCATTCTCGGTGAAATGTGGCAGCAACTTTGCATCGCGGGATTCTTCGACCTGCTCGGCAATCATTCTCTTGACCGTGGATTCGTCGCAGACGTAATCCCCGGAGAAATTTCTTCGGTATGTCCCGGTCAGGGGATTTTTCCCAACGTATACGGGTTTCTGCTCGCGCCGTGCCGGTGGCACAACGATCCTGATGTATTGTTTCCCCTCGTGAGTGCCAACAGAAACATCGTCGTCTTTTAAGATGTTGATGCTGACTTTTTCACGGTTGTTCAGATTGCTCCACAGCTGGTCGATGACCCGGCCGGGTTCGGCGATCCCGATGAGGATGAATTCGCCGGGAGAGACTTCCTGAAATCCGAGAAGGACGATTCCGCCCTGGGTATTGGCAAATGCACTGTAGGTTGAAAAAAACGATTCGGGTAACTGACCTCTTCCATCCCCGCCGGTTGCTTTTTTGATCTCAATGTAAGTACTTTCGGAGAGATCTTCGATATTCAGCAGTTCGGCGATTTCCTCGACACTCATTTGCGATGGGGGCGGCATGGGGGAAAGATCCTTTTTGTTCAATTCAATCGTATGAATTTTGGGGATATGGTTGTTTGCACACAAAATTATTTGATTCAGACTGCGATACACGTTATTTAATAAGACTCAAATGTTTTTGGAGATCGTATGAGTGAATCACCTGCCAACGATGATGAGACACGGCAAAAACTGTTGGAGATTTCAGAAGTACTGAAAAAAGAAGGCATAGAGGTTGAAACTTGTGATGATATCCATACATTGCTCAATAATATTACCCGATCCTTTTGTTCAAAAGCCGGGGAGGAGCTGTTCAAAAATGGTATTACGGATCTGTCCCGCAAAATTGATGAATATCATTCACAATTATATGGGTTTGAAGAGCGGGTGTGTTACCGGTGGTCTTTGCCGTTTTCATTATTCGAATATCTCATTATTCAGTCTCAGGAGATAAATGAGGAGTTTCACAAAGAATTCGGGAAAATTGCAACAGAAGAAAGAGATTTGGTTTTTGGCATACTTTTCAGACTCCATGAAAAAGCTTGCATTGTTGCAAAAGAAGTTATTGCACTGATGAAAAGCGGTTATTCTGATGGAGCCAATGCACGGTGCCGGACACTTTATGAATTTGCGGTCATCAGTTTTTTCATTGCAAAGCATGGGAACGATGTTGCTGAACGTTATATAAATTATCAAGCTATTGAAGAATACCGGGCTGCCAAAGAATACCAGGAGTATTGTAAAATAACAGGCGATATCCCATTTTCAAATGAAGAAATGGAAAAAATGAATGAAAAATGTGAGACGCTCATTGAGCAGTACAAAAAACCATTTACAAAGAGAACATTTAACAAAGGTTACGGTTGGGCTGCAAAAGCATTAAACCTTCCAAATCCGAAATTTTCCGATCTCGCGCGAGATGTAGATTTTAGTCGTCTGTTATTCCCATACAGCATGGCAAGTTGGGCAATTCATGCGAATGCTAAATGCCTGATGTTCAAGTTGGCTTCTCCCGATGAAAAATATATTCTTACCGGGGAGAGCAATATCGGCATGGCAGAGCCCGGCCAACGTGCTGCAATATCGTTGCTGCAAATAAATTTCGCACTCCTGAATTCAAAAATAAGTATCGAAAATCTGACGAGGATCCGATCAATGATACTTCTGGTGAATGAGATTAATAAGGCATTCAGCGAGGTTCATGATTCGATCAATATGAATGAGGTGCGTATATCGTAAAGGAGAGGGGCACAGGTCCAATAATGGTTTAAACGGGGGAGAATTCGGGTTCAAATGAAGTGGTTGTTACTCTTTTTGCCTTTTAATGCTCTCCGAAATCAAATAATCCAGATGTGCCTGCCATTTTGCCCCGAAGTGTTCGTTCATCAGCCTCTGGAAATCTGCCAGAGCAATAAGTTCTAGGCGACCGGTTTGTTCTGCCGTCTTTTTTGAATCCGGAGTAAAACCGGCAGTAGTAACAAGAACCCCTTTTGTCGCTCGTTCATGAGACACAACACCTTCTAAAGACCGTATTTTATCGACACTGATGTTCTTCCGCGTTTTTTTACATTGGATCAGTATTCTTTCTTTTTGACCGGGTTGATCTTTTTCTGCGATGATGTCCTTTCCACCATCATGTGTTCTCCGGGTCATCATAGTGGAATAACCCATTTCAGTGTAAAGTGATTCCACAAGATGTTCAAATTCATACGGATCGATTGTCTCCAAAAAATCAACAGAATGCGGCGACTCAATAAATTTAGCCCTGATGATCGCAACAGCATCCCCAAGTCCGGTTATCCGGCCATCAGGGAGGAACTGGATTTGGGCAATGGTATATGCACGTATTGCATTAATCGCGTGGCGGGGATCGTGAGGAAGAAGATCCAAGATCCAGGTAAGTCCCTCCCAGGGTTGCGTTTTCCCGCTCATGGATTTCAACAGACGTCGGTAATATTCAAAACCCAGGAGTTTTTTCGCTGTCTCTTTATCATTTTTAAGGCAATGGGAAAGATATTCCAAGCTGAATTCGTCTTTCCCCAATGAGCCAGCGGGGATTAAAAAGTTACGGACAAGTGTTTTTACTTCATCGTCACTGCGGCTCTGAATCGTCTTGAGATATTTTTCCCGGAGTTTGTCGGTCGGGAACATATAATCAATATAGATTACATTCTTGTCAGGTTTCGCGAAGACTAATCGTAACCAATCGTCAAGAGAATATTTTGTAACGTCAATTACTTTTTTTTCAAGCATCGTTCAATTGCATCCCGTCTTCGTATCATTAAAATGGTTATTTCTCCCTGTTATTCATATCTTGAAGGATAGATTCAACAAGCGGTTTAACGTCAAATTGTACCCATTCAGACTCATATTCATGATTTAATTGATCCGTGAAAAAACCCTTCAGTTCCAAAATCTTTGAAGGCTGAACTTTTTTATTGGTAAGGAGTGTAAGGACCTCCGCTCCTTTTTTACTAAAGGTTTTTGCATCTCCGGGATTTACAATGAAGAACGCGGGGAGTTTTAACGCGGGGAGTTTAAGATTATAGTCCGGGAGGCTATCTAGAAAGGGAAAACTTGACTTCGGCTTTTTCGGTTCTTTCTTTGCGACTATTTCGGTTTTTACTTCTTCATCGAAATCGACAATAATTCCCTCTTTTGTTTTCACCCCTCCTTTGTCCAAATATATGATTTTTCCACCGGTATTAACTATTGAAACGGAAAAAAATGGGGTGTTTTCTTTATTCGTAATTTTTAATTCTACGGTCGCATCATTCCTGGTCTCATATCGATTCAGAATAAAATTAATGGTAACGAGAACTGCGGTGAAAACGGAAATGCCCGCAACAACACTGCCGGTGAAAAAGGTAACAACTGCAAAGAGAATAATTGATACAATAACCGAGATAAAAATCTCTCGCAGGTACTTTAACATTGATCTCTCTTTGAATCTGACAAAGATAATATTTGTCTCTTTTTAGAACCCACCGCACCCTTTCCTTCAGTAAAACCTAAGCCCCCCGTCCTACAGAGTAATATTTTAGCCCAAAGGCGCCCGAGGGCGGGAGTAAAGAATGGCAGATTTCGTACAGAATGCAAATGTCAAGAGTGCAGTCCGCACCCTTGCCAACCCAATTGCAGACGTGGCGACGTTCAATACGATCGTCCAGTCGGTCCTCACCGACAACCCGTTTGCATGTGTAGAGTATATGACCGCCGGCGAGAGTCATCCCGCTGTGGAAAAGACAAAGGAGACCTACACGGCAAGATTCGTGTACCAGGACGATGACGCAAAGAAGATCGGGAGTAACTCGGAGAGTTACAACACGATCTCCGGCTTTAACGTCGGCATCACCGCAATCCTCGCGAACACCGCAAACATCACCGCTCACGGCGGGGTCCCGGCCCATGATACGGATGCCGATACGTATTCCGCGACCGTCAAGTGCCATGATGCGAACGGCGAGCTCTACAATGTGAACTTCAGCCGCACCCGGGTTACTATCACCTCGTACTCGGACGATGCAATCCGAACGAAGGTTGAGACATGGGCTGACACCGTGGCAGCTCTTGCCTAAAATCGCTTGACGAATAGAACCGGAGGGAAGGAGACCTCCGGTCCCATCTCTTTATAGTTCTCTCGTCATTTTTCAAGGACCGTTATGGAAACGGAAATTCTGGGGATTGTGCTTGGGGCCGTGCTCCCGATCTATCCCCTGCTGTTTGCCATCTACCAGAAGATCGGCAGATACGATGAGGTCGTCGAGGAGTTCAAGAAACTCCGGGACGAGCACGAAGTGTACAAGGAGAAATATCATGGATACTGAAAACATTCAGCCGGTCGCAACCGTGACCGGACTCTACCGGGGAAAGTTCGGCGGCCTCGAACCGCTGACGGCAAGCACCCCGCTTTCGGGCGAGGAAGTGCGGCGCAATCCGATTTTCTATGAACTGGACCTGCACCCGGAGCAGGGTGATGAAAACCTGATTATCGATCTGATCTACGACAACCTTTCGCCGATGCGGTTGCAGGATCTGTACCGGGGAACCGATATCCCGAGAGGGGTCCGGTTCTGGCCGGACTGGTTCGACATCCCGCCGTATGATGAGATGCACGACCTTGACGGGCACCGGGTCTATCCCCGTGCCCCGGGCATTCACACGGTCCAGATCCGGACCGGCCGGCGCAAGTTCGCGCAGATGGGCCGGGTCCGGGATTTTAGCCCGACGAATGGCGGGTACACGAGCCCGGTGTTCGAGATCCGGATCGCGGAGGATACCGATGTTCGAGAATGAGATGCAGACCCGGTGCGCCATCTGCGGCACCGGGCTGCTGCTCGGGGGCGTCCTGGTGCTGGCCCACCTCCCTCTTCTCCTTCTTATCATACCGGTCGGGATCCTTTTCCTCGGTCTTGTTGCAGACCCGGAGGAGACGCACGCGGTCTGGTACGGGATGCTCTCCATGCTCGGTATCTTCGATCTCTCCGCGCTGACCGATGCAGAACGGTTGAACTACGCCGAGAAGCGGCATTACTTCTGGTTCGGTGAGGTCGGGATGGCTGCGATGCTGGCCGGCCTCTTTGCCCTCCCGGTCGGGATCTTCCTTGCGGGCCGGGCGGAGATCACCTTAGCGTTCATCGGGGCGGCGGTTTTGTTCCTTCCGCTGTTTGTGTTCCTGCCTAAACTGATCCAGCGGGCGATGAAGGCGGATGCCGATGCAGCGATCGAGGCGTTCGGGAAGAATGAGCAGGTGAAAAAAGTGTTCTGGGCGGTATTTGTGGCGATGGCGGGGCTGATTCTCACCCGGGTTGTGGACCCGGGGACTGCTCAGCAGGTTGTGGGGGTGATTACGGGGATGGGGGTGTAATCTGGGGAGAGCCCGACGAGGTTGTCGATCTCTGAAACTGATGTCAGATATTTTGGAATCATAGTTCACCAGATGCAGGGGTGGCGGTCTCCGTCCGGGAAAGGACAGATATTTGATTTGTGGGAAAATTTCAGGGTCCTGTCAAGTCTGCGGGAGAAATGCTCCAATCTCCATCGAGAAGAGGGATACCTCCCCGACAACTTGACAGAACCCTCCGTCTAGTATCCTCACTGCACCGATACGACCCGACGCATCTATCCGGACTCTTTTCGTGCTTCATGCCGGGTGATGAACACCGTTACCGTCGATGTATTCCCGACAAAATGATCTGAGCGGCCATCTCGCCGATGTAGGTTACCGGTGCCATGGTATGCCCGCGATTCACCTGCGGCATGATGGATGCATCCGCAACACGCAGCCCTTCCACGCCGCGGACCCGCAAATGGGAATCCACTACAGCCAGGGGGTCTTTATTTAGATCGCCAATACGTGCGGTGCCCACGGGATGGAACACGGTGGAGGCTTCGCTGCGGAGGAAGGCTTCGATATCCGCGTCGCTTGCGTCGAGGGCGGGGTGCACTTTTTCCGTATAGGGCAGAAGCGCTTTCGTTTTCGTGAGCTGCAATGCATACCGGATGCCTTTGATAAACCTCTTCACATCATCCGGGTTGCTGAAATAATTCGGATTGATGAGGGGCTTGTCATGCGGGTCTGCCGATGCCAGGAGGACATTTCCCCTGCTTTTCGGGATCATAAGAATCACGACAAGGCAGTATCCACTCCTTTCGGCGATATTGTTCACTCCGGCGAACTCTTTTTCAGAGCCGTTTGCGGTATGGACATACTCTAAGATCACTTCAAAGTCCGGGCCGGTGTGTGTCCCGTCGCTCGAAACCAGGCCGGCCGCCGGACCGGGATAGTAACAGGCAGGTCCGGTCCGCTCTTTTCGCCACTCTGCTATCGACTCATCGCTCGCGGGGTTGAAATGGGTATCCGGGATGGGAACGGAGGAGAGGATCCGCACGTTTACCATCAGGTGATCGTTGAGGTTTTCACCGACCCCGGGAACATCCGCAACCACTGGTATACCGTGCTTTGCCAGTTCTTTCTTTGGCCCTACTCCTGATAATTTCAGGATCTGTGCCGTGTTATAGGAGCCTGCCGAAAGAATGACCTCGGCACCCGCCGTGATCTGCTGGACTTTTCCCTGATATTCGACTTCAACGCCCACCGCCCGGTTTCCTTTAAAAATAACCTTGCGGACGAAGGTGTCGATCTGAACGGTCAGGTTGGGCCTTTTTCTGATTTCCTCAGACAGGTAACTGTCGGCAGGCGTGTGCCGGACCCGGTTGATGTAATCTTTCTGGACAATATCCGCACGGTACGGGGTTTCGGCCTGGAAATCCCCGATATCGCCAAACCCGGCTTCCTTAAATGCGTCGAGCAGAGTATGGATAAATTCTGACGGGTATGCAGAATTTTCCAGGTGTACCTTACCGCCTTTTCCCCGGTACCTGGTCGGCCCCAAATCGGTATCCTCAATTTTCTGGAACCTTTCAAGCGCCTTTTCATAATTCCAGCCTTTAGCGCCCTGCTGTTCCCAGAAATCGTAGTCTTCCTTTGTCCCCCTCATCCAGAACCCGACATTGATTGCCGAAGATCCCCCGACAACACGACCCCGGGGAGAGTAGATTTTCCGGTTGTTCAACCCCTTTTGAGGTTCCGACTCATACTGCCAGTCGTAAGGAGTCCCCCAGACTTTAAAGAAGGCTCCCGGTGCCCGGGAAATATCGTTGGTATTCTCCCCGCCTGCCTCCAGCAGCAGAACGGAAACCCTGGGGTCTTCACTCAGCCGGGATGCAACAATCGGGCCGGATGTGCCGGCCCCCACAATGATATAATCGTATGTTTGCGTCATTTTTCACCTCAAAAGAATTTCCCTTTCAACCGCATACCCAACAGGACCGGCCCGGGCAAACACTTCCTTATAGGGGAAGATCTTTGTGACATCCGCGATGAAATTGCCATTGTGCTGCGGGTTGATGGTCGGGAGAACGACCGGCACGTTCAGGATGCTTGCGGCCTTTGCCAGCACAATACGCCGCGTTCCGGATGATCGTCTTGTCTCCTGACGCGACACCGGCAAACATCGTGGGCTGGTAGTCCACGAGCACGAGGGCACTGTTTTTGTCCGTGAGCAGTCCCAGTCTTCCGTCGTTTCGGTTTGGCATCTTTTTTCCACCCTAATGTTGATTCTTGGGTTTTTTTTACATTCGTGCGATCATCAGATCCAAAAAGGATACGTGTCCTTCATGCTTCTTCGAATTTTATGATCTGTACAGGACAGAGATCTGCCGCTTCTGTCACGCAGGAATTCAGGTCATCCGGGGCAGAGCCTTCTGCGATATTTCCCTCTGACCGGAATTTTTCAATAACCTGGCTGAACGAATCGTCCGGATTCTCTTCAAAGAATGCCGGGCACGTTTCCCAGCAGCTTCCACAGCTGGTACAGTTTGAACGTTCGATAGTAACTTTCATGATGATTTGCCTCATTCGTAGCGGCGTCCTATCTGGTCAGGAACACCATACATCCTCATGAGAAGAGGTCCGGCACCCAGGACTGTCGCAGCGGAACACTCAGGTCCTGGTAAATGATCTGGCGCATGTCCTGTATGTTCATCTTCTCAATGATGAGCTGGTTTTCTTTTAGTTTTCTCAACGCATAGCGTACTGTCCTCGGCGAGCAATGAGCTTTTTCTACAATATCCTTATGGGTCATTGCACCGCCTTTGTGAAGGATCTTAAGTACGGTTTTTGATGATGGTGGTAACGGGGTCATAATTATTCACGTAAATTTCGTATCGTTTGGGTACTGAAGGTTCCGCAGTCTTTCACATATCAGTTGTCCGCCGCATCCCTGTCTACAAGAATACGGGCGAGCGCTTTTTCTACAAACTCATCACACAACTCCATCTTTCCCCAGGATTCCACCGTGTAGGCCTCGGAATTACGGGGGTCGGAAAAGATCTGGACCTTGCCGTTCGCGTTTGGCCCGGTAACGTATCTTTTCCCGATATGCCGGGTGTGGAACCCGGTCTCTGATTTTTCTTGTATCTGTGCAAAAACGGTCCAGGATGTCAGGGTCTCTGTTACTCCTACATTGATCTCGTAATCCTGCTCGAATTTTTTTATGAGCTCCTCTGTTTTTTTCTGCATGATTTTTCACCTCTTTTTAAAAACCGGGGAATTGCCCGTCCTGGCATCCTCCCCACGTGCAGGGAAATGCACAACACGAGGGTATAGGGCCTTTCCCGAAATTCAAACAATGAGACAAAATTTGAAATACGGCGGTTTTTCAAGGGCCCCGGGGAAAAGACCGGTCCTTTTCACCGAAGGAACCAGTTTGAAAGGGAACCGGGCTGCCTTTTACCGAGGGAGATCGCCCGGGAAGGGCCAGCACCCCGCAGATCGTCCCGCTCATTTATCCCTGCCCCTCTCCCTGAACACTTCCTGCGCAAGGACACCCGTGAACTTGTCCAGCGATTCGATCCACCCTGCCTTTGTCAAATCGTTCATATCTCCGGCGGGAATACCGGCATGTTGCAGGGTGAGCCGTGTCCTGCCGGCCTGTACTTCAAACGTCACCGTCACGAACATTTCGAGGGGAACTTCCTGGCCCAGATCGTAATACGTTGCCGGGACCACCGTGCCTTTTTCATCGGCAAAGCTGTCCGTATAGACGATTTTTTCCGGCCGGACAATCTCCCGGTACACCCCGGTACTCCAGAAATCCCGGCCCGCGGGGGATCGCATACAGAAAAGATACCTCCCGCCCACCCGGAGATCGCTTGTGCAGGACGGCGACGTGTAGCCTTTAGGTCCCCACCACTGCATGACAAGCGCCGGCTCGGTCCACACCTTCCAGGCCAGCTCGCGCGGTGCATCCAGGAAGCGCGTGACGACGATCTCTCCCGCGCACGAGGGTTTTGTAGTACTGCACCCCGCGACAGACGATTCCAGCCTGTGACCGGCTGCATTCACCCGGTAGAGCCGGGGATTGTTCAGTACGTCCAGACCATTGATCTTCTGGTCGACGATCTCTTCATAGGTAAAGAAAGCGAACTGCTCTCCTCCCTCTTCGGTCCAGAAGACCTGGATCCCGTTCTGGTACTTTTTGCTGCTTGTTATCTGCTGCATGGGACACTCCTTTTTTTATTCTGATCGGTTCTTCTGCGGTTCTCTTTTTGCCCTGGCGGCTCGTTTCGGATTTTTCCGGCTCTCATCGGTCCTCCTTAAGCCCGGGGCCGCCCGGGTAAACGGGCCTGCTAATCGCATCGCGGATGGCTCCAGCAGTGCCGGATGAAATCCGCGTACGGACAGTCCGGGTTTGTGCACTGGTGACAGCCCTGTACAGGGCATGCCGTTCGGTACCGGTGGAGTACTGTCCGGGTATCCCACCGGGGGTCACCGGTTTTGTAAAAAAAATCACGCCAGATCCGGTTCATGTCCTCTCCGGCGGTGAAGAGTCCTTCTGAAGTCAGGAACAGGGGAATTCATCTCACCTGTTTCGGGAATAGAACGGATCATCTTATAGGATCTTGCGAAAAAATCAGATTTTGAAACAAATTCTGGAACAATATTCCTGCTCTTGCCAAAACGGGGAGGGATAAAAAAAGCGATCAGAGTGGTGCAGGATTTGTTTTTTCGAGGGTCAATTCAAGGACTCCTTCGGAAAACCGCTTTTTGATGAACCTTACTTCATAGGGGACGGTAATTACCTTTTTGTATTGTACCACGGCATCGGATGCAAGAATAGTAACCGAAGTCGAGTAATTTTCAAGATCGATTTTGATCCTTTCCTCAGCAATGCCGGGCAGTTCTGTGAGGATTCTAAGGAACTTGCCTTCATCGTGAAGAGTCGTTGCTGGTTCGAGAACCGGAGCCGGGTCCACGGCCTTTTCCGGCGTAGTTGGTTTCGGGTTTTGTGATCGCATATTCCTTCATCCTTGTCTGGCTTTTTGTGCAGTGATTTTCCCGGATAATTCATGGGAGGTCGTTCCCGCCAGGATTAACCGGTGTGCCGGTAACTCCGGAATGGGACGCATTTCGTATCGGGCAGCAACCTGGCTCTGTCCGGGTTTCACGCGGTGTTGCAGTGCAGGCACACCTCCGCAAAACCCGGTGCGGCCTGATTTTTGTCTGTGGTAACTTTGGAGGATTTTTCCAGGTAAAAGGGAACCCGTCACGTCCGTTTTCCCCGGACCGGGCCCTTTTTTTGGCTATCCTCATAACTGGTATGATCCAGCGTGGTGTTTTGCATGGTTTTTCGTGTGCAGGGAGGGCACGTGTTTTCCCACTGATGAACGTCCACTCCCACCGGGTAACGATCTACCCGTGACTACCTCTTTTGGAATGCAGATAAACCTGACTGGATGTTGCAAATCTTGTTCCATTAAAAAAACCCGCATGAAGTCAAAGATTTCGCACCAAAGCAATGAAAATTTTGCACTCCAAACTCGAATTTCCATTTGCCTGCTCTATCGACTGAAGTTTTCAAAATTTTCATGACAAATTAAGGGGATCGGCACGAACGGGCAAACCGTGTATTTTTCCCACGCAAGTAAAAAAGGGAGAGGAACTTTATCTGTCGGGATTTGACCGATGCTCCTGCCGGTTCATTTCGTATCGGGAATGCCGGCATCCGTCCCGGTCCCCTCTCCCATGATATGCTGGAAGACCCGTTTGTAGTCATCGAGCTTCTGGCTGATCTGTTTTTTCCCTTTTTCCGTAGGGCAATACAATTTGGACTTTCCTGAGACCCTGATCTCAAGGTATCCTTCCTCCATAAGATCATGGAGGAGTGTGTAAACTCGTGCCTGAGGGATAAGAACCCTGTACCGGTTATGGATTTCATGAACGATATCATACCCGGATATCGGTTTGTCCAGAAGAGAAAGAACCACCGGTTCCAGGGATTTTTTTACCACATCATCGATGGTTGACTGGGGAACAACAGAAACAGCACCGGCAGGAAAAGTATGATGGGCAAACGAAAGTGTTGTCTCTTTGCCGGTAGACACGATGATCTTTGGGATCCCCTCAGCAAGGGATTGTATCCGGGTATGATCGATGTTCCCGATATTTATGGCAATGATCCCGTTGATGGAAATGCCGCTCTCCTTTTTTAAAAGAAGTAATTTCCTGATTGCCAGAATATCCTCAAACTCATCGGTTTCAGAAAAGTCAAGCAGAATCTGCAGGGAAGCCGGTGTACCTGTATCCCGCAGGGAGTCTGTACATTTATCAAGGGCAGCCCGCAGGGTGTATACTTCCTTTCGTTTGAGACGGCGGGTGTACAGTTCCTTTCTCTGGATCTCTTTTGGGAAGTATTTCGGGAGCGTGGACTGGAAATAGGCAAACAGGTTGCGCCCTCCCTTCTTTAATCCCTGTTCCAGTGCAAATTTAAATATCGGTTCTTTTGTAACCTGGTCCGTGTAGAGAAAGAGGACAATGTCGGTGAAGATATCCTGTAATAATACGGTTTTAATTTCCGGCAGATCGAGACAGGCAAGGCCATCCTGTTCACGGTTGTCTGCTTCTTTTCCCGGCAAATTTTTTCCCTGTACAGATTTTCCTGGTTTCTGTTCTTCCAGTTCAGTCGCTTTCCGGAACAGTGCCACTTCAATGGCTGCTTTGATTTCCAGTTCATTGAATGGCTTTACGATATAGCCGTAGGGCCGGGCATTTTTTGCCTGCTCGATGATGGCATCGTCAGCATACGCTGTGATAAAAACAACCGGGATATCCAGTTCCTTCGTGACAATTTTTGCTGCTTCAATACCATTCATCTTTCCCGGCATTACGATATCCATCAGCACAAGATCCGGTCGGATGCGCCGCGCTTTCTCGACCGCATCTTCGCCGGAGGCAGCCATGCCGGCAACGGTATATCCCATTTTACTCAGGCGTTCTTCCAGCTGCATCGTGATGATCGCCTCATCGTCGACAACAAGTATTTTTGACATGATTTTTTTTAAGCCCCCACGGGAATAACGGGAAATTCCACATTCACTTCAGTACCCTTCCGGTTCTTAAAAGAAAGCGATCCTTTCAGTTGGTGCTGAACCAGTGTCCTTATCAGTTTGAGGCCAAGACTATTGGTACGGCTGATATCCAGGTTTTCCGGTAACCCGGTTCCGTTATCGTGGATCGTGATGCGGATCCTGTCTTTCTCCTGCACGACAGAAATGTCGATAATGCCTTTTTTTCGCCCGGCAAACGCATGTTTATACGCGTTTGAGAGGATCTCGTTTACCACAAGCGCACAGGGAATCGCCTGGTCTACTGCGAGAAATACTTCCTCGGAATGAATCTCGCACCGGATCTCATGGCCCTTGAGGGAATAGATATTCGAGAGCCCGGCGATCTGGTCTTCGATCTGACCGGTCAGGCTGATCTTCCCGAACTGCTTGCTCTCGTACAGCCGCGTGTGGATCTGCGCCATGGTCTGGATCTTGAGCATCATGTCGGTCAGGATACTGTTGGTGTATTCATCGCCGGTACGCATACGGGTCATGTCCAGCAGGCCGGATATCAGCTGGAGATTATTCTTGACCCGGTGATGGATCTCACGGAGCAGCACTTCCTTTTCCTGGAGGGAGGCAACAAGTTTCTCCTCTGCATGCTTGCGGTCGGTAATATCCCGAAAACTCCATACCCTGCCAACCACCTGGTCTCCGAGTTTCTGCGGTTTTGAGTAGCGTTCAAAGATTTTCCCGTCACAAAATTCGATCATGTCAAAGCTTTCGCGTCCCGAGGGGTTCTGGAGATCGTCAAGGCTCGCCAAGAATCCATCGGGGTCTTTTAGTTGCGGCAGGACATACTTCATCACCATTCCATTTTTTCCTGGTTCCAGCAACCGGGGGGGGAGACGCCACATATTTATAAAATTCTGGTTGTAACTGGTGATTGTTCCCTGCTGGTCGACCACAAAGATTCCATCGGCGGTGGATTCAAGGGAGGCATTGAGGAGCGACAGGGTTTTTTTCAGTGTTGTATCGGATAGTTTTCGCTGCCGGACCTCTTCTTCGAGTACGATATTCATCTTTGCATATTCGGATGCCCGCAGCCGGTACTCGGACTCGATCTTTTTCCGGTCGGTGATGTCCTGACCCTGCGCGATTGTTGAAACGATGGTTTTGCCGTCATCTCCGAAAATCGCGGCAGAGTTCCAGAGCACTGTCCTGATATCCCCCGTCCGGTGGAGAATAGGTATCTCCACGCTTTCCCACCGCTCCCCTTCATGGGTCTTTTTAATAAGCTCCATTGCGGGGGCAAGATAGGAGACGGGAAAGAGGATTTCCATATGCTGACCGATGACTTCCTTTGCTTTTCTGCCCGTGAGGTGCTCGAATGCCCGGTTAAAAAGGGTAATGCGTAATTCCGGGTCCCAGACGATGATCGGGGCATTGGCGTAGTTGATCAGGTTTTCAAGGTACTGGCTCGTCTCACGCTGGGTGTTTTCTACCTTCCTGCGTTCCTCGATTTCAGTACTGAGACTGGCATTGGACTTCACCAGTTCCTGCGTCCGTTCTTTTACCCGGATTTCCAGGAGATCTTTTGCTTTGCGGAGTTCTTCGTCGGCTTTTTTTCGTTCGGTGATATCGCGCGCCGAGGCAAAAACCCCAATGACGGTTCCCGATGCATCGCGGTACACGGTCGCATTGTAGAGGACAGGGGTTACATGCCCGTCCCGGTGCCGGATCTCCAGCGCGTAGTCAGTGACGGCCCCGTCCCGGAACACCCTCTCGTAGCCATCTTTTGCTTTTTTTGGTTCCGTGAAGTAGTACGAGAAGTCTGTCCCGATCAGCTCCTTCCGGGAAAACCCGGTGACCCGGATCGTCGCCTCGTTCACATCGTTGATCGTGCCATCGGAGCTGATGGTGACCAGTGGGTCAAGGCTCGCCTCGATCAGGCTCCGGTTATACGCGTTCGCCTTCCCGAGCGCCTCATCAGCTTGTTTCTGTACAGTAATATCCCGGGCGATCGTCGATACGCCGATCAGCGTCCCGTTCCGGTCCTTGATTGGCGAGACGGTCAGGGACACCGGGATCTGCACACCGTCTTTGTGCATCCTGACTGTGGTATAATGGAGGACCGGCTCTCCTTTCCGGATCCGGGAGAGGATATATTCAATGTCATCCTCTTCCCCGGGGGGCACGAGCATCCTGATATCCCTGCCGATCGCCTCTTTTGCGGTGTATCCGTAAATTTTCCCGGCGCCGGCGTTCCAGCTCATAATAATGCCGTCAAGCGATTTGCCAACGATTGCATCGTCAGAGTACTCGACAATGGATGCGAGGATTGCCCGATCTTCAGAGTCGTGCATCAGTTCCGCGGCATCGCTGCCCTTTTTTTTGTCCCTGCCCGGATCCGGCGGGGCTGTTTGTATTTTTTTACCGCTCCCTTTTCTCATCTGGCAGGCCTCGCAATCCTTAGTCCCCAAAAAAACGTGCCGCAACGGGCGTACGAACAGCCCCGGACAGGTGCGGCCCCCTTCTCTCCTAGATAAAACCTGACCGGTGACATATAAAAGATGCGGGTATTTTACAAATTCTGTAAAGATTGGCTGCAAAAACCGGGGACTACTGGGATATACCCAGACCACCATCTTTATAATTAGGTAAGTCCTAACTAACGGAGGATCAGAGCATGAAGGAACGAGAGGTGCACCTGTTCGAGGTATTGGATCATCTGGTCAGGATCCGTAACGAATGCTCCTGCTCGATCTTCTCTGAATGCGGGCTCTCCGATATGACGGTGAAACAGATCGCCTACCTTAAAGTCATCGACAGAGAGGGGGATGTCACGTTCAGCCGGCTTGCGGAGATCACGAAGAACTCCAAGCCCACGATCACCGAGATGATCAACAAATGCGTCGGGATGGAATGTGTGTACCGCGAACGCTGTCCCGATGACGGCCGGATCCTCTACATCCGCCTGACAGAAAAAGGGAGAACAATTGCACAGGCCGAACAGGCCTCCCTGCGACGGTTGATTGAACGGATGATGGAAACACTTGATGAACGCGAGCAGGAACTCCTGGTGGAGATTCTTGAGAAAGTCAGGTAATTTTTTTGTGCTGCACTTTAGTTAGGTAAATTCGAACTAAATTATTGAGGCAATCATGAAACCAGAAAACACAGAGAGTATAGAAGAAAACTCAGCGGAAAAGATCATCATACCCCTCTTTGAGATTGTCGTGTACCCGTACAGCCGGACAAAATTCCCGGTTGACCAAGCCACCGGTGAACTTTTGCTTGCCGCCATGGATAATGAGAACAAAGACGCGGTTCATGCTCTGGGTCTCTCCGTGAAAAGCGGTACCCGGCCTGCGGACCTGACCCGGGAATCGTTGTACAGGATTGGTAACCTGTTACGGATCCAGCATATGGAACCAATAGATGGCGGGTACCTGGTCAGTGTAATGGTCACCGGGCGTGCAAAAACGGTCTCGGTTATTGAAAAGAACGGGCGGTTCTATGCCACGTACGAGCTGGTCCCGGACGTACTGGACCTCGAAGATGACTTAAGGAGTCGTATACTCTCGGACATCAGGCTCACCATCCACGAGATCAGCAGCCGCTTTAACGGCTCGGAACAGTTTACCGGCCCGATAGACCGGATGGAATCCATCGATGAGATCATGGGCTTTGTCACACCGTTTCTGCCGGTTCCGCTGGCCGAGAAGCAGATGCTCCTGGAGATAGTCCCGGTCCGGCAGCGGTACATTACGTTCCTTGAACTTCTCATCCGGGTGCGCGAGAACATCAGTATCCGGATCGAGATGGCAAAGAAAGTTACTGACCGGGTGAGCAAATCGAACCGTGAGGCAATGCTGCGGGAACAGCTCCGGGTGATCCAGGAAGAACTTGACGAGAGTGAAGGAACACCCGGTGACCAGGGCTACCGGGAACGGATCGGACAATCCGCGATGCCGGACGAGGTCCGCAAGAAAGCTCTCGTGGAAGTGAAAAAACTTGAGACCGGGGGCAGCCAGAACCATGAGAGTTCAGTTATCCGGAACTATCTCGACCTCCTGCTCGATCTCCCGTGGACAACCAATGAGAAGAAGAGTATCGACATTGCGGAAGCACGAACAGTACTTGAGAGTCACCACAACGGCCTTGAGAAGGTCAAGGAGCGGATCATCCAGCACCTTGCGGTCATGAAACTCCGGCAGGAGAAACAGGGGTCCCTTCTTCTCTTTGCCGGCCCGCCAGGCACGGGCAAGACCAGCCTGGGTAAAAGCATTGCCGAGGCGCTCGGCCGGAAGTACGTGAGGGTCAGCCTTGGCGGCGTCCGGGACGAGGCCGAGATCCGGGGGCACCGCAGGACCTATGTCGGCGCCCTGCCCGGGCGGATTATCCAGGGCATGCAGAAAGCCGGTACGAAGAACCCGGTCTTTGTCCTTGACGAGATCGACAAGCTGGCGATGTCGTATAACGGTGACCCGGCGAGCGCTCTCCTCGAAGTGCTCGACCCCGAACAGAACAACACGTTCTCGGACCACTACTTAGAGGTCCCCTACGATTTATCCGATGTGCTCTTCATCGCGACTGCGAACTCCCTTGCCTCCATCCCCGCACCGCTGCTCGACCGGCTGGAGCTGATCGAGATCTCGGGCTACACGAAGAACGAGAAGTTCGCCATTGCAAAAGACCACCTCATTCCCGGTATCCTCAGCGAGCATGGTCTCGATGCGGACAAACTCCGGTTTGAGGACGAGGCCCTGATGGTAATAATCGAAAAGTACACCCGGGAGGCTGGTGTCAGGTGGCTCAAGAAACAGCTCGCCAAAGCGGCACGCCATGTATCCGAGAAAATTGTCTCCGGGACTGCCGAACTTCCGTTTGTTGTCACTACGAAAAATCTCCCGGACGTGCTCGGAAAGGAACTGATCCGTCAGGAAGTGGCACGCAAGGAGCCCGTCCCCGGGGTTGTCACCGGTCTTGCATGGACACCGGTCGGGGGAGAGATCCTCTTTATCGAGGGGACGTTCATGCCCGGCACCGGCAAGCTCACCCTGACCGGCCAGCTTGGGGACGTGATGAAGGAATCGGCAACGATCTCGCTCTCCCTCATCCGTTCCCGTCTCGGAAACGCGGAGAACGGCTTTAACTTCATGACAAGCGACATCCATGTCCATGTTCCCTCAGGCGCGACGCCAAAGGACGGTCCTTCAGCGGGCGTGACCCTCTTTACGGCCCTTGCCTCCTTAATTACCGGGAAGACTGCTGACCCGGATCTTGCGATGACCGGTGAGATCACCCTGAGCGGTGCAGTACTGCCGGTCGGGGGGATCAAGGAAAAAATCCTTGCAGCCCACAGGGCGGGAATTAAAAAGATTATCCTGCCTAAAGAGAACGAGCGGGACCTGCAGGACGTGCCCGGGGATGTCAGGGACGAACTGGTGTTCGTACCGGTGGAGTCCATCGAGGAAGTCTTAAAAGAAGCGCTGGGTATCGAGATGCCCCGATCGGTCGCGATGCATTCCGGAAACAGTTTTGTTCCCGTTCAGAATGTCTGAACAGACGGGACAAAGATTTGCGGGAGGGGGACGCATTTCTTCCCATCCGCCTCCCTCTTTGGATCATGTTCTGTCAGGTTGTCGGGAGGTAATAACCCTCATCTCGACGTAGATTGAATCATATCTCCCGAAGATCTGACAGCACCCTCTGGTGAAAAGCTCTTATCATACCGCTGCCAAGTGGTTGTAATGCCTCATGAGCAATCGGGCCGTAGCGAGCAAAAAGGACAGAGTAACAGGTTATCTGAAGAGAAAAGCCCCTACTTGCTCCAGCACGCCCGCAATCCGGTCGACTGGTATCCCTGGGGAGATGATGCGTTCCTGCGGGCTGCCGTGGAAGACAAACCGGTCTTCCTCTCGATAGGTTACGCAACCTGCCATTGGTGCCATGTGATGGCCCACGAGTCTTTCGAAGACCCTGATGTGGCGGCGTTACTGAACCGGGATTTTGTCGCGGTCAAAGTAGACCGCGAAGAGCGCCCGGATATTGACGGTACCTATATGACGATATGCCAGCTGATGACCGGGCAGGGTGGCTGGCCGCTCACTATTATTATGACGCCCGGGAAAAAGCCATTCTTTGCTGCGACATACATTCCGAAACTGGGCAGGTTTGGCATGACCGGGCTCGTTGATATCCTCACCCGGGTTTCCCGTCTCTGGAAAGATCAGCGCGACGACCTCCTCGCATCAGCAGAAAAAATTGTATCTGAACTTGTCACTCCTCTGGAACAATCATCGGGATCGATACCGGACCCCCGTGTCCTTACCAAAGGATATGAGAACCTGTCCCTGATGTTTGACGAAGCGTACGGAGGGTTCGGGACCGCCCCGAAATTTCCGGCACCCCATACGGTTCTCTTTCTTTTACGGTACGCGAAACGGACCGGGAACCAGCGTGCTCTTAAGATGGTTACAAAAACCCTTGCAGAGATCCATAATGGAGGTATCCATGACCACATCGGGGGAGGATTTCACCGGTATTCGACCGATTCCCGGTGGAGGGTACCGCATTTTGAGAAGATGCTCTACGATCAGGCGCTCCTGCTGGCGGCCTACACTGAAACGTTCCTTGCCACCGGCACACCGGAATTCCGGAAAACTGCTGAAGAGATTATTACCTATGTATTCCGGCATCTGTTGTCTCCGGAGGGCGCTTTCCTGTCCGCTGAAGACGCAGACAGTCCTGAAGGGGAAGGCGCATTTTATCTCTGGACAACTGAGGAGGTGCGCCGCGTATTGGGAACCGATGACGCGCTCCTTACCGCTCTGGTCTACAATATGGTTCCCGAAGGAAATGTTCCCGGCACAGAAAACAGGGAAGGGCAGAACATTCTGTACTGTACACGATCAGATACAGAATGCGCATCACTCACGGGTCTTTCCGTTGCAACACTCGAACAGCGGATGGCTTCGATCCGGGAACGGCTCTATGCGGCCCGGGAAAAGCGCCGGCGACCGTTTTGTGATGATAAGGTTCTTGCGGACTGGAACGGTCTTTTCATCGGAGCACTTGCCCGGTCCGCACGGGCCTTCGGAAACGAACTCTACCTTGGATCGGCAAAAAAGGCTGCACAATTTGTTCTCACGCGGATGCGAAGTCCCGATGGAGGGTTGTTTCACCGCTATCGTGACGGGGAAGCAGCGATCCCCGGGTTTGCCGATGATTATGCTTTCACCATCAGCGGGCTAATCGAACTCTATGAGGCCGGTTTTGACCCGCAGTTCCTTACAGCCGCACTTGAGCTGAATACATATTTCATTAAGCACTTCCTTGACGCCCGTTCCGGAGGATTCTTCCTGGTATCGGATGAGTCAGAGCCGGTCCTCATCCGGAAAAAGGAACTCTATGATGGTGCTGTCCCCTCAGCTAACTCCCTGGCGATGGAAAATCTGGTCAGGCTGTCACGTCTGACCGGGGAAACGGCGCCTGAACGTGAGGCAGACAATCTCGCGCGATGGGCTGGTGAGGCGGTAAATGAGCATCCCGCCGGTTACACACGGTTCCTTTGCGCACTGGATTATGCCACGGGTCCGGCAACGGAAGTTGTCATCTGCGGCAAACGCGATGCAGACGACACAAGGATATTGATCGATGCAATAAACAAGCAGTATCTCCCATCGCTCACAATTCTTTTGCTGGAGCCGGACTTCTCGCAAACATTAGCGGCTATCGCGCCTTTTACGCGGGATCTTGAGGCAAAATGTGGAAAGGCAACCGCATTTCTTTGTTCAGGTCATTCCTGTGCACAACCAACCACTGATCCTGAAATCCTGCTGGGACTGCTGGGTGTCAGGCAAAATAAAAAAGACGGAGCCTCTTCTTAAAGATTTTAATGCAAGGTTCTGTTGCGCGGTGCTGATAACTTCTTGGGGACCAATGACATTTTCTTCAATTCATTACGTCGGAAAAAGTCACATTTAATTGAATTTTTTCCACCAAGTCCCGTCAACCTGTCAGACCCGGCAGAGCCATTCCTGAAAGCCACAGTATGAAACAAAATTTTAAAAACAACCGGGATTTTTTATGGGGCTGGCAGGACGGTTGGTACAACCCAAGGGGTTATATCCTGCGATAATGGATTACCAGTTATCCAGTATCATGGCGTGAGTGAGATGGAAGAAGAACCCAAACCCCGGTTGATCCGGGAAAAACTCGATGTCTGCGAGCTTGACCGGGCGAGAATGTCGCTCATGAACCCGGCTTTAATCGAGCAGAAGAAGAACGAGCGGACAATCGATGAGAACGCGAAGCCGATCCTTGACCTGATGCTGCGGGAGGGGATAGAGACCGTCTGGGACCGGTTCGAGATGCAGCAGCCCCCGTGCAAGTACTGTCTTACCGGGACCTCCTGTTCGCGCTGCACGATGGGGCCCTGCCGGATCATCCCGCCCCACCGGATCCGGGGTGTCTGTGGTGCCGATGCCGATCTTATTGTATCCCGCAACCTGCTGGACATGATTGCCACCGGGGCCGCAGCCCACTCGGACCATGGCCGCGATATTGCCGAAACGCTCTGGCTGCTTGGGACCGGCAAGGCCAAAGACTATGCAATCACCGATGCAGCAAAACTCGGGAGAATCTGTACGGAATATGGTATCGAAACCCGTGGGAAAAAACCTGAAGAGCTCGCCGCCGAATTAGGCGGCGCCATGCTCGACGAGTACGGCATGAGGAAGAACACTCTCACATTCCTCAACCGTGCTCCGAAAGCGACCCGGGAGATCTGGGACAAGGCCGGCATCAGCCCCCGGGGCATCGACCGCGAAGTGGTGGACTCCATGCACCGGGTCCAGATGGGGGTCGGGGCGGATTATGTCAATATCCTGCTCCAGGGACTGCGTACCTCGCTCTCGGACGGCTGGGGCGGGTCGATGATCGGTACGGAGGTCTCTGACATCCTGTTTGGCACGCCGCAGATCACGAGCTCGAAGATGAACCTTGCCGTGCTCAAAGCTGACCACGTGAATATCTCGGTGCATGGCCATAACCCGATGCTCTCCGAAATGATCGTGAAGGCGGCAGCGGATCCCGAACTGGTCGCACTCGCGCAAAAAAACGGTGCGAAGGGGATCAACCTTGTCGGTATGTGCTGTACCGGGAACGAACTGCTCATGAGGCAGGGCATCCCGATGACGGGCAACCATCTCAACCAGGAACTGATCATCGCGACCGGCGCCCTTGAAGCGATGGTCGTGGACTACCAGTGTATCTTCCCCTCGCTTCCCCGGACCGCGAGCTGTTACCACACTCATATCATCTCCACGAGTTCAAAAGCCACGATCCCGGGCTCGTATTTCTTCGACTTCCATGCAGAGGATGCCTATCTCACGGCAAAGGCAATCGTGCGGATGGCAGTCGGGAATTATAAAAACCGGAATCCCCAGCGGGTCCTGATCCCGGGAGAACCGGTCCCGGTCATGGCAGGATTCTCGAACGAGGCGATCAAGAACGCGCTCGGCGGTTCGTTCAAGCCACTCATCGACCTGATCGCTGCCGGGAAGATCCGGGGAGCGGTCGGAATTGTCGGCTGCAACAACCCCCATGTGCAGCATGACTCCGGGCATATCACACTCGCAAAGGAACTGATCAAAAGAAATATTCTCTGTGTCGAGACAGGCTGCGCCGCGGTCGCATCCGGGAAGGCCGGGCTGCTCCGGCCCGAGGCGGCAGCGCTTGCCGGCGATGACCTGCGGGCGGTCTGCGAGTCCTTAAAGATCCCGCCGGTCCTCCACATGGGTTCCTGCGTAGACAATTCCCGCATTCTCGTGCTTGCGGCAGAACTTGCCAATGCGCTCAATGTGCCGATCCACAAACTGCCCATTGCCGGTGCAGCACCGGAGTGGTACTCCCAGAAGGCGGTCTCGATCGGGGCTTACTTCGTTGCTTCGGGGGTTTACACGGTGCTTGGCGTGATGCCGCATATCGAAGGAAGTCCGGCCACGGTATCGCTCCTGACCGATGGGTTAAAAGGCGTCGTTAACGCGACTTTCGCTGTCGAACCAGACCCGTCCAAAGCGGCAGTCCTCATCACGGACCACATCGAACTCAAGCGGACCCAGCTGGGGATCTGAACGTGCCGGCAGGAATGCCCGTTTCCGGAAATATTGCGGGAACCGGAAATCCCTCCGGCCGTACCGGTGGCATGAGGATTGTCGTTGCCGGTAAGGGCGGGGTGGGCAAGACGACGACCACCGCTCTCCTTGCCCATCTTTTTTCCCGTGACGGTCTCCAGGTCCTTGCCGTGGATGGCGATCCCCAGCAGAACCTCGCGGTGACCCTCGGGGTTCCCCCACGACAGGCAGGGCAGATCATCCCGGTCTCGAAAAGTGCGAACTATCTCCGGGAAAAGACCGGCGCCGGCCCGGATATAACGCCCGGCGGTCTGCTCACCCTGAACCCGGATGTGAGCGATGTCATCGACCGTTTTTCCCTCCCTGTTGCAGATCGCCTGCGACTTCTCGTCATGGGAGGCGTGCGAACGGCAGGGACCGGGTGCCTCTGCCCGGAGTATACGCTCCTTTCTGCAATCCTCCGCCACATCCCGCTCCTGCCGGATCAGGTGATCGTGCTTGACACCCCCGCAGGCATGGAGCATTTCGGACGGGCGGTTGCCGACGGGTTTGAAACCGCCTTGATTATCAGCGATCCGTCATGGAATGCATTATCGGTCGCACGTGAATCTGCGGTTCTCGCGCAGCAAATGGGAATAAAAAACAGGATCCTTGTCGTGAACCGGTCCGGGGGGCCGGATGAAACCGCGAAAATACAGGAACTTTGCGGGGAAGCAGGACTCTTTTCCCGGATGATCACCCTCCCGTCGGATCCGGATGTGATCCGTTTTGAACCGGTTGTCACTCCCCTCCTTATGCAGCAGTCGTCCTTCATGGACGGGATGAGAGGTCTTGCAGAGGGCATCCGACAAACGCGGAAGGCCTGAAAACAAGGGGCAAAAAATTCAAGCCAGATGAATTACTCCAGCTTCGTGAGCGGCCCGGATCGCGACGAGCATATCGAGGGCAGCAAGCCCCGGGTTCCCGACAAATCTCAAAGTGGCGAGGCAAATGCTTCGATGGCGAGCCAGGCAGGGTCGCCTTCCTGTGATGCGTACTCCCAAAACAGGGGAAGCCGGTATTTTTACCTGAAAAAAGGTATGAAACATCCGTTATCTGACAATGTCATGACAATGTCGTTCGAATGATCGAAAATAAGCCCCATACGGGCTCCGTTTCCCGGTTTTGTATCTCCCCCCTCTCCGGAAACGCCTGCATAGCCCGCAGTTTCTGTTCCTGTGGAAAATAAGCCCTTATATCGTTTCATTTGCCAAAATACGGCCGATTTCGACCTCGCCCAATAACCATTAATGGCCCTGGAACCGGGACGGTTTTCGCCACCTTGTTTAACCCATCCGGCCCCCGGGAAGGCCGCTGGAACGCGAATATGAAGGTCGTTTTTTCCGACGTGGCGATTTTATTATGGAATCGGGAATCCCAAAACAAAGCGCTCACCGTATCCTGCGCAAACTGACTGACGGAGGAATTCTTATCGTAACCCGGGAAGGGAAAGGAACAAGCCCGACGATCCTGCGGTTCTCCCGTTTGATTTCGATCACAGAGACGAGCAGCGAGTAAATTCTCTCCGGCCTTTAGGATCAAGAGGGGGAATTCCTTCGCGTACCCTCGTTACCATTCTATGATACGCAGGGATTCCTTGTGTAACACCGGTGATACACAAGAGGGCGTTGCGTACCAGATTTTTGATTTTGTGTTACACAAGAACGTCATCGGCCAATGTAACTGGCAGGGAGAATCTCGAAAGAAAGAAGGGCGGATTGAGGGGGTTACCTCGTTTGGTCGCCAATTTGATGGAGCCGGTTATGTAACGGGCATGTAACTGGACGAATATTGGTCGCCCATCCTCACAATAGTGGGTTCACTGCCGCCACAATTACGGGAATGATCCCCCGGACCGCCCACCCACCATGCCGAGGGCGGGAACCATCGTGTCCGGTTTGCATGCAGACGCTTCCGTCATGTTCACTCGTCCTCGCTGATGCTCCGGCTCGCTTCACATCACCCTGATTGAACCGGTGCAATCCGTGAACGTTCGGAAAGAGTGCTTGGTGGTATTGATCAGAGTCCCGGTCGGCGCATTCTGCCTCAATGTTCGAGGCATTGCGTTCTTCTTTTGTGCTTCTTAACTATCTCAAATAACAAGAAGTAACTATAATTTTGTAACTATTCAGCCGGTCCGGTGAGCACAAGCAGGAGTGAATGGATTACGCTGAAATGCACCAACAAGCGAAGCGAGAACCGGTCGGTCATTTTTCTTAACCGTTGAGAGATACCCCCGAATCCTGCAGAATGCGGCAGCCCCCTCCTCACTTCGGAAAGTCCCGGAAATTTTCTGCTGGAGTTTGACCATTCTGATATCTCGTTCAGCCAGATTATTCGAAAAGGGGATTTGAGAAATTATGCATGAAAGACAAGATCTCACGTTGGAATAATATACAGCGGTCAATCAGGTTTTTCGCTTTTGACTGTTTCTTTCGACCGCGTTTCCCGGGGAAATCCAAGTCAGCCGGGATCGGAATCTCGTTCAGCCCATTTTCAATGATTCGAAAATATCTGTCCTCAAAATCCGCTATCTTATGAGGTCTGAGAGAACACGAGTGTTCCGATACAGAATCCACTTCACCCTTGATTTCGAGAATAAGTGCGTGAAGCTCTTCACACCAGGACTGCTGATAATTCTCCGAGATGCTGTCCGATTCCCTTGCCCGAAAATCAGAGTCCATATGTCTCCCCATTTGCCAAAATACGCCGAAATTGAGCCCCATATAATAGCCATGAAAGCCTCGTATTCGCGTTCTGGCAGCGGTCATTTTCTTTATCAACAGAAAACCCATCCTGCCCCGAAAACAGGCCTTAAAATCGCACTATGGGGTCATTTTAATTGGCCCGATTGCCAAAATAAGCCTGATTTAAGGGTATTTTGAAACGGAGCCCGATACGGGCTTCTTTTGGGATGTGAAAGGGGTGATCGGGGCCCGGATTGAGCCCGGATTGGATGGAGGGGGTAGGGTTCTGGATAGGAAAAACGACCATATCCGTAACGTGTTCTATGCGATGTTTGTCTCGATGGCCGGGCTGGTGCTCGCCCGGGTTCTGGATCCGGGGACTGCTCAGCAGGTGGTGGGGGTGATTACGGGGATGGGGGGATGAAATGATCCCTCTTTCTCATTAATCACTTGAGCTGATCGATGTTTTTCTCATAGTTTTTTAATTCTTGCTCCCAATCTTCGGGATATGTATCCCTATTTGTTTTATTAATCTTCAGCCAGAGATTTCGAATATTAAGGCAGTTTAAGTTGTGCCCGGGAAATGAAGACAGATCATGAAGACTGACCCGAATCACTCACAGAGGGATAGCATTTTGTCCGACAATGTCCGCTATTGTCCGACATCCGCCAGATATCCCCCTCCCGGATCGAGCGCTGATTCCCGGGAGTTATGACAATCCAATCCGAAATTATCGAAATTCCCTACGGAGACCGCATCGGATTTTGTCTGACAATGTCCGCTATTGTCCGCTATTATTTGTTCTCTGTCCGCAATGACCGAAACACCGGGTTAAGGGCATACCGTAATTGTCTCCCCTCTCGTTTCACGATGATGACATTCATTTCAGCAAGATGAGACACATCCCGACGTGCAGTCCGATCGGTGCACTCATAGATACCCCCATATTCAGACGTTGATATTGCCTTGTGGGTCTTGAGATATTCAATCACGCTGAGCTGCCGTTCGTTCAGGATCTCCGGATGTTCGAGAAGTGCGTTGAACGTTGAATGCGAGAAGGTAACAACAAAATCATTCCCGGATTCCAGAAACTGCGGATCCGGAACACCATCCCGTTCACAGGAGGCGATCATATTCAGCGTGCCCGAGCCCCACTGCTCAATGTATCCAATAAGAAACAGGAGGCGGGCGATGGTTTTGTTCCTGGGGCGGGATGCATGTTCAACGGTTAAGAGTTCGACGGTGACCCCTTCTGGTAATAACCCGGGATTCCAGACCTGCGCCCGGCTGTCAAAGACACGGATCTGGACATTCCCCGATGCACCATAATCCCGGTGACAGATTGCATTGATCACCGCTTCCCGCAGGGCGTCTGGCGGATATTCCCAGTTCTCTTCCCGCTGCATCTTTCCCGGGATGATCCATGCGGCCTTTCGGATTGTCTGCGCGATAAACCGGTTGGTATCTTCTATGAGTTGATCGATCCTGCCATGCAGGACAATCATGTTGAGATAGGTACTGGAAACTTCCTCCCCTTTGAATCGGGCGCAACGGACCTCGGACTGGATAAAGAATCGTTGCGGATCTTTCCCGAAGAACAGGATGGCTGCATGGGTGGGTTGTCCTCCGCTCATAACTCCCAGTTTTTCAAGTGCGGTCTTCACCGGCATCGTGCGATCTGCATCAAACTGCCGTTCCTTATGAGCTTTTTCAAGGAATGTCCTGACCGATGAGACATCAATATCTTTGAGAGTGGCCCCCTGACACGGCTGATCATCCCAAGGAATGGCATGCTCGTTAAGTATGATACGTTTCAGTTCTTCGGGAGGCATGACCCGGTTCTCGGTTCCCGACCGGATGTACGCGATGCCATCAAGGAAGTACGGTTTGGCGGATCCCTCCGGGACCGTCACAACGATAAGCGGTTTGCCCTGTTCTTCAATAACGCGGATATCCGGTGTGATCTCCGGTTTAATCCGCGATGTGATCTGCTGGGAGAGTTTGCGGAGTGAGTGATCGGCAGGATCTACACCAACAATCGTCCCGGTGTTGGTCCTGCCAAACGAGATAATACCTCCATGAAGGTTAAGGAATCCGCACACTGATTTGAGCGCGGGCTCTATGAGGGAGAGGGATTTTTTGAATTCTACGGTGTCGGATTCGTGCAGGGTCATGTGCGGGGGTCACAGAATGTTGTACTGAGTTGGGGCACTCTTCCTTTTTCTTGTTGCGGTCTGAGCCGAGATCGCATTTACCGGTGCTGCGGTGGTGTTCCTGCCCAAGGTAATCCAGCGGGCGATGAAGGCGGATGCCGATGCAGCGATCGAGGCGTTCGGGAAGAATGAGCATGTGAAAAAAGTCTTCTGGGCGATGTTTGTGTCGATGGCCGGGCTGGTACTCGCCCGGGTTCTGGACCCGGGGACTGCTCAGCAGGTTGTGGGGGTGATTACGGGGATGGGGGTGTAAAATCTCCCCTTTCCCGGTCTTACCCCCCTTTTAGTGGGATAGGGATCATGGTTCCAAACCGTGATGAAAATACGCCCAAATTGGGCTTTTTTTCCTGTTTTCATACCCGGACCCCCGCCAGAAACCCCCGTAAAATCCTCGTTTCCTGTTCGTGTGGAAAATAAACCCATATTCCGCTCTGTTTGTCAAAATACGGCTGATTTCGACCTCCCCCAATGGCCATTAATGGCCCTGGAATCGAGACGGTTTTCGCCACCTTGTTTAACCCATCCGGCACCCGGGAAGGCCGCCAGAACGCGAATATGAAGGTCATTTTTTCCGACGAAGACTTCAAAAATGGGGTTTAGGGCGTTGCATAAGGTAAGCCGGTCCGAGGAGCAGGTGCGAGTGCGCCGAAGATGTACTAAGCGTGCGGAGCGGGGCGTCGATCTGCGGGGGATTATCCTCCGGACCGCCCCCCTGGAGTCCCACCCACCATGCCGAGGGCGGGAACCATCGTGTCCGGTTGGGCATGAAGACGCTTCCGTCATGTATTTTGGGAATCTTCTATTGTTTTTTGTATCCGGGCAGTTTTGTGATTCTCTGATATAATTCGGGTTGTGCCGATACTTCTTTCAAAAATTTTATAAATTTAGGTGAAGCCGTGGGATTATCGATAACAAATTGCTCTAAATAATTTCGAAATGGACACTTTCCGCAAATCCCTCCATTTGCCGCCGGCTTTCTTGCCAATCTTCTCCAATTCATAAAACAGGGATATTCAATATAGTCGATGAGTTCGCTTCTTGTCGTTTCAATTGGAGAAATCGTCATTTTTTCGTTGATCATAGTAACCTGTAAAAGTTCAATTAAAGATAATGATAAATCTGACGAAAATAAGTGAAACTTTGGCAATAATACGAAGACGCTTCCGTCATGTTCACTCGTCCTCGCTGATGCTCCGGCTCGCTTCACATCACCTCGCTGTTTTTCGCGGTTGATCGGGCACATGCGTAACGCTCAGTGACTCACTCGCACGACGCATCGGGGGCTCGGACTCACCGCTGATGCGGCTCGTTACCTTCGCGCCCTGAAGCGGTGCTCGTTCGGGCCGCTGTGGCCACGAGAAACCGCCGCCCGTACTTTGTTCGCTTACGGGAAGAGGCAAGCATCCCCACGCTCACAACCCTTCGGGCCGCACTCCTCCCGCCCTTAAAAAGGGACGGGCAGTCCGCATGATGCCCCTTGCCTACGGCAACAGTGAGCGGGTCCGGGCGGGAAGACACAATTTGATTTATCGGGAAAGTTCACGCCATATCAGCAGATTGTATAATGCACTTCCCGCCAAATCGGATTAAAAAAATCTCACGGGTTAGATCTTCCCGTACTTCTTATGAGCCTGTTCGATCGTCATGATTTTATCAACCCATACCCTGTCGGAATCGACGTAATAGAACAGGGTAAATTTCATCGATATGTGCATACGCCAACGGGGTTTTTTTGTACGGAGTTTTTTGATATTTCCCGTAGCGTCCGGATGTTCAGACAGCCGTTCGATATGTTCACCGATCACGCGGCGATCTTTCAGAGGGAGTTCACGGATGAAATCTTTTACAGTATCTTCGATTTTGATCCTCACGTTACCCCCCGTTTAGAGCCCGAGTTCTTTCTTAGCTTTCTCCCAGGGGATGAACTGACCATTCGCGTCAATCTCATCGAGGTCCCGTTCCAGCATCCGCTTCTGGTGCTCAGCGATGAGATCAGATACGGTATCGCCAAGGGACTTTCCCGGAGTTTTTATATTTGAGAGTGCTGCCCATGTACTCGGGGTGAGAGCTACCCTCTTGTTCGCAATTTCCATCTGTCCGCCTTTTGCTTCAGCCATGTCTTTACCTCTCCTCTTAGTTAAGAATACCTAGTAATTTTAAAATTATTGTACAACTTGCACAACAGTACAAACTTGTACAGTTGTACAATAATAATCGCTGGCTGAAATAAAGGTTGTTGTTGAACCCGTTCGCCTCTTTTCTTGAACATGACAAGATTTGATGTGTCGGATGGGTACAGCCGGAGCAAATCACCTTTTCCGATCAACCGCTACCGGTCCCCGGCCCGGGCGGGAAGACAAATCGACGGTTACCGGACGCATCACAGACGGTTGCTTGCTTTGTCGGGCCGGATAACCATGATCTCCCTTTCGATCTTTTGTGCAATACAGCAGAACAAGCGATACTATGAATGTTTACAACAGATGATTTGGTTAGCATGAGAACCGGAATTGCAGCATCCATCATACAAGGGGGGTTTGTATAGTGGAACTAAACATCCTGTATGCCGCGATCACGATCCTGGTCGGGTTTACCGCTGCGGTCATTGCTTACCTGGTTATCGGGCAGCTCAAAAAGAAAGCGGAGCAGACCGAAACCCGGCTGGATGACATTATCCTTGCGGCGATAGGTAAACCGATTGTCGTCGTCATCATCGCAGCGTCAGTCTATATCGCGATTATTTATTTCGATGTGCTTCCGGCATCGTTTGCGTCGGTTGACACCGATAAAATTGTCAGTGCATTTTTCATTATCATCAATGCATGGGTTGCATCAGTGTTCTCGTACAGTTTTATCCACACCTACGGGGGCGTTGTTGCAAAAAAGACCGATACGGATATTGACGACCGCCTGATCCCGATGCTTGCGACGATCATAAAATACGTGATCTGGTTTGTTGCCCTGCTCCTCGTGCTCGCGGAGTTCCAGGTTGATATCACGCCGTTACTAGCCGGCGCGGGTATTGCGGGTATTGCCCTTGCGCTTGCCGCACAGGATATTCTCGGGAACTTTTTTGGCGGGGCAGTGATTACCATCGATAAGCCGTTTAAAGTGGGCGACCGGATAAAATTTGATGCCTTTGTCGGGGACGTGGTGCAGGTGGGACCCCGGAGCACACGGATAAAGACGCTTGACAGCAGGATAATTACGATCCCAAACAAGAAGCTCACCGACAGTGTGGTCATCAACTACGCGTTGCCGGATATTCAGCTCAAAGTCTTTATTCCGTTCTCGGTTGCGTATGGATCGGATATCAAAAAAGTAAAGAAAATTCTCCTTGAGATTGCCCGGGACGCCGCAGAGAAAACGCCGTGGGTGATGACTGATCCGGTGCCGTCAGTTTATTTCCTTGAGTTTGGAGAATCAAGTCTCAACGGGCAGCTGCTTCTCTGGACCAATAATTACGATAACGTATGGGATGTGCAGGACTGGATAAACGAGCAGATCGATGAACGATTCGCAAAAGAGGGTATTGAGATCCCGTATAAGCAGATTGATGTCCGGATGAGGGATAAGAAATAATTCCTGTGGTAGTTGTTATCCCGGACCCCTCATATCTCCTTACCAAATTTCATCACGTATGTCCGTGTCCCATCCGCATCCTGCAGGGAAAGCACTCCCCCGGCCCGGGCCGCGAGCCGCAGGAGAACCCCTTTGATCTGTGCATCGCTGGCAAAGACGAACGATCCCGTGTCGCCGGCAATTTTCACGGTTGTTGCCGATTCGTCCTGTCCGGTCGTGATAGTGATCCGGGTTGCACCGATACCCACAAGGTCTTCCAGGAGATAGATGACGAGATCCGAGAAAATATCCCGGTCGACAAGAACCGGGCCCTGTGCCGGGTTAAACGACGTGGACACGTCAATATCCGTGAGAAGCGGCTGTGAACCGATACGGGAGACGAGCATCCGGGTAAATGCCGTATCATCGTCTGCCGATGAGAAAACGTCTTCATCGGAACAGCGGGAGCACGAGAGGTCCGCCACCAGCATCGAAAGAATATTGTTAATGTCACATTCGCACCGGTTATCCGGCGGACAGAACCCCCGGAGCATCGTGGTGTAATCGGACAGCAGGTGCTCTGCCCGGGTCACAAGCGTAGGATCAATGATGTTTGTCAGATCCTCTTTCGCAAACGACCGCTCGAGTTTTCCCATAATCTGTCCCGCCTTTAAAGCCAGATGAACGGAAACCGTGTCTGAAGAATGGTGTTCCTCGGAAAATAACCGGAACGCCTCCAGCAGTTCATCGATCACGTTGCTCTTAATCAGGCCGGTTATCTGCTCCGCAACGCCGGATTCCCCCAGCTCTTCCATCATATAGGTGACATACCCGAGCCGGCCGGACATGATCGTGAATAATTCATTCACCTGCACCATGCAGTCATCACCCAGTGCGGCAATCTGCCCTGCCCGCTCCGCATTGAACTCAGCAATGTTTTCCAGTTTATATGCTTCCTTCTCCAGCACTCCTAACATGTGGACCGCATCCGGTGCCGCAACGACCCTGCCGTGGCCCGGGAGCACCCAGTCGATACCCCCGGCGCTGATGAGCTGCCGGATCGCTGCGAGTGATCTGATGAGCGCTTTCTGGTCCCACCCATAGAGCCCCGCAACGCCGGGATTTGCTGCAAACAGGACGTCGCCGATAAAAAGCAGCCTGCCGATGCGAAGACTGATGCTGTCCGGACTGTGACCCGGCGTATGATAAACGGTAAGAAGCGGGCCGCTGCCAAACGAGATGTCCTCGGTTACAAGATCCGTGCCGGTACCTGGCTGGTTCCGGGTGACGGTGATCGCCGCACCATTCTTTGCATGATACGTAAAGGGGGCACCGCCACCTGCAGGTTTTTGTGCGAGAAGCCTCAACTGGACTTGTAAAGGGGTGACGGAAAAGCCCAGCATATCGGCCTGTGTCAGGAACCGGTCTCCCCGTTCCAGCGCATCGGCACCCGTTTCCTGCACGGCAAAAACCGCGTCCTTGAAATACGCAGCTGCCGGTGCGTGCTGGACCGAAAGAAAATGATCGATATGGGCATGGGTGAGGAAGATCACGAGGGGACGTTCGAGAGTGTCGCGGAGTTCCTGTATCCCGGCAACCAGCTGGATGACTTGTTCAGGAAGGCCACCCGGATCGATCAGGCAGATAATCTCCGGCGTTTCGATCAGGTACGAGTTTGAGGAGATCGTATCGATCTTGCGGATGAGCGGATAGATATTTACAGTAAGAACCCCGGGCACCGGTTGCCATGCAAGGGGAACAAGAGGAGTCTTACCGCAATCCGACAAGCGCTTCACCCTCGGAGGGATAGATCGAAAAAAGTGAAGTAAACCCGGCGAGTTTTAAGACTTTATATACATCTGCGGTCAGGCAGCAGAGCCCGAACTGGTCTCCATCGGTGCGCAGTTTTTTTGCTGTTGCGAGCAGCACCCGCATACCGCCACTTGAGATGTATGTCGTCCCGGCAAAATTTAACAGGATTCTCCGGTTCCCGCTGTCGATCTGGCTGTTTATCTCATGTTCAAGATCCGAAGAGGTTGTCGTATCGAGGCGTCCGCTCAGCGCGAGCATGGTTATGCCTTCCTGCGTTGTCGTTGTTATATCCAAAAAAGTCACCCGGTTCCTTTTAATAAACAGCTGCTATTGGATAATATCTTGGTTTTTATCAAAAGATAATCTTTCTTAAAAATCCCAAAATGGTGCTGAGGTTTAAGTGTTTTTGTGTGTAACACCTACACACGGATACGCCATGGCATCGACCATTTTCACTACACTGCTCGTACTTCTCCAGCTTATGTGTGTCATTGTCGTCGCGGCGTACCTGTTGACACGGAGCAGGTTCTTTTCCAGCGTTCTTGACGGCCATCCTGTTCTCAAAGTCCAGGCGTTCCTGATCCTGTTCTTTGGCGCACTTTCCATCTATGGTACGGTGGGCGGCGTTGAGGTGCTGGGTGCAATTATCAATGTGCGTGACCTTGGCCCGATGGTTGGCGGACTGGTCGGTGGCCCGGTTGTCGGTCTCGGCGCCGGCCTTATCGGGGCGGCATATCGTGCAAGTCTTGGGGGGTTCACGGTAGTACCTTGTGTCACCGCGACAATTCTTGCAGGGCTGTTCGGGGGCATTATCTGGCTTTTGAACAAACGCCGGTTTGTCCCGATTTATATTGCATTTATCTTCGCGTTCTTAATGGAAAGCCTGCACATGCTGCTGACGCTTGTCATCGCCCAGCCGTTTTCTGCCGCTCTTGCACTCGTGCAAACGATCTGGATCCCGATGGTTCTCGCGAATGCTGTCGGTGTGTTTATCTTTGCATTCATTATCCAGAACCTCGAAAACGAGCGGAAGATGGCGGCAGAACGGGATACTCTTGTGGGGGAGATGGCACGTAAAAACACGGAGCTGTCGATCGCGGCAGAGATCCAGCAGAGTTTCCTCCCGACAACCATTCCCCAGGTCGAAGGGTTTGATGTGGCGGGAAAAAGTGTGATGGCAAAAGAGGTCGGCGGTGACTTTTTTGATGTTATCCCGTTTGAGGTTGTGTCCCTTGATACAAACCGCATGGGAATCCTGATCGCTGATGTGTCCGGGAAAGGGATTCCGGCGGCGCTGTTCATGGCATTGTCCCGGATTGTCGTGAGGGTGAATGCGACCTGGCACCGGGACCAGCCGGCGCTTGCCATATATGATGCGAACAACCTGATCGCGGCGGACTCAACATCGGGTATGTTTGTTACGCTCTTCTATGGTGTCCTTGATCACGAGAACCATTCAATCACGTTTGTCAATGCCGGGCATAACCCACCTATCGTGTATCATTCTTCAGATGGGATCATTTCCGAACTTGAGGCAACAGGAATGGCGATGGGTGCCGTCAAGGATACTCCGTACCAGTCAAAGGTCTGTCCGCTTAAGCCGGGCGACGTGATGGTCCTCTATACGGACGGGGTCACGGAAGGGCAGAATGAGAATGGGGAGATGTACGGTGAGGTCCGGTTGCAGGAGTGTATCCGGTCAGCGGTTGATTTTCCGGCAAAAGAGATCCTCGCACGCATTCTTGACGATCTGACAAAATTCTGCGGCAACGCTCCGCAGTATGATGATATCACCCTGATGGCTGTACGGGTGAAGTAAGGAGCGCGTATGAATCACCTGGATATTGTGATACCGGCAAATCCTGAAGAAATTGCAAGGGTCACGGCGGACATCGAAGAAATTCTTGTTGCGCAGGGTTTTTCGGGTGAAGCGATTATTGATGTCCAGCTGGCACTTGAAGAGGTCATCGTCAATATTATCAAACACGGGTATCGTGGGAAAGAGGGTTCGATTGGCATTCTCTGCGATGCGTCGCCATTAAAAGCAACGATAGAAATTTCAGATTCTGCGCCGGCGTTTAATCCGCTTTCTCTTCCGGAACCGGATATAACAAAGGGGATTGAGGAACGGGGTATTGGGGGGCTGGGGGTCTTTTTAGTCCGGCAGGTTATGGATATTGTGACCTACCGGCATAAAAATCATAAAAATATTCTGACATTGGTGAAGGTGAAGAGGGAGTAAGAAGGGCAGAGACTTTTTTTTGGCGGGAATATTTTAATCGACACCCGGGGTTGGTGGAGATCGTAGGGTGCTCATTTCTTTGTCATGAAAACGGACATGATACCAAAGGGCCACAAGCATACAGGATGAAAATGCCAGGGGCATTTTGATATTAAATTTTGAAAACTTCAGACGATGGAGCAGGCAAATGGAAATTCGAGTCTGGAGTGCAAAATTTTCATTGCTTTGGTGCGAAGTCTTTGACGTTATGCGGGTTTTTTTAGTGGGGCCTCGTCTTTTCGCGGAGGATTGCCAGGGAACCGGAAGTATCAGGGATTGTGCCCGGAAACGCCCGGAAACCCGCCCGATGGGGATCGTCGGAAATCCGATAGGTTATATGCCCCGGTTGGTGAAAATAAGGGCAAAATGAGCCCCATATAATGCCGTTTCCCGCCCCATAATGGGGGTTTTTCGGCCCTTTGTTTTCCAGATCCGACAAACCTCTTACCGGGGCCGGATCGAGCCTCAAAATCGCGATACGTGAACGTTTTAATTCGTCCTTTTTCCGAAATAACCCAGATTTGAGGACTTTATAAAACGGAGCCCAATACGGGCTTCTTTTGGGTAGGGGCGGGGGTAATCGGAGACCAGAATGGGCCCGGATTGGATCGGATTATGTCACCTTATCAGAAGCACAAAAACAAGGGTGGATCCCGGGGGGCCCCCAACCGCTCATTTTGTTTAGCCGGGGAAGTCTCCCGGTTTTTCGGTACGGCGTTGGTTGAACTCAAGTCCATTTCTACAGGGAAGTTATCCTGATTTCATAGGTTTTTATTACAAGGTTGGTTTTCCCTGAAGGTGAGGGGAATGTGTAGTAGCCAAGTGAATCCGGTTTCATGCCCAGCGTATTGTCAAAATACGTATTCCACGCCGTTGAATAGTCCACATCGGAATTTGGCTGATAGCGAATATAGACCGTTGTTGGTTGTGGACATGAGGTGTAATTACTTTCTCCCAGTGCCATCTGAACGGTTCTGACACCGGTACTTGACATTATGTTCGTAGTATTAAATCCGATCAGGTAGATTACCGCAGTGTTTGTCGTGCCATCGTAGAACCACCTCGGTTCTGCAAGCATTACGGATCCCGGCTGCGCAAGTTTCCTCATTACAACCGCACCGTTCTCAAGCGAGATGTCCGTCTGGGCACTGGTTGATGCATATCGAATATCCCCTGACGAAAAAATTAACGGGGCACCAAGAGTTGCCGCATCTCCGGCGCTGTTAGGAATACATCCGGCTGAATCAAATATCTCAAATTCTGAAGATTTCGTAGTATCATAATTCATATCGTATACCGTGAGCGCTCCGCCACCGATCTTCAGGGATGTTTCTTTGTAGGGCACGGTCTTGTAAGCAAGACTCTTGACATCGTTCTGCAAAACGATCAGATTTTTTTCCATAATCTGCTCATCCGCACTCACCTGCTGCTTCATCAGCATGGGGTACCCGTACAGCGTCACAAGCCCAATACCTGCGATGATAATAGTAAAGATCAAAAGAAACCCAATCGATTCAGAAACCCCTGCATCACTATATACGCGTCCATGTCCGCCCATGATCAAATCCCTCCTGAATCATAACTAATCCTGTTAATTCCGGCACCTGTGGTATTGCCCGTGGCCCTCCCCTGTGCTGTCGAGGAGATCCCTGCAATTGCAATGTTGGTGACAATGTTGCCGCGTGATATCGTAACCACCTGAGTTGATGTGTCCCCCGGGAAATTCCCAATCTCCACAAAATATCCCCTCCCGACGATGTCGTCAGGAAGATTATACCGGGAGGAAATATTTCCCGTAGTGGGTGCAATGGCATAAACATCGACGATGCGGGTGGAGACTCCGTTTCCGATATCCGTAAACGCCGAATAGGTGAGGGTATTTACCGGCCCTTCCATGAAATTTGCATTCACAAGGAGCAGCAGGATGACCAGCAGGATCATCATGATGGAAGATATCATCACGTACTCAATCATCTCTGTCACGCCGGCGTCCCCGGGTCGTTGGTTATGGTGATCTCCAGGTCTCATTATACACAGTCACCCCGTTATTGTAATGGATCTCGATGTAGGTATACGCCCCGTTTGTGGTATTTGAGAAACTCACCACAGAATTCTGGCGGATCAATGAGAGGGTGCGAATATCGTTCTGTACGCCCGTCCGGTCCGGATTATCCATATATGCAGACTGGATAATTACCCCCCTCACTCCCCGTATATCATCCTTCGGGAACTCCGATACGGCTTCTGCGGTCGTCTGTCCCACCACCACGGACTGGTTGAGCACCATTGCGAGGAAGAACAGGCTGAAACTCACGAGAAATCCCATCAGCACGATCCACTGTGCATCGTCATTTAATCCCGCCATAAGAGTACCTCCACAAGAACTGCCCTTTTACGAAGTGAGTCGCTATCGGGAAATTTTTTTTCAACGATCACCCACTCCGATACACGAACCGCGTGCTCTCCACCGGAAAGGGAACGCGTCTTATCGAGGAGTGTTGTACTACTGACCGTATTATCGGATTTCACGTAACTTACGTTCGCCATAAACTGGATATGATCCTGACCCGGTTTGGTCCGGTTGTTTACGATATTGTTGAATATCTGCCCAAACATATCCCCGTCGTTTGTTTCAACAATGGTCTGGAGCGGGCTTTCGGATGTACCGTTTGGTGCAGTATTTATCATGGCTAACGCATCGCTCCCCAGCACTTCGAGTTGCATATCGCTGATATGAGTGTCTCCCGGAGTATAGATGGAGGTCGCGTTGACTACAAGGTACGCGGTCATAAGCATGATCAACGCTGCCGCGAAACCTTCGATGGTGTAGAGCTGCCCCTCCGTATTTACCATACCGCCACCTCCAGGACACCATTTTGTAACTGAGGCTGGGTGACGTTTTCCAGGTTGTAATCATACTCGAAGGGGCCGCTCATGGAACTATTAAGGAACCAGTCCCCATAGGTCCCGTTTATCGTCGGATCGGGATTCGTATTTTTAAAAGTCAGGGTGATATACAATTGCGGGCTCGCGACTTCCATACTGTCTGAAATTACCTTTCCTGCAGGGAAAACGAGCGATATATTACTCATGACATTGGAAGGAAGAGTACCGACCGGGGTGGCATTACCGTCAATATAGGTATATTGTGCCCCTAGTGGCATGTTCCCGGGATTAATGGTAATACCTGACAGGTTAGTCGTGGTTTTTGACGTCGGATAATGCAGCGTGTTAAGATCCGTGATATTAATGATGATATTGTCCAGACCTGGATCGATCTGGTACCCCCGATAATCTACCTGGTGGGGAGACTGCCGGATATCACCCAGCAGTTTCGTACAGTTTAGGTGAATTGTGAAAACATCCGCAGTTACATTCTCCTTCGACCAATATTTTGTCTGGATGATCGTCTTATTGATCGTCGCATTGCTTGAACCCTTGATCTGCACATCCCGGCGAATATATCCATAATCCCCTTCGGGAATGACATCGCCTATGGACCGGACTCGTTCCTCCCCGACAACCTTGAGGGAGATGTTGAACCGGTAGGGATAATCCCCGAAAATTGCACGCTCCTGGTAATCGATCGGGTACGAGAAATTTTCCCTGTCATTGGGATCTGCCGAGACGGTCCAGCAGAAAAACCGGTTCACCTTATTCTCATCAAGGATACCGGGGGTATCCTTTGAAACTGCAAGCCCAAACCGGGCAATATGGCATTTGTCACTCTGGGATTCCCAGGGGCCAGTCACCGTGCTGACGTCAGAGCCACTATAACAGGGTGCCCCACCTATCACTTTACCGGCAGCACCCGGGTCTTCCACAAGTATCACACCGGTCCGGTACGCGACAGCATCATAATCGATGTTATGAACCTGGAGTCCGATCAACAGGCCCGGTATCATGGTCGCTACCCAGATAAATGCAATGATAAAGATCGTAAATCCTGCCAGAAAGTCCACCGACAGGTTCCCGCAATTGTCACTCATTGGATGAAATCAACGCTCCTGTCGTTGCATCAAATACGAGGACCCGGGGCGAACCCTGACCGGAAAGGGTAAGGGTGTAATTGCCACTTTCCAGTACCAGCTGTCGTGATAGGGTACTTTTTGCCGGAGACATTTTGGAAATTATCTCCCGGTTCCGGTCAAAGAGGACGCCCGGTAAAATGATCTGGTCGATGCGTATTTCTTTCCCCGAAAATCCGGCAGGCCAGTTGACACGGTTCATGCCGTTGCGGTCGTACGTTACAAAAGATGTTGTATTTCCGTGGCGCACGACAAACGCCCAGTTTTTCGCATTTGCGTCCGTGTCCAGGTCAGTCCCCATGATAGAGAGAATCGAGATATTCCCGGTTTCATGTGCAGAGAATTTTGTTCCGTTAGTAACGTCGATCTTTGCAAGATTTGCTGTTGCCTCATCAAAGCTGTACAACAGGACTTCTCCGGACATGTTGCCTGCGGTGCCTGAGGTAAATCCGATATTAACGGTCGGCGCCGGCGTTTTCTGGGGAGGCTGGCCAAAAAGAGGAAGAAAAAGACATCCCAGGATCAGGCAACCGGCCACGATAATAAAGAGAACACCGTAGAACAGAGCCCGGTTGCGCATACAGTACCCTTATGGGATATACGTGGGAGATGAGATATAAACCTTGGTTTAATTTCATGGTGCAATCAGCTTTTCGAACCCGTTAAAACCGCAGGATTCAGTAATTAGATGATAATTTTTGAAAAAACAGATAAAATAACGGGTTTTTAGAATAAATAATGTATATATACTACAACGTGCAATTCCTCTTTTGATGTATTGGACATGAAAGTGAAGCGGCTGACTCTGGTTGTGCTGGGCCTTATCCTGCTTACGGGAGCTGCTGTCGCGACAGATCTAAGTCCCTCAACAATTTCATCGGGTAATACCGGCTGGCTTGTTGCAAACGGCGGGGATCAGTCAACCATTACCGTGTACGTTATGTCATCAGCCACATCGCCGGTAAACAATGCCACGGTTACCTTTTCTGTGGATGACACGACGCTGGGAACGATTGCCCCGACAGTTTTTACGACCGGTTCTGATGGTCGGGCAACCGCAGTATTCACGGTAAAGGAAAAGAGCGGCACAGCGACAATCCATGCGCATATCGTTTATTATGATGGCATAGAGTATTCCATCATCGATCGTGACTGTTCCCAGAAGATTGATCACGATAAAGTTTCCAATGCAAAGTTTACGTATCTCCCCCAGGTTACGGCAGGGTCGGTTACTTCGCTCACTATCACGCTTACCGACACGTGGGGTAATCGCATCGATAACAAAAACACCGATGAGGTCCACACGGGCACTCTTACCATGAGCGGCGATGGTGGTTCGGGCTTGTGGGACGGTTCAGGTTATGTTACCCGGCTTTTGGAACCGACAGATGCAGAAGGAAATATTTCGGTCACGGTCAGGGTGTCAACAGTGGCGGGAAGTAACCCGATCACCATGGATCCCATCGGCTCCATTTCCGGCACTCAACTGATCTCAATCGATGGAGTGTCGGCTGCCCCTTCGTATATGTCGCAGACGATCTCGTCATCCTGTACACCCTCAACATCCTGTCCTGCTGATGGGAATCACCCGTTCAATCTCTATTATACTTTTTTGGATCAATATCAGAATCCTGTCAGTGGAAGTACTGTCATAATTAGTTCCACCCAAGGGGGGGTTGTAATGGGCACACCCTACGTAACGACCACGGACTCATTGGGAATTGCCTATGCACAGTTCACTCAGGTGGCGACGGGGACGTACACTCTTACGGCACGATCAGAGAGTAATTCTACGATAGCGTGTACCAACCCGGGTACGACCGGATATTGTAGTGGGGATGTGCAGTATTATTCCACGGCTCCGGTGGACATGCAGCTGGTAGTAAGTCCCCAGATGATGGTGAGCCGTGATGTCGATGCAAAAAGCTCAGCTTCAGTTATGGCCCGGGTGATGGATGCCGCGGGCAACCCGGTCACGACCTACAGTGATGGTAGAAAGGTTACGGTTACCTTTTCAAACAGTACTGACAGTTTTCCCGATACACCATCCGATAGTCCCTATGTAGAAACGAGCAGCTCTTCCCTGTCAGCCACAAGCGCGGACATGGGTGATGACGGATTTGCAACAGTGCAGTTTTATCCCGGAACGTTTGTGACATATGGTCAGACAGGATACAACGCAACTGCCACAGGACAGGCAAGCGTGACGGCACTCTGGACTGACCTCCAGGGTAATCAGATCCAAAGAACAGTTCCTCTTATCTGGAAAAATTATCCCTACCTGAGCATCAGCTCGAGTGCCAGCAGTACCAATGCCAAAGTGGGGGACAATCTTACGGTTTCTGTACGAATCAAAGGGGATGGTGCGGCACTCCAGCCAAAGCCGATCGATGTCCTGCTCCTGCTGGATAATTCAGGGTCCATGGGATCTACAACAGATTCTTCGAGCAGAATCAACCAGTCACAAGCTGCAGCGATCAATTTTATCAACAAGATGACACAAGGAAAAGATCGGGTCGGAGTTATTTTTTACGATAAAAACACGTATCCCTCTCCAGGATTTTCCGTCTATGTTCCACTCACGTATGATCTCGCATCTGTGAAAACCGCCATCAATTCGTATACACGAACTGCGGCACAGGAAACTGGCTATCATACACGGACACGATATGCCCTTTATGAAGCGATAACCCTCATGAACAACTGGAATAACCGGGCCTCAGTCCGGGCGATCATCCATATGACAGACGGAGTCTGGAGCATGGAGGGGGATCCACTGGCCCGTGGAACCGGATTTGATATGTCCTTTTTGTCTTCGGAAACCGATCGGGCCGGCCTTCACAGTGTATGGGCAGGGAATCTTCCTCTTCAAACTAATATGAATACCGCCCCCTACCGTTATTTCGATGATCTGGGTGGTGGAACAGCCATTACAGGAAGCAGGAATGATGTTCCCAGCGGTCAACTGTGTGATAATACCTACAGAAGTTCTGGCAAGACCTATTATTATTCTCCTGATAGTTCATCCTGTACTGGCTGGGCATCGGACAAGAATGAGGGGACTCAACTAACAACCACAACAACCTTGACGTATTACACCAATGCGGAATATTCCAATCAGAATATGTCAGTATATGCCGCATCGAGCAAGATCCGTATCTATTCGATTGGATTTGGGGGCGCTATAACGGGAGATATTTCCAGTGTTCTTAGCATTATCTCCAATTCTACCGGAGCATATTATCAGCCTGCATCAGATTCAACCAAACTTAATGATCTTTACACACAGATCGCCGGCGACCTGAATGAACAGGCTGGAGGAAATACCCAACTGGTGATGAATTTAGATAAAATTACCGTAGACAATGTTACAGAAAATGTGGGGAATTATCTGAATTACACGTATGCTCCCCCGAAGTCCACGTTTGTGTATAAGTTCAATGTATCCTCTGACGGCACCACAAACCATGATTATTACAGTTATACCCGGGATGATACCAATAACTGGAGCCTCTACAAAAATCTCAGTTTTAATGTCGGGACGATGAAACTCAATGATGTATGGGAGACCTCATTTACGTTTAACCTGACTCATAATGGGACTCTCATGCTCTTTGGCCCCGGTACCGGCTCCATTGTCTCGTTCACCGATGCCTCTACCGGTAAAACAACAACGGGATTTATTCCGTCGCTGCTGATCACCGTCCGTAACAGTACCATCGTTACCGGGCTGGGTGGGAATACACTCCTTGTCGATCAGTTGAAACGGATTGACAGCGGCAGTGCAGACCAGAACATTGTGAGAATACAATGGAACACTACCTATACCGGCCCGGCCGCGAGTGGAGGAGGGACGGTTGGGGAAACGGTACGATATTATAGTGACGTATCAGGATCGCACTGGATTACCTACGCAACGCAGCCCTCTAAAAACGGTCCCCTCGAACAGCCGGGTGTTCCCGACATTGCGGATATTGATACAAGTGCCTGGGCTGCAGGTACCTATACACTCGAAGTATATGCAGTCGCGGATAATGCTCCTGACAGTTTTGCGACAATCACGTATACGAAGAGTCCCACCGGACAATCATATATCCGGCTCGAATAATTCATTTTTTTTTAGTGACCCTTCGCATCTCATAAATCCTTTTTTGTAATAAATACGAAGTGGATTTTTTAGCAACGATTTCTCAAAAGAGGAGAGCTAAAAGGTCATATGGCAGGGAAAACAGGGGGGTCTCTCCCACTCCCGTCGGCTTGCCATCACCGGGGTTACATCCGGGCATAATTCTTAAAATCGATGATTGGTTCCCGGTAGTCAGTTACCTGTACGTTTTAAAAAAAAGGTCGGGCATTTTTCTGAATTAGTCTGTTCGACATATCCGGACGATTCCTTTTGAGAATGTCACCGTGATTTTTCTTTTGAAAATGGGGATGTCGGACAGAGTCTGATGGGGTAAGACTATCGGACCACATCTCCGGTATACCCGTTCACGGTACGATCTTCGCGATCGGTATCTCCAGGATATCCTCTGCCCCACATCTCTTCAGTTTCGGTATCAGCTCGTTGACCGCACTCTTCTGCACCACGGTCTGGACGCTGTAGTATTCGATACTGTGGAGCCGGCTGACCGTGGGCTTTTTCATAGCGGGAAGAGCAGAAACAATCTTCTCCAGTGAAGCGGTCGGCACATTCATCGTGAGGAGCACTTTGTGCCGGGCTTCGAGCACGCCAAAGAGCAGGGTCTTTATCTCTTCAATCTCGCGCCGCTTTTCTTTGTCCGCCCAGGCCGCCTTATTCGCAATAATTACCGTGTGCGACTCCATGATCTGCCCGATGATCTTGAGGCCGTTTTTCCGGAGCGTCGTTCCCGTCTCGGTTAAGTCCACGACCACGTCCATGAGGTCGGGCACCTTTGCCTCCGATGCGCCAAACGAGTGGAAAAGCTGGACGGGGATTTTCAGGTCGGCAAAAAATTTCTTTGTGAGCTCGGGGTATTCGGTCGTCACCCGGCTGTCGGGCCGGATCTGTGCGGCACTCTCGATGGGCTCGTCGCGGTGGACGGCGATTACGATCTTCACGTTACCCTCCCCGGTCTTGCTGTACGTGAGGGCTGCCACCTCGACCACGTCAGACCCGGTCTCGCGGACCCAGTCAAGGCCTGAGATACCGAGATCGAAATAGCCCTTGTCGACGTAAGTGGGGATCTCCTGCGGGCGCAGGATCTTTATTTTGCCGATCCGGGGATCATCGATCCGGGGATTGTAGTCGCGGTCCGTGCGCCTGACTTCGAGATCGGCCTCCTTGAAAAGCTGGAGCGTCTGCGCTTCGAGACTGCCCTTGGGAAGTGCGAGGGTGATCATATGATAATCCCTCACCGGCAAAACCAATAAAGGTTCGGGGTTTGATTTTTGTGGGGCTAGTCAAACGAGTGGATGACAAGCCCACTCAAAAGTTTGGGCTCAAACCACGTGGACTTGGGCGGCATGACCCCGCCGGCGTCCGCAATCGAGAGCACCGTCCCGACCCGGACCGGCTGCATCGCAAACGCGAGCCGGTACTTCCCGGCGTCCACGAGTTTTTCGAGATCGGCCACAGGCCGTGCACCGCCAAGGTACTGGAGCCGGGCATCCCCCCGGGGATCGGTGATGCCAAGCATCCCTTCGAGCACGAGATTCTGGAGCACCGCAACATCGAGCACGTCAAGCGGCCCGGCTTTTGGATCAATCGGGCAGGTACACTCATACCACTTTCCTTCGAGATAGAGGTGCATCACATGGTATTTTTCCGGGTGACTGATGTACGGCCGGATATTGTACCCGCTTCCGTCCACCTTCCCGTATGGGGTGACCGTGTACCGCTTCCCGAGTTCCGCAAGGAATGTTTCGGGTGTGTACTTTCCGATGTCCGTTAAGAGCCGACTGTACCCATGGATCTTCACCCGCTCGTGGGCGAAGAGCACGCCCATGAACCGGCCGATCTCGCCATCGGCCCGTTCCCCAGCCGCTTTTTTCCGGTCTGCGAGGTTGACTGCCGCCTTTGCCCGGTGGTGGCCGTCAGCGATGTAGAGATTTGCCACGTCACGGAATCGGCGTTCGATCCCGTCGAGGACTTTTGGATCGGTGATGGCAAAGATCTGGTGGATGCCGCCCTGCGGGGTGGTGACTTCCGCGTCCGGCTTCCTGTCTCCCGCAATCAGCGACTCGATGTACGGGAAAAGGTTGTCCGCATCCCGGTACAGGAGCACGACCGGGCCGTTGTGGGCCCTGACCGCAGCAATGTGCCGGGTCCGGTCCTCCTCCTTGTCGTACCGGGTCAGCTCGTGGCGCCGGATTTTATTGGTACGGTAATCGTCAGTGTCAAGGCAGCAGCACAGGCCGACAAACGTATCCCCGTCCTGGTGGATCCGGTACACGTACAGCGCAGGCCGGTCGTCCTTTTTCATCCGGCCACTCGCGAGGAGCGCACGGAAATTTTCCCGGGCCCTTTCGTAAACCCGGTCGTCATTGGGGGGAAGGTCCGGGAGTTCTGCGTCGGACCGGCTGACGGTAAGAAAACTGTCCGGGTTTCCTCTGATGATCGCACGCGCCTCGTCAGCGGTCACAACATCGTACGGGACGGCTGCAATGGCCTGGGCCTCGCCGGGTGCAGGACGCACCGCGGGAAAACGATAGATCGTTACCATGATACCAACCAGCGCCCCGACAAGAAGGGCGTTCTTTCCCATAATTTAGGGCGCGGTCACATATATAATCAAAGACACCGGGAGCCGGACTGACGTGCCGGGTCGATCCTGCCGCGGCGCAATCCTTATTGTACGCGGGGAGCAACAGGTGATACTGCATAGCAGGTGAAACCATGATCCGATCCCACGATGTCATCCCCCCGGCGGCCCAGCCTTTTATCCGGAGAGCGGGCCCGGCGGATGTCGACGCAATCTACGCGCTCGAACTTGAAGCGTTTGTCGATGCGTGGGACAAGATCACGTTCACCGAATCGCTCTCCTATTACCCGACCACGTTTTTCGTGGCAGTAAGCGACGGGCAGGTCGCGGGATTTATTGTCGGGGCGCTTGAGGATACGGGAGAGAACATCTACGGCCATATCTGCAATTTTGCCGTCGGTTCCCGGTTCCAGCGGAGGGGGATCGGCCGGGCACTCGTGATCCGGCTCGAACACCAGTTCGCGCTCGAACTTGCGACCGGCTCCCAGCTCGAAGTCCGGGAGTCAAATTCCCCTGCCCAGCGATTCTACCACCGCCTCGGGTACGAGAACGTCTTCCAGGTCGGCGGCTATTATAAAAACGGCGAGGACGCGCTCGTGATGATGAAGTGGTTCCGGTTTTGAACCACATGATTTTTTATAGATTTTGGATCCTTATAGTGGGGTTATGTCCCGGTCGGTTGCTTCGGCCCTGATGTTCAAAGAAACTCGCGTATTATTGAGAATTTATCAAGATGACAATATAGTGATTTTAGATTTTTTATGATTCCGGATTCTCCATAGAACTCCTGATCTCATTGATAAACTCCAGCAGACGGGAATGATATGCCTCTGCGAGTAGGAGGGCGGCCACGTGTGAATTACAGGAACAATTGGAAAGTCCCATAGTCCGGAGTTCTTCGGAATGTGGATCATCAGATCCATAGATCCCGTCAATCACGGACCAGGTTTTCGAACACCAGCGGATAAAGTCGTAATATTCAAGACCGGATGTATTTTGTTGTATCGTTTTCATATCTTCGATTCTCTCATTAATCTGGAGAATTGCTTTTTCAGCCGGGATTTTCAGGTTTAACATAGTATTACACCCCAAATGGTGACATTAACAAAATTGTGATTCGAATAAAATAATTCTATCATTTTTAGTTCAGGCAATACGTGGACTACCGCATTTCTTTTCATGAGGTCTTTTTCCTCATCGTATGTTACCACACTGTTGACTATTTATCATTAAAAAAGAGTAAGCGGGGTTTTCTTACCGCTTCACTCCCGGCCCAGTTCCTGGTGGGCACGGGCGAGGTGCTGGGCGGCAAGTGCACCGATGAGCGAGAGTTCCCCGGCAAGCACACCGGCCCCGATGATCTCGGCGAGTTTCTTCGCGTTTGCACCCGGGGGAGTCCCGCCACCGGCAACGCCGAGGATCTTCAGGCACTCTTGCTGGGTATCTACCCCGGTTCCTCCGCCGACAGTCCCTACCGGGAGCGAGGGAAGGGTGACCGCAACGTATGCACCGGTCCCGGTCTCTTCAATCGTGGTCATGCAGGTGCTGCCGTCAATCGCGTGGGCCGCATCCTGCCCGCAGGCGATGAACATCGCGGCAACGACATTTGCCGCATGGGCGTTGAAGCCCATTGCACCGGCCCGGGCGGAACCGATGAGGTTCTTCCGGTAGTTGACCTCGGCCATCGTCTTCGCGTCCGTCTTGAAGACTTTCTCAATGAGCTCGTGGGAGAGAGCGACGCCGGCGACCACGCTGCGGCCCCGTCCCATGATGGTGTTGATCGCCGCCGGCTTCTTGTCGGTGCACATGTTGCCCGAGAGGGCAATCAACCGGGCGCCGGTCGCTTTTGCGATCTCGTCTGCTATCTTCGCGCTGGCGATGGTGACCATGTTCATGCCCATTGCGTCTTTTGTGTCAAATTCGAGCCTGACAAAGACGCTCGTGCCTGCGACAAAGGTGACAAGGCCGGTCATCTTCCCGTGGGTGGTGGTCGTAGCGGCAATCGCGGCAAGCTCTTCTTCGTGTGCTTCGGCCCAGTCAGCGATCTCTTTTGCATGCCCGACGCTCGTCGCGGCAAAGACCGGTGCCCGGGTCATGCCGTCGTGCAGGATTCGCACCTCTGCCCCGCCGGCTTTTGTGATCGCACCCGCCCCCCGGTTCACCGATGCGATGAGTGCCCCTTCGGTTGTTGCGAGCGGCAGCCAGAACGCACCTTTCGCGTACTCGCCGTTTATCGCAAGCGGCCCGGCCACCCCGACCGGCACCTGCACGGCGCCGATCATGTTCTCGCAGTTCCGGGTTGCCGCCCGGTCGACATCGATGGAGAAGATGCCGATGTTCTCTAAGGTGGTTCCTGTTTCTTTCTCGATGAACTCCCTCCGCACCCTGACAGCATCGACCGGGGCGATCTGCTTTTCGAGTTCGTAGAGTTTGAGCGAACCTGCCCTGAGCTTCGTATGGATCTCTGATTCTTTCTCGCGGTCGGGGTCGCCCTGCCCTGCCGCGTTTCGGTCCTCACCATCACCAGCCATGAATAAATGTTGCACGTACACTATTATGATTGCAGTGGTCGTGCGATGACGGTTGAACAGTGGGGGATACGGGTGCCGGCCCGGCAGGGCGAGCCGACGCGGCAGGCGCTTATAGGCGAGGGTGCGCTCGATGTCACGCTCAAGGTGCTGCACGATGGCGACGGGCTCGTCTTCCCGGTGCTTGAGGAGCGCGATGGTGCTGCCCGGTATATTTTCGAGGAACAGCCGGGCCGCGTCGAGCTCCCCCGGCACGAGCAGGTGGGCGGGATCGCGATCATGCAGGAGAACGATCCGAAAGGCGCGGCGCTGATCCTTCTCTCCCGGCCCTCGCTCCACACGGTGCTCTTCCCGACAAGTGAGGTTTCGGGCGAGTACCGGACCCGCTCGTATGCGGTGCTTGCCGGGACGGACACGACCCGGACAGACGTCATCGAGCACGGCCACCGGTTCGCGGTCGATCTTGCCGGCGCCTATTTCTCGGCCCGGCTCTCGACCGAGCGGCAGCATATTTCCGGGCAGATGCAGGAGCACGAGCTCGTGCTCGACATGTTCGCCGGTGTCGGGCCGTTTGCGATCACGCTTGCCCCGCGTGCGGCACTCGTGGTGGCAGCGGACTTAAACCCGCAGGCAATCCTCCTGATGATTGAAAATATCCGGAAGAACCGGGCGGCAAATGTAATCCCCATGCTCGCGGATGCACGCCGGCTCGAAAAAATCCTGCCGTGGAAGTTTGACCGGATCATCATGAACCTCCCGCTTGCCGGCACGGAATTTTTACCGGAAGCGTTCCGGCTCGTGCGGCCCGGGGGCACGATCCATTTCTATTCGCTCGTCTCAAAAGAAGGCGAACACCTAGCCCGGATCAAAGAGCTGGGCGGGACTCTTGTGACCGAACGCGAGGTCCGGTCGTACTCGCCCGGGCAGTGGCACGCGGTGTATGATATTGTGGTGGGGTGAGGGGGGTCTCTTCTTCATACCCCTACCCCCTCCCCCCTTAATTTTACGACGGTATCCGACGTGAGGGTGATGCGTTCCGACCCCCAAAACAGGCCTTCTTTTCATAGCCCACGTGCAGGAGCCAGTCTGGAAAATTATCCGACCTCCAAACAAGCCTAAATACGCTTGCAGGATCCCGGCCATTCTCCGTCGTGGATTTTCGGCCCGACCCTGAAAAATCCCGAAAACAGACTTGCTTTTTTGCGAAACTGACTTACCGGATCAGGAAAAAACGGGATCCCCTATCTGACTCTCCGTCGGAGAACCGGGTGTGCCGGACCGTATGTCCCGATGCCCGGATCGCACCCCCTAAAACAGGCCTTCTTTTCATTTCCACGTGCCAGAACCCGTCCGGAAAAAGATCGGCTGCTGGAAGAGTGCTATTAGGTGCCTTTTCTCTCCGACGTGAAAATGCCTTCCGGACCTTGAATTAGTGCCTGTTTTGAGGGGATCAGTGCCTCATTTGAGGGAAAACGTCACCTCCAGGAAAGAGGTCTCCGTCGGAGAATCCGATATGCCGGACCGTATGTCCCCATGCCCGGATCGCACCCCCAAAAAAGAGCCTTCTTTCGATCTCCACAGGCCAGAGGCCTTATGAGAAGGAGATCGATCGTCAAAACAGGTTTAAACCGGCCGGTTTTCCGCCCAGTATAGTGCATAGTGCAGATTTCTGCGGAAATCGCGAAGGGGAACGAAATTTCCAGAACCCTCGCTGAAAATATGCCGAAAACAGCCGGTCGGGTTTCGGGCAAATCCGCCAATCTGAGGCAATTGCGGGATCGGATTGGGGTGTACCGGACCGTGAGTCCTGACATCTCCTGTATTCCCCCCGGTCGGGCCTCACCTGTGGAGCGTGTCGGCGGAGTGATGGGTTGTTAGGAATAGGGAGTCGAGAGTCTTGAATCTCCAGAGAGAGTAGAGTCGTTGCCTTGACACTAATGATGTCCCATTATTGCCAATTAAAAAATAACAGATCCCAACAAATCAACCATATTAAAAGATTCATTAAGGAGATCGTTCAATACAAAAATCAATGGACTCAGAAAAAATAATCCTGACAAAAAAAATATTTCGGGTCCTTGCATCCGAAACACGGATTACCCTTTTAAAAAAACTTGCACACCGCAGGATGACCATAAGTGAATTATCCCGCGAGTTAAACCTTGCAAAATCAACGGTGCACGAACATCTCCTTATGATGACGACGGCCGGCCTGATTGCACCTGTTCCCGACGACCATACCTGGAAATATTATGAGATTACCCGCAAGGGAGAGAACCTGCTCCTGCCGGAAAATTCGGTGACGGTTGTCTTCCTTCTTTCTTCAACGATATTCCTCTGTGTGGCAGGATCGCTCGCAGCATTTGTTATGGCATGGATATCGCGGTCCCGTGAAATCTCGCAGGTGCCAGTTCACGGTGCGGGTCTCGCGGGAAATTCAACCCCGGAAATTTTTTTTGCGGTCATCGGGGTCATCCTGTTTATTGCAGCGATCGTGATCCTTATCCGGCTGCACAGGGTACGTGCAGCGATAAGAAGTGACGGGAAAACAGTATCGTGATCGGCAGATCTTTTTGCATTCCCCGAGAAAATGGTAGGACTCCTTTTTTAAAGAGGGAACTAAAAAACGTTTCGGACATTATGTGCAGATCTTTTTTAATGTTCCTGAACTGTCAGGAAAAAACCGAACGCTTTTAAGATGTTGAAATACGATCGGAGAAAAGCCATTTCTGTTCTGGATGCGATGCTTCGCACATTCCCTCCAGAGAAGAGTTTTGTTGAAAAACCCGACACAACCACCCAACCTTAAAAAAAGCAGGCACCCGTCAAAAATCGTTGACACGCATCTGCCTCACACCGATCTGACAGATATCTCGCAAAATAATCCTTTGAACTGTCATTTTTGATCCGGCCTGCACGAGACCTATGATGAAAGGAAGTAGTGAAACCATGAATCAACAATCAACCATGAGATATGTTGTTGCGGTTCTGGCATTTCTGTCCGTTATGACCGTGCCGGGACTCGCTACAGATACCAATCTCGGAGTACCGTATTACCAGCAGGAAAACGATTATTATTGCGGCCCTGCCGTTGCACAGATGTGGACGGACTACCACAGCAGTTTAGTCAGCCAGAATACCCTGTATTCGTTCATTACGAATCATAACATCGAAACCGGATGGGCGACCGATCCTCAAGGCTTGGAAGATTGCGTGGAAAATTATGTCCCCAATCTCATTGCCGACGATCACAAGTGGAGCTCTGCCGACTCGGCAATACTGGGCCAGGCAGTCGATATTGTAAACCGGGGAATTCCTTCTGCATCGCTGATCAATGGAGGAGACCACTGGAACCTCATAAAAGGTGTGAGTTATTCCCTGTATGGCGGTGAAATTTACCAGGTTAACGGTGTCTGGGTACAGGATCCCTGGTACACGATGTCCGCTAATATCTACTATGCCATCAATTCATGGAAAAATGAATTTACCCGGGTAGATGTCCCTTCATCCAGTTGGGATAATTACTGGGTAACGGTTCAGGCATACTGGGGGAGCCGCAGTAAACCGGACTATGAAAACGAAACAAAAAATATCCGGTTCATGGATGAATCGGAGGTGAGTGCGCCGCTCACTGCAAAAACGGATCTTGCCGGTTTTGCTCGGGAGCAGATGAATATGCAGAATCTGTTCACGGAAGAGCTTAAGGGCAGCAGCCCGGGAAAACCGGTCCTTGTTCATTCACTGGATAAGCACTATCCGGATTATTACCTGATTCCTTTTGAAAAGAACGGCGTGCCTGTTGTTGTCTCCCTGATTACCGTCAAGGATAATATCGTCGCATTTGGCGCAGGGGCAGCACTTGAGAAGGTTACCAGCGTTATAATGCCCGATTTTGAGGACGCAAAACAAGCTCTTCCCGATAACGGCTCCGGCGATCAATGGAAGGCCCGGCTCGTATGGAAACCCTGCGAACAGACAATGTCCCAGTTCATGCCAGTGTGGGAGTTCACGAGCGCAGCTGGTAAGACAAAATATGTCGGCTACGATCAGTTCGCACAGAAAGGCCGGGTATACGACGAGCTTACGGAGAGAAAACTTAAAGGCTGATTAATTTTTCAGGCACGGAAAAATGTGAGAAGGTAGGGAACATGACACAACTAAAATTTGGAGTCATCCTGCTGGCATTGTTGCTGGCGGGGATGGCGATGGTACCGATGGTGAATGCGGCTGAACAGAATGCAACCGGACAGCTCAACAGTACATGGAAATATGCAGTTCCAGAGCATCATCTCTCACCGGACTATTTTAAGGCAGGAAAACCTGCGACTCCATTGCCGGAATCGGAGATGATAAACATAGTTCTCTCTGAAAAAACACTTGACTCATTCAGCGGGGACGAGCATGAGGGAATAATCACGGTTCCGGTGTCCCATCTGAACTTTGTCTCGCAATTCACAGAATCAAAAAACTGGCAGAACAGATTTGTTGAAAACGGCATTAGTCCGGATAAATCTGTTGTCCTGGTACGGATGCCCAAATCGATGTATGACCGGTTCCTTGCTACATCCAAAGAGGGCATTGTATCGTTCCCGGCTTCGTACTTCTCAAGGTATTACAAAAATCTCGCAGATCTCGATGCCAACATTCACCCTGACGGTAATGCTGTGAGTATTACTCCCAGCGCGGATCCCGTTCTGGCAGAAAAAACAAATGTGTCGGTATCGGTAAAAAAGATACAAATCGTTTCAAATCCGCTGGTATCACGAATAGCAACACCGCTGAGAACCCCTCAGGGACCTGGCACGTTACATGGAAAGTGGATATTTTTCAACCGTATGTATACCGATACTTATGACTATTGTATCGGACAGATCACACCGAATTCCTGGTCTGTCTCCAGCAATAATGATCAGTACTACGCGCCTCAGGAAAGAGAATATTATCTAAATAATCAGCGGCAGGATGCCATCGAAATTGTGGTAAATTACGATCACTGGTCAATCTGGCCAAATACGACGATTAATTTATTCCCCACAATCTATGATAATCATTCCAATGAATCGGTACCCTTGGATACTTGGGAGAATTCAGGTGAAGATATTATTGGATTGGATCCGACAACTTTCCCTAAATCATTTGGATACCATGTTCAGATCGTGAACGGGAAATATTATATTACGTTCCAGAATATGGCCACTCTGGAATGGTATGATCAATATGTGTATAACGATCAGGATAATCCGAGTACTACGTTTACCGAGTTCAGCGGATCCTCTGAGTTCCAGCAGATCACCAGTCCGATAACGGATACCTTCTCGGCGTCAACTACCCCGGTTATTGACCAGTGGGTCCACGATGCGACCCTGAATTCGTGGAGAAAACCCGCCGATGTCTGGCAGTATGAAAATGCATATACTGATGAAATTTTTACGAATATTTACTGGTTCATTGGTGGCGATAATTCCGATGAAATCGGTACCAGTTCGTATATGTCATCGGCATGGACATGATTCTCAATTTTTTTGAGAATACTATCCCCCTCCAACAATGATTATGTCAGATAATCAAGGGAAAGAAATTTGTTAGTGTACATTGTAAAAGGAGATTTTATGCAGGAATGAGTGAGTGATCATTTCATGGAAAAATCTAAAATAAACGCTAATTATCTGGCATTTCTCATTTGCCTGATGATTCTGGTACTTGTCGGGAGTTATATCGGGTATACTTCCTATTTGTCATCAGAAGATTTTCGCCAGAACCCCCTACAGACTCTTCCACCGACATCAATTCTTCCGACACCGGTCCGACTAGTTTCTCCGGCCGTACCTGTCGGCACCCCACAGGATCCCGGATCCCCGTGCAACCTTTCCGCAGCCGGTTCCCGGACCCTTGTTCCGGTCGATACGTCCGTCCCAATCCAGGACCCGATGCCCGGAATCCGCCATTCCTTTGGTGAGAATGATTCCGGCAAAACGATCGTGCTCGGGACCGGGGATGTGATTGAGATCAACCTTGGATGGGCTGCGGGACTTCCATTTCGCTGGATCGTTTCGGTCTCCGGCTGCGGGCTGGAACTGGTAAATGGCGGCAACTATGTGGAAGGTGTTGGTTTCTGGAACACTACGGGCCATTACCGGGCCCGGTACCGGGCGGTCAGTCCCGGGACATCCGTCATCAACGGAAAACTGGTCCTCAACCCCGATGAGGCCGGGGATCTCCTGTTCAATCTTACCGTGATCGTGAAATAGTGACGGCACAACAAGAACCGGCGCGGCTCCGATGAAACGGCTGAATGACTCCCGAGCGGGAATGTGGATGGAGAGTGATCACTATAAAAAACAGAAAAATCCGGCGATTCCTGTGTAAAGGGAATGGCCAGAAATCATTTAACGGATCGGGCGAAAGCACAAACTGCGGATATCAACTGCACTTTGAAATACGTGCGATCCCCGCCGATCTGCCCGGGATACGGGTGATTCATCGATTGTGGCCTGTGGAATTTTGATAAAAAAACCCGCATGAAGTCAAAGATTTCGCACCAAAGCAATGAAAATTTTGCACTCCAAACTCGAATTTCCATTTGCCTGCTCTATCGACTGAAGTTTTTAAAATTTTCATGACAAAGCGATCTTTTTCCGGGCCGGGAACGGTTGCAGGAAATGAAACAGCGGTATAACGGGAATCGTGCAAGGAAAAAGTATCCGGAGGAATGAAATGGAAAAGAGATGGATGATAGCAGGAATTGCCCTGGTATGCGTTGTTGCGTGTGCGGCAGTCATCCTGGTATTTTTGATGAATACTGCGACACCCTCTGTCGCGGAATCGGCTCAACCAACTTATACGGCTGCTGAACCGTCAACCGTTTCCCTGCAGGATCCCGGGTCACAATGCAATCTTTCCGCTGCTGGTTCCCGAATCCCTGTTCCGGTTGATACGTCCGTCCCGATCCAGGACCCGATGCCCGGAATCCGGTATTCCCTGAACGAGAGCGATTCCGACAGGACTATCGTGCTCGATAAGGGAGAGAATGTTGAGATCAACCTCCGTTGGAGACCAGGACATGGCTTATACTGGATCGTCCCGGTCTCCGGGTGTGGGATCGAGTTAGTGAATGACGGATATTACGACACTGGTACCGATTTCTGGAATACTTCCGGCCATTACCGGGCCAGGTATCGGGCGGTCAGCCCCGGGAGATCGGTCCTTAACGGAGAATATCTCGCCAAACCCAAAGAAGTGGGTAATCTCCGGTTCAATCTTACGGTGATCGTGAAGTAGAGCCGTGCGGGTAAAGATCCTCGTTTGGGAGAGTGTGTCCCTAGGAACTTTCGGTATCGTATCCGGATCGACCTCCCAAAACCGCCCTTCTTTTCATTCCCACGTGCCAGAATCCATCCGGAAAAAGATCGACCGCTGGAACGCTGCTATTAGCGGCCTCGGCTCTCCGACGTGAAAATGCCGTCCGGACCCTGAATTAGTGCCGGTTTTGGGGGGATCAGTGCCTCATTTGAGGGAAAATGCCACCCTGCGGAAAGGGGTCTCCGTCGGAGAACTCAGTATGCCGGACCGTATGTCCCGATGCCCGGATCGCCCCCCCAAAAAACAGCCTTCTTTTGATCTCCACGTACCTGAGGTCATATAAGGAGGAGATCGGCCGTCCAATTGGGCCTGTTTAGGCCCTTTTTTTACCGACGTGAAAATGCTTCCCGGGACCCGAATTGGGCCCCCTTTTTTGCGATTTCGTCCCCTGCTTGATGCAAAATGTACACCCTGTTACGGGGCCTTTCGTCAGAGAGTGCGAATGCGGGATACCGGTACTCGTACGAGCCCGGGAAACCCGTTTTGTTTTTTTGTTCCCGGGGCAACCTCACTAAAAAAAAGAACGAGAATTATCAGACCGCTGCGAGGGCCTGGTTGAGGTCTTCAATGATATCCTCGATATCCTCGGTCCCGATGGAGAGCCTGACAAAGTCGGGGGTAACACCGGTCTTTGCCTGTTCCTCGACCGTGAGCTGCTGGTGGGTGGTGCTTGCCGGGTGGATCGCGAGACTCTTGGAGTCGCCGATGTTTGCGAGGTCGCTGAAGAGTTTGAGATTATCGATGAACTTCTTGCTGGCCACCTCACCGCCCTTGATACCGACACCGACGAGCGGGCCAAAGCCTCCGTGGAGGTACTTCCTGGTGTTGGCGTGGTTCGGGTTGTCCGGCAGGCCCGGGTAGTTGACCCACGCGACCTTCGTGTGGGTCTTGAGGAATTTGGCGACCGCGAGTGCGTTCTCCGAGTGCCGGGGGACCCGCAGGTGGAGGGTTTCAAGGCCGAGGAGGAGCGTCCACGCGTTGAACGGGCTGATGACGGCGCCGGTATCCCGGAGAAGCGAGACGCGGATCTTGAAGATGAACGCGACGTTCCCGAGGCCCGGGAAGTTCCCGAAGGTGTCCCAGTACTTGAGACCGTGGTAACCCGGGTCCGGCTCGGTGAACTCGGGGAACTTGCCGTTGTTCCAGGCAAACTTTCCGGAATCGACGATAACTCCCCCGAGGGAGACACCGTGGCCTCCGATGTACTTCGTGGCCGAGTGGACGATGATGTCGACGCCGTGCTCGAACGGGCGGACAAGGCCGATACCGGTTGTGTTGTCAACGATGACCGGGATGCCGTGGTCGTGGGCGATCTTCGAAATTGCCTCAAAGTCGGGGGTATCCAGTTTCGGGTTTCCGACGGTCTCAGCGTAGATGGCCCGGGTCCTGGAGTTTATCGCCTTCTTGAACTCTTCTGGTTTGGTCGAGTCCACAAAGACGACATGCCGCCCGAACTTGGGGAGCGTGTAGTGGAAGAGCTCGTAGGTGCCGCCGTACAGGTTGTCGGCCGAGACGATCTCGTCGCCCGGCCGGGTGAGATTCAGGATTGCGTAGGTGATCGCTGCCTGGCCGGAACCCGTAGCGAGTGCACTTGTTCCTCCCTCGATTGCGGCGAGCCTTTTTTCGAAGACATCCTGGGTCGGGTTCATGAGACGCCCGTAGATGTTCCCGAGTTCCTTTAAGCCGAAGAGGTTTGCTGCCTGTTCGGTGTTCTTGAATACATACGATGTGGTCTGGTAGATCGGGACGGCCCTTGATCTGCTTGTCGGGTCTACATCCTGTCCTGCATGAATGGAAATTGTGCCAAGTCTGAACTTTTTCTCTGTAATTTTTACCACCTCTTTTGAGGGTTCTGGTTTGTTTTTTGTCGGTTCCTGAATCTTTTTGGAGAAGGGATTCACTTTTGCAAGGAATCCGAAAGCGTTTCCTGTCATACTATGTATCGTCCCGTGACGGGAGATCCTGTCTCCCGGTAACGATCTTTCGCGGAGGGCAGGGGAGTGCAGCCGGCCCGTTAAGGTGGAGCAGGCGGTAAGGCAGAATGCCGGTGCCTGCTGTCCCGGATATACCGTTCTTCAAAATCAGGTAAATAGCATGGGAAATGAGTAAAAACCCCTTGATAATTCCTGTTTTCCCCACAGTTTGGGCAATATTTGTCCGTAACCCTACACTACCGGACAAATCCCCGGCCCTTATGCACCGGTCAGGGTCAGGCGCGTCGTTTGCCGAATTAAAAAAATCCGTCGGCTGCGAGAAACTATTTCCCCTGATGGCCCAATGAGGCATAAGAAATGTGAGGACAGGAGCCGGCAATGGGACACAGGAGGACGGATTCAGGACAGAGATATACCTGTGCTCATCTCATCTGTGCCTACCTGCTCACGAACCATATCACCCGGGCCGTGGTAACTGCCCGGGAGGTTGCACAGTTTCATCACCTGTCATGGGAATCCTGCCGTTCAATCAGTGCCCTGCTGAATTTTCTTTACACCAACCGGATCCGGGAGACCCGGTTTGGTTTCTACATCATGGGGACAGCGCCTTTTTTGAAAACCGATTATCCCCATCATTACACGATCGAGCTGATCGATCAGGCCCGGGGGATTCTCTGATGATGCCTTTCAATGACCCGGTTAAAAATCCCGGAAGAATGCCGGGCGGCCTGCTTGTTTCTTTCGGACAGACACCGGCGTACTGCGGAGTGACACCATGACCAATGCCTTGATGGAATGGTTCCGGGGAAAAAACGCGGAGGATCGGTTCTCGTATGATTTTACCGAGTCTCACCCGGTCTGGAAGACGTGGTGGTTCTGGGCCGGTATTACGGTCATGTGCATCGTCCTCATCTGGATTCTCCAAAGTATATCTGCCCTGATGTAAATTTCCGTATGGCGGGATAATCCGAGGCCGTTCCCTTTACGGGAGAATAAAAAATTTATGGAGCCAGAGTTTTTCCCGGCAATCGTGTGCATAATTTACAAGACGGATAAGAATGCGGGTATCCCTCACGAAAAACCGGGCCATTGTCCTGCACCGGTTCTTCCGTTCTAAAAAAAAGAATGAAAAATAAATACTAATTTTGTTCAGGTATGCCGGGTGCTGTCTTCAAGATCCCGGATCCAGTTTGCAACAGCCCGGAGCACCGTCATGGTCCTCTCGGTCTTGTGGTGGTTCCCGCTCTGGGTAAAAATCCCGTCATTGTCTTTTGAGATCGTTTCATTGATCACCCAGACCCCGAAGGGATCGGTGGTCACGGAAAGACCATTCGAAAAACCCGGGCAATTGATGAATACTTCACCGGATTCGTAATCGACATCAATTTTCAAATCGCGATCGTCTTTCTTTACCATGTCCAAAAGAAACACGGACAGGTCGTGCGTCGTCAGGATCGTTTCAACATCTTCGGGGCGTAACATGCGTCAGTCATCTCTTTATTCACCGTAACGGTATTCCTAATATTCTCTTCTTTGAACAAAGCTAAAAAAACAGGGAAAATTCCTCCCGTCATCCATAACGGGAATCCGCTGTCCCTGATCGAAACGTCTTTCCCGATCAGGCTTTCCCGGTCCGGGTCATCTTCTTGGATGGCTTTAGGGGGCCCGGGGGATTTGTATGGGCCGGCAGCTCATCGCCATGGGGATGGGAGTGGGCATCATGCCGGGGGGAGAGGGTTGGTTTTGCCTGGGGGTGGTGAGCCGGGTGAGGTTGCGGGTGATCCATGGGGTGGTGCAGGTTATCTTCCTCGTTACGTACCTTGTCCTGGCCGGACTGTGGCCCGGGGTGAGACTGCGGATCCCGGGCATGGGGTTTTGGGGATTGTCGCGGTGACATAATCAATACTCCCGCAACCTTGTTGATAAAGGAATGCATAACGGCGGGAAGGGAACGGATCTACCGGATCGTTACGGGGCTGCCGGTTCTTTCTCAAACCGGAATGTACCCTCCGGGACCACGATCTCGAATCGTGCACCCTCCCCAGTGACGCCTGTCTCGGAAATGGAAATGCCGGTAATCGCCAGGATCTCCCTGGAGAGAAACAGGCCAAGCCCGGTATTTTTCCCGAAACCGCGTTCGAACAGGTGTGGCCTGTCATCCGGGGCTATGCCGGTTCCGTTATCGGCAACGGTGACAACAAGCCCGGTGCCGGCGGGATGATGTGCTATGCTGATACGGGTGACCGCTCCCCCGTGCTGCCGGGCATTATCGAACAGGTTGTAAAAGACCCGGGTAAGGAGCGGGTCAGCGTATATTTCAAGCCGGTCATCGAGAATTTCAAAACTGATGGCAGTGGCTGCCAGATGCGATGCAGCGGAGCGGGCGATGTCGGATAACCGCTGCCACACGGGTGCCCTGACCCCGAGATCCTCGTATTCTTTAGTAAATTCGATCTGGTGCCGGATGGTTTTTGCTGCGGTATATGCCCGGTTGATATTGGCAACACCATCAGGTTCTTTAACGGTATTCCGTGCAAGTTCCAGGGAACCGGAAAGCACGGTCAGCTGGTTCATAATATCGTGGCGGGTGATGCCGGACATCAGGTTTAGTTTCCTGCTTGCAAGAGCAAGTGCATCCTCGGCGCGTTTCCGCTCGGTAATATCCCGGATGTTGCACTGGATGATCTTGTGGTGGTTTACCGGGTAGACATTGCTGACGAACTCGACGTCCCTGACCTGCCCGTCTTTTGTTTCCAGCGGGATATCTTCGTACCGGATATAGGTATTCTTTTTCAGGTCGGCGAATGCTTTTTGCGCGAATGATTTATCCTTAATAAATCCGAGTTCCCAGAGTTGTCTGCCAACAAAATACTCTAATGGGTATCCCAGCAGATCCCGGATAAATTTGTTTGCATCGATAATTTTTCCTGTCCCTTCATCAAGGATCAGAATACCGTCCTGTGCCGTTTCAAAGAGCCGGCGGTACCGGGTTTCGGATACCTGCAATAGTTCCTGCGCCGCTTTGCGCTCGGTGATGTCCCGGATATTACACTGGATAATCCTCCGGTCCCTGACAAGGTAGACATTGCTGACAAATTCCACATGGATTTCCTTACCCTGTTTTGTTTCCAGGGGCAGATCCTCATACCGGATATATCCATCGGTTTTCAGTTTTGCAAATGCGTTCTCTGCAAGGGATTTGTCTTTGAGGACCCCGAGTTCCCAGAGATGCCTGCCAACGAAATAATCCAGCGGGTATCCCAGAATATCGAGGATAAACTTATTCGCATCGAGAATTTCCCCGGTATCCCCGTCAAGGATCAGGATCGCGTCCTGTGCCGTTTCAAAGAGCCGGCGGTACTGGAGTTCTGACGTTTTGATATCCTGTTCGGCAGCGATTCGCTGCTCTTCATGGCCAAGAGACTGAAGAGCAAACGAGATATCCTCGGACTGTTCAGCAAGAAGCCGGATGATCCGGTCAGTAAAGAATCCCGGTTCAGACGCATAGAAGGTAATAACACCTGCACTTGGGGAATTATGTGCGAAGGGAAAAGCTGCAAGTGACCGATAGCCCCGCTCAAGTGCCCCTGTGCGCCACGGTGTCGCATTCTTTGAATCATGTTCGATATCGTTACAGAAATTGAATATTCCCGTGCGGAATGCAGTTCCGGTCGGCCCCCGCCCGGTGGGGACATTATCAGTCGATATTGTAATCTCATCGAGGAATCCTTTCTCCTGACCTGCACTCGCAACAGGTTCGATGAGATGTTTTTCTGTATTGACAAAGCCGGCCCACACCATTGCAAAGCCACCGCTGTCGACAGCAATCCGGCATATCTCGTTGAGCAGTTCCTTTTTGTCGTGAATACGGATGATTGCCTTGTTGGTCGCGGAAAGCACCGCATAGAGCCGGTTGAGGGTGGCAACCTGCGCTTCCACCCGCTTGCGCTCTGTGATGTCCCGGATAGATTCAATTGCACCCGTAAGATTCCCGGCGGTGTCATAGAGCGGGGATGCCGTAAACCAGAGATGCGCCCCCCTACCTTTATTGAAGTGGGGGATATAGATCTCGGAGAACAGGGAGCTGCCATCCTTTTTTATGACCGGATATTTTTCAACAACGGCCGGGTCATCGTGAAGGATGAGATCGATCGTGACCGGACGCCGTTTGTGGTAGAACGGGAGAGCATATTCATAATCGGCTTTCCCGATAATTTCCCCTGCCAGAACACCGGTCATCTCCTCAATGGCACGGTTCCATGCAATCACCGTTCCATGGATATCAATAGCTAACGTTGCATCGGGCAGGAAATTGATGATATCTGCTTCACGCCGCTCATGGTCGCGTATCATGAGCTCGGCCTGTCTCTTCTGGACGGATTGCCGGATCTTGTGTGCGAGTTCGGTAAACTGCGAAACCGGTTCCCCACCTTTCTGGAGATAGAAATCGGCCCCTTCGTTTAAGGCCTGGATGACAATTTCTTCCCGGCCCCGTCCGGTGAATAGGATAAACGGAATGGTATTTCCCGAAGTCCGGATATTTTTCAAAAATTCAATACCATCCATGCCCGGCATCTGGTAGTCAGAGATGATGGCATCGTAATTCTTTGTCTTTAAAATAGTAAGTGCAGCCGGGACTGAAGTTATAGTATCAACGCTGAATTGCCCGCGCTCTTCAAGGAAGAGTTTGCCGATCTCAAGCAGACCGGGTTCATCATCTACATAGAGAACAGATATCAAATGACCAACTACCGGAAATAAGTTCTTCTAAAAGATTCACCTGTTGTCAGGGGCAATAAATACTTCGTCCGGAATAAATCCGGAATAAATCAACCCCGCTATAATAGATCCCGGCCGGGCCCGAAGGTTTTCTCACAATAACGTCCCGTGGTTCTGTTACTGCAATAACCCCCATGCGCCATGCGACTCTGCACAAAAAAGAATGAACCGGAAAAAAATTATGCCGGTTTTACCCGGTGGACTTCGGTATCGGTGATCTCGTAGATGAGATCCTTTGTCTCCTTTTTGAGCCCTTTGAGATCGGTGATGATCTCCTGTAACTGGTATTCCCGGTCCCGTGTTGCAATCGCATACGGATGATCCGGCTGGTGATTTTCCGGGGTGATCGCAAGGAGATCGCAGGTACTGCGCTGCCGGGTTATCTTAAATTCTGAAATTTTGGCGAGGTCGATGGACAGGGAATCTCCCTGGTGGTAGACCCCGGTATGCCTGAATTTTACAAGGACGCTCATACTTAATCGCCGCCCATTCCCGGCGGCATGCCTCCCATGCCTCCGGGGGGCATCCCGCCCCGGCTACCGGACTGCGAGGATGCAATGACGTCGTCGATGCGCAGGATCATGACTGCCGCCTCGGCTGCGCTTGATATGGCCTGCGTCTTTACCTTTAAGGGCTCGATAACGCCGGCTTTCTGCATGTCGACCGGTTTTCCTTCGTACACATCGAGGCCGAACGTTTTCTTCCCTGCTTCATGTGCCGCCCGGATCGCGACGATCATATCGATGGCGTCAAGGCCGGCGTTCTCGGCAAGCGACCTCGGGATGACTTCGAGCGCTTTAGCGAATGCTTCGATGGCGAGCTGGTTCCTTCCCCCGACGGTCGCCGCATACCGGTGCAGCTGGAGCGAGAGTTCGATCTCGGGCGCCCCGCCACCGGCAACAACTTTCTTCTCTTTGACGACCACGCCGACAACCATGAGTGCATCATGGAGGGCACGTTCGATCTCGTCGATGATATGGTCGGACCCGCCCCGGATAATGATAGAGACGGCTTTCGGGTTCTTGCATTTCGAGATCGTGATCATCTCATCGCCGGAGAACTTCTTCTCCTCCACAAGGCCGGCAGCCCCGAGATCGGCCGGTGTGATGGCATCGATACTGTTGACAATTGCTGCCCCGGTGGCACGGGAGATGTTCTCCATGTCGCTCTTTTTTACCCGGCGGACTGCGAAGATCCCGGCTTTTGTAAGATAATGCTGGGCGACATCGTCAATACCTTTCTGGCAGAACACCACGTTTGCCCCGCTCCGGATCACTTTCTCTGCAAGAGCGTGGACCATCTGCTCGTCCTCGTCAAGAAACGCCTGGACCTGATCGGGACTGGAGATATTGATCGTTGCCGAAACCTCGGTCTTTTTGTATTCGAGTGCGCCGTTCAGGAGCAGGATTTTTGCGCCCTTGACAATCTTTGGCATCCCCGGGTTTGCCCGTTCCTTGTCAATGACCATGCCTTCGATAAGCACGGTATCCTCGACAGCGCCCCCGGTCTTTTTCTGCACGTTCACGTGCTTTATATCGACCGTACCGTCAGGATCGGTCACCGAGGTGACCGCTTTTACGACGATGTTGCAGAGCAGTTTCTTGTATGCCTCCGCCCCTTTGCCGCTGATCGCCGTCTCCGCGACTTTTTCAAGGATCGCGTGATCGTCCGGCTTTACCGTGATGGCGATGTCGGAGAGGATAAGAAGGGACTTTGCCGCCGCCTGCCGGTACCCTTCCGCGATCACGGTCGGGTGGACGTGCTGTTCGAGAAGGTCTTCTGCGTTTTTCAACAGTTCCCCGGCGATGACAACGGCCGATGTCGTGCCGTCGCCGACCTCGTCGTCCTGGGTCTTTGCGATCTCGACCATCATCTTTGCGGCCGGGTGCTCGATGTCCATCTCTTTTAGGATCGTCGCGCCATCGTTGGTGATGACCACGTCGCCCATGCCATCGATGAGCATCTTGTCCATGCCCTTTGGCCCGAGGGTTGAACGGACCGCGGTTCCCACCGCTTTTGCGGCGTTGATGTTACTGCTCTGGGCTTCCTGCCCGTGGTTCCGTGTCGTTCCCTGTCGTAAGATAATAATCTGCTGCCCGCCAAGCTGTTGTGACATTTCATTCCTCGTTATTTAGGGGGATGTTCCGGCTGGTTCCCCTCATTTTCGGGAAAAAATACCGGATCCCTTTTCGTGCCGGTTATTACAACGGCCGCACCATGGATCGTTTCGATCATGACAGAAAAGTATGATATCGGGAATGATGCCGCCCCGTCATGATCTGTCGCGGGGCGCCACCAGCTAGAATTACAGCTGATCCGTACGCATTCATCGCTCTGCTGTGATGGGTGGTAATTGGTCTGTGGGCTAGAAAGATGTATCTGTCGTGGAACGTATTCCCGGCCTCCCTCCATCCATACCTTCAACATGTCAGCGATCACTGGTAATGCGTACGTAGTTGGTTGAATGGCTGGTTTTCACAGGAGAGAAGATACAGGTGCAGCAGACCCGAATGCGTTAAACCCCGATGGTACGCCGGTCTGCCGTGTACGTCTGCCCAAGAAATGGAACAATGAGCAGTTTGCCCGTGCCGAAACAATGATGGGGGCAAATCATATCCGCGTCCAGTGTATTGACGGTATTCCCCGTATGGGCCGGATCAAGGGCAAGATTAAGAAGCGACAGTGGATACGCGAAGGCGATACCGTCATTGTCGTTCCCTGGAGTATCCAGGATGAGAAATGCGATATCATCTACCGGTACCTCAAACCGCAGACCGACTGGCTGCGGAAGAACCGGTACATCTGATTCTCTTTTTTTATTGTTCACTGCCCGAGCCATACCGTGAAGTGGAACGGCTGGCCGGATCCTGATCGCCCGTGACAGGATTCATGCACTCACTCCGGGTATCCGGATAGAAAAAATATGCAGGCTTTGTTTATTTTTGGATTGACAAAAGATCTTCAGCTGCGTCTTTTATGTACTGGTGAGAATCATAAACGCCCTGGTTGTAAAATTCCGGTGCCAGTTTTTCCAGTATGAAATCCAGGATCAGGCCCGCTGCGAGGTCGCCGATCTCTTCATCTCTCTCCTTTAAAAAATAATTCTTTATCAGGGAGACCATATCGGCCCTTCTCTCTTTTGTTAGGGTGAGTGTGTTTTCATTTCTCATACCATTCATTCCTTTTTTTATCGCATAAACGGTAATAGATTTTCCTTACACCCTCCGACACGCTTCTGCTCTACGGTTTTACCGTAAAATTCCCCGGGTGTTTCTTTTTACTCAGTCTAAAATAAATCCTGTCACCACCGGGCCATACGCTCAAATCCGTTCTCAAAAAAAATACAAAACGCTCCCGGGTTTTTCATCGAAATGTATATTGGCACAGACAACACCCGTCCCTAGTATCCAGGTGGGATTACACCTGGGCAGCAATCAGGAGGTGGTAGACAAATGGTACGACGTTTTCACAGATCAATCTATGACGAACTCGATGAACTCAGGGCATCCATGGACTACCTGTACCAGCTTGCTCTTGAACCAGCTGATAATCCGCTGTTGCCAGAAGAAGAAAACACCGGGATCGTGTGCCAGTATGTGCACACCTTAAACGCGGAAGTCACCGAGCATGACGACGAAGTGGCCGTGACGATGGACACGATCCCCGGAACCGGAATCTCAAAAATTGCCGTTGCCTTACAGGACGAAAAAACCCTGAAGATCACCTGTGACCGGGAGGAGGAAAGAACCGGGGAGTATGACGGGAACTGCCTGTGCGAACGAAGACTCTTGTCCCTCTCGCAGGTCATCCCGCTCCCCGGGCCGGTCATGAAGGCCGGGGCGAAACTGACCCTGAAAAATGGCGTGCTCGATATCCGTCTTAAAAAAGCTCAGCCGGCACAATAGAAAAATGCCATGACTTACACTCTTTTTTCCCGCTCTTCATTGCGGGGTACCAGGAAGGCATGGGATCGTTTCCCGAAAAACGCATTTCACGTTTTTTTTAAGGAGCTTACCCCCTGCGGGCAATCTCCCTGACATCCGCGTCACCCACACAAAGATACGCAGTACCACTTGGTTTCCCGGTAAGGGGCTTTTAGCTTTTCAGCAGGTTTGTTAGTCCGGCGGTCTGTTTGCCGGGATTTCCCGACACAATCCCACGATTCCGGTCATCGTTCCTGCATGGTCTTTGAAAATTGAGATTGACCATTCAACCGGGATAGATTTTCCGGATTTAGTAACCTGAACAAGCGGGCCTTTCCATATCCCGTGGGCCATAAGGTGATCCCTGAGTGTAGTTATACCCTGTTTTGTCAGATCAAACTGGATGAGGTCGTGAATATCTTTTCCCAAAACATCACGTAATTTCCAGCCATACAATCCTTCCGCAGCCCGGTTCCAATACGTGATCCGGGAGTCCATATCGGTGGCAATGATCCCATCGTTTACCTGGTTTAACAGTGAAGCCAGGTAATCTGCTGATTCTTTTACCGCAATGAAATCTGTTATGTCTCTCCCAACAGCCTGATACTCGATAATTCTATCTGTGAGAGAAAAAAGCCCGCGTATATTCCACCGTGTCCAGCGGATATTCCCTTCTTTTGGGATCATCCTGATCTCAATGGTGATCACCGGATTTGACCTGTTGATACTGGAAAAATAATGGTTGAGCATGGATCGCTCTTCTTCAACAACAGGCAGCTGGAAGTGTGTCCCGACAATTTCATTTTTTGGTTTGTTAAAAAATGTAGCATATGCTTCATTGACAAAGACATAGGTGCCATCCGGCCGGAACCGGCAGATCATTTCGGTCTGGTCTTCTACAATCGCAGAATAAATGGCTTCACGTTCTTTCAACGCCTGTTCTGTACGTCTGATATCCGTGATAATCCGGAGCGATTCGATGGCGCCAATGACCGTGCCGGTGGCATCGTATAATGAGGACGCAGTACTCCTGATATAGGTACCGTCCGGGTTAAGATAGGTAGAATAGACTTCGGCAGTGAATGTATTGCCCTCCCGTTTGCAGGAATAATATTTTTTTGGAATTTCCTGGTCGGGTTTCAAAGCAAAATCAACCAGGATCGGTATCCGGGAGCCATGGATGACTAATGAATATTCAAAATCCCCCATACCGAGAATATCCCGTGCTGGTACTCCCGTTAATTCCTCCATCGCCCGGTTCCATGCGATTACATAGCCCCCGGTATCGATCACAAAAGTGGCGTCCGGCAGGAAATTGATAATGCTGGCAAGTTTCTGCTCGGATTTCCGTAATTGCTCCTCGTAATGCTTCTGATCCGTTTTATCACGGAAATACCAGATCCTGCCATAGTATATTTTGTCCGGACCGATCATTGGCGCCGAGTACCGGTCGAAAAACCTACCGTCCCTGAGGGGGACCTCGTCCCTGACGGTTCTCTGGTGATCGTTGTAGATCTCTTCGACTTTTTTACGAAACGATTCCGGATCTGTCACGAGACTGCGGACGTAGTCCAGAACAGGTGCATCGTCTTTTTTTTCGAGAATTTTTTCCGGAATACCCCAGAGTTCGACAAACCGGTGGTTATAGGAAATGATTTTGTTGATTTCATCCACAACAAGGATGCCGTCTATTGTTGTCTCGTTCTGCGTAGAAAGCAGGATGTTTTGTAATTTCAGTTCACCTTCTGCCAGTTTTATGTCGGTAATATCATTGCCGATGGAAAGTATGCCGGTTATGGAACCCTGTGCGTTGCGGATATATTTGTTCGTCCATGAAATCCAGACGCGTTCCCCGTTCTTTTTGATATTTTCATTCTCAAACCGGGTGAAACCGGCAGGGTTTAGTTTCAGTTCTTCAAGGAGTTCTTTTACATGTTTCCCGGCGGTCCGCTGTTCCGGGACAATCGTATCGTAAATACTTTTTCCGAGAATCTCGTCTTGTTTCCAGCCAAAGAAATCCTGTGCAAATTCATTAAAAAAATCAATATTGCCTTTATTGTCCATCCTGAGAATGATACTGTTTGCATTCTGGACCAGTTCCCGGTATTTTATTTCGCTTGCTTTTAACTCGTTTCGTGCTTTTTTATAGTTCGAAACCTCTTTTTTGAGCTGCTCGTTTGCAGATACCAGGTCTTTTGACCGTTCGTCCACCAGCTCTTCGAGATGCTGCCGGTGAAGTGATAATTCGGTGATATCTTCACCGATCAACGTGACGCCATGATCCCCTGATTCAAAAACGGTGGGGATAAACTTTAGCTGTAAATAACAATCTTCTTTGTTTACCGTCAGTTTGACACTCAGGGTACTGCCTTCCGAATCGATTGCTTTCTCGATATGGTTGAGAATGACCGTATCGATATACTGCACCAGGGGGGAATAATCGATCCTGTGGCCGATCAGGTCTGATCTTTTTAAGAGAAAATAATCGAGCAGTACATTATTTGCATCAATGATCGTGAGGGAGTCATCCATCACGACAAGAAGATCTGATGAAAAATTCAGGATCGATGATATCGGCACTCTCTGGCAGGGATAATACACTTTTGCCGGGCCATGAATGCGCATCTCTGCCTCGCCCGCTGCAACCATCATATTCAGGTATTTTGATGTGGAAATCCGGTTCAGGTTCAGCATCCGGGAAATTTCTGCGATAGTCAGCCCTTTCTGGCAGGACTTTAAAATATCCCGGATCCGGTCAATTTCAACCCCGGTGTTATCCATAGGTAAGCAATTTCTTTTAAAATATGTAAATCTTATGTGGTTATCTGGTATCTCCGAATTTGTAGTATGCGCAAAGAAAAAGATTTAAGTATTATTTTGGTCAAATCACCATTTATTAACATTATTATTTAAAAATGGGGTTTGACATAGTATGGAAGAAGATTTTTCAAAAATTCAGAGACGGGCAGATGCATTATTCCACAACAGTCCCTACCCGACCATTCTCTGGAACACCAGTCTGAACGTTGAAGATGCAAATGCTGCATTGCTTACCCTGACCGGGTATGATCGCGACCGTGTCCTGGCGATGACGCTCAAGGATTTCAACGTGGTATCCGCGTCCGGCGAAGGCTTTGAAGAGGCAAAAAAGTTCAAGCACGGTGTCACCGGCGAAGCAACATTCAATTTCCCCGCCGGGAAGAAAATTGTGGTCCGGCATACCGTTCCCCTGCTGGACCAGAAAGGGGCAATCGAAAATTTCCTCACCATCTACCAGGATGCAACAGAGGAACGACATAAACTTGAAACAATCCAGAAAAATGAGGCAACGTCAAAAAAGGTCTATGCATATATGCAAAACGAGGTAGACCAACTCGCGATAGCCTATGGACACGCCGCAAATGGAGACCTGACGGTTCATTATGACCTCTCTACCCCGGATGAGGATACCCAGGCAATATATACCATAACAAAAAAATTGCAGGACTCGGTAAGAGGAATTATCAAGAGTCTGCGGCTCAGTATCGGGGATGTGGATACCCGGATGCAGAATATGACATCCACGTCGAAGAATGCAAGCCAGAGTATTGAAGAGGCATCAAAAGGCGTCCACCAGATCGCTGTCAATACGGCCGGGGTCAGCGAAAATACCGTAAAGATTGCCCAGGGATTCGATCAGATAAACAAGGCCATGCAG